>SMVB01042577.1_pt1 | contig 10376 bp, 10 predicted proteins | sample 2456461 | NCBI WGS metagenome assembly SMVB01 (sample SAMN11095934, study PRJNA526329) | marine sediment metagenome | biome: Marine sediment; feature: Surficial sediment; material: Deep marine sediment; isolation source: Hadal surficial sediment | place: Pacific Ocean | collected 2014-05 | depth...
CGCATTTATTGTTCCTTCCGGCGCGGTGTCGCCACCCGTTGCGTCAGCATTTAGTGAATCGTTATAGAGGAGTTCACACAGTATATTGGGTCACTGGGTCACCCGCCATCTATATATTGAATAGCACGCGAGTCTGATTAATTGCTCTGTAATTTCCGAGATTTCCATGTCGTGCATGACGTTAGACCCCGAAAAGGATGGTGATTTGAACGGCGAATGCCGTGTCGGTCACGCTGCCGCGGCCCTGTCTCTTGGAGAAACCGCAGCACAACCGCAAAACCCTGTTCGCTCAGCACATGGACTTTTCGGTCCCGGGACACCTGCGCCCGGATCGTTACCCGCGACCGTGGCGATCACCGCGGTCGAACCTTGGGTTGCGCCGAGCAGTTTCGCTGCATTCTTTGCCGCGCTTAAATCTACCGGGAAAGCCTGCGCGATAGCGCGGCTTGTCTCTCGTCACCGATGGCGACACGCTACCATATGGGTTGCCGCAAGCCGGTGAACCGTCCCACACCGGCCGACGCCAACGAGCGACGCGGCATGCGCATCTACGCCGACTTCGGCCAGCGACTGATTACGCAAGCGCGAAAATGCTATGCGACCGACTCGTTTAGCATGGAACTGTCTCCGCTCTTGATGCCACGACCATCGATCTGTGCTTTTCCGTGCTGCTTTGCGCACCGTTTCGCGCCACCAAGGCGGCAAACAATCTGCACACTTTGCTCGACCTGAACGGGTCGATTCCACGCTTAATCCACAACTCCATTGCTAGGAGCCTGTCGAACTTCGGTCGATCTGCTGCTCCCAGAGGCGGGCGCCGTCTACATCATGGCTCGTGCCTATGTCGATTTTGAACGGCTGTATCCGCTCGCACAGATGGGTGCCTTGTTCGCGACCCGGGGGCAATCAAATCTGGACACTCGACGCCCTGTTACTCGGCGCTCGATGAAGATCAGGCTACGTGGCATAACCAACTGCATCTATTCGATAGTTAACCGGACACTAGTAATGAAAACCATATGGCGATGGTAGGCACTTTGTACGGTCCGGATGTGTTCACCAAGAAATCGATAAAGATGTTAGTAGGGGAACAAAAATAGTGCCCCTACAAACTCGATTGGCAACGAAGCGGATTCCTTACAAGGAAATCGACCTCGTCGCGGGCAACCGATGGCACGACACCCAGTGCCGACAACAAACGATCAATATGCCGGCGCTTGACCTTGCTTGCGGGCCGCATGCGGCTCCAGGGTAACGTCCAACACGACAATATTTTTTCCACTGACCGCAATATGTTTTTGTTCTTCCATATCCTTGAGGACCTTACCGACCATCTCACGCGAGCAGCCGACCAGACGCCCGAGTTCCTGACGAGTGACGTGGACCTGCATCCCGTCCGGATGAGTCATGGCGTCGGGCTGTTCGCACAAATCGAGCAGCGTCCTCGCAACGCGTCCATAAACATCCATGAAGGCGAGATCGCCGAGTTTACGGTTCGTATTGCGCAAGCGGCGGGCCATTTGCGAGGTCATGGCAATGATGAGATCCGGGTATAGATCGGTGAGGCCCCGTAGCTTGTTATAACTGATTTGGGCAATTTCGCATTGAGCCCGCGCCCTGACCAGTGCTGTGCGGTTCGCGTCTTCGTTGAATAAGCCGATTTCACCAAAAAAATCGCCGGGATTGAGATAAGCCAACACAATCTCGTGACCCTTATCGTCCTCGAGCAATACCGTCACCGACCCGCTGATAATGAAAAACAACTCACCCGCCGGGTCACCTTGACGAATAATCGCCGCCTTTGCGGGAAATTGTCGCCGATGACAATGGGCGAGAAATTGCGCTATCGATTGTTCTACGGTGGTATCGACGTCGGCCATTTTACCCATGCCTGCGTTAAGTCGATGGACTGAACATTCGCCAAGACCCGTTTCGCGGCGAACAAACAGTATAGTTTAAGTACTGGCCGGTCACTAAGCACGCAACCACAGAACTTACGATTATTAACCCGGTATTGCTAACTTATCCGCCTAACTAGCCAGCTATTCACTGAACCTCCGAACCCCAGTGATTTTCCTCGTAGTCATATTCGAAAATCGCCATTTTCCCGCTCGGTACGACAATCCCGTCTCGATCGACAAATAGAGGATGGGCGCGGCGGAGTTGACCGTTCACGATCGAAAACTGGTCGTTCCCGCGGTACCCAATGAGCTGTTCGCGGGCCAATTTGGCCGGTCGGGTGGAATCGAAGCGGAAATCGTGCCACTCATGGACATCAACAGCGCCAATATCCTCGCCCCCAAGTTGCGCCGTGGCGACGACAATTTCGAAGGCGCCGTCGCCGTCCATATCGGTTATCCAGGCATCGGTCACCAATCCATCCCGATTGACTTCCAATCGTGATAGGGTCCGCACGCCCTCGCTCACGACAACCTGATAAGTTCGCTCCTCATCAATCTCCGCGTCTTTCGCTACCACCTGGATATTGAGGCCATGTTTAACGAATACCCACTTTCCTGGCACATTTTCGGCTTCGGCAGGCCCCAACATCAGCAAATATAGCGCCGCCACGGCTAACTTATACATATCGTCCACTATCCCAAATTCGCACCCTATATGCTAGTGCGCGACGGAAAAAATTCGCCGCGCTAACCATCCCTTGTCAACGTTTCCTTGACTTCGAAATTTTTGCCGTTATATTGGCTGGCACTACTCAATGGAGAGTGCTAACACTAGCCATTAAACTCTACCAAAATCATTTAGTTAAATGGAGATTTGAGGAGAAAAATATATGAAAATCCGTCCATTACACGATCGCGTGCTGGTCAAACGCACCGAAGAAGACTCGACCTCGGCCGGCGGCATCGTGATCCCGGACTCGGCCAGTGAGAAACCCTCCAAAGGTGAAATCATTGCGGTCGGCAACGGCAAGATCCTCGACAGTGGGGAGGTCCGCGCGCTCGATCTGAAGGTTGGTGACAGGGTACTGTTCGGCAAGTACTCCGGTACCGAAGTGAAGGTCGACGAAGACGAATATCTCGTGATGCGTGAAGACGACATCATGGCAATTATCGACGCTTAGTGCTTTAGGCAACGTCTTAACAAATTAATAGAGGTATTGATAAATGGGAGCTAAAGAAGTTCGTTTTTCTGATGACGCGCGCCAACGCATGGCAGCCGGCGTCAACATCCTGGCCAACGCGGTCAAAAGAACACTCGGCCCGAAAGGCCGCAACGTAATAATAGACAAGGCCTTCGGCGCACCGACTGTCACCAAAGACGGCGTATCGGTGGCGAAGGAGATCGAACTCGAAGATAAATTCGAAAACATGGGCGCCCAGATGTTGAAGGAAGTCGCCTCGAAGACCTCCGACGTCGCCGGCGATGGCACCACCACGGCAACCGTTTTGGCGCAGACTATCGTGCATGAGGGCCTCAAGGCCGTCGCCGCCGGGATCAACCCGATGGATGTAAAGCGCGGCATCGACAAAGGCTGCGTCGCGGCCGTTGCTGAGCTCGAGACGATCTCCAAGCCGTGCACCGACCACAAGGGCATTGCGCAGGTCGGCACCATCTCAGCCAACGCTGACGCCTCGGTCGGCGACATCATCGCCGAAGCGATGGACAAGGTCGGCAAAGAAGGCGTCATTACGGTCGAAGAAGGATCGAGCCTCGACAACGAACTCGACATTGTCGAGGGTATGCAGTTTGATCGCGGCTACCTGTCCCCTTACTTCATTAACAATCAGGAAACAATGGGCGTCGATCTTGAGGATCCACTGGTCCTGATACACGACAAAAAAATCTCCAACATTCGCGACCTTTTGCCGATACTTGAGGCCGTCGCGAAGTCGGGCAAGCCCCTGCTGATCGTTGCCGAAGACGTCGAAGGTGAAGCCTTGGCGACCTTGGTGGTGAACAACCTGCGCGGCATCGTCAAGGTTGCCGCCGTCAAGGCACCGGGCTTCGGTGATCGCCGCAAGGCCATGCTGGAAGACATTGCGATCCTAACTAACGGCACCACCATTGCCGAGGAAGTCGGCTTAAGCCTCGAGAAAGCCACGCTCGACGATCTGGGATCTGCCAAGCGCATCCAGATCACCAAAGAAGAGACGATCATCATCGACGGTGCAGGTAGCGAGACCGCGATCGAGAACCGGGTCAACCAGATCCGCGCGCAGATTGAAGAGACCTCGTCGGACTATGACACCGAGAAACTGCAAGAAAGGGTGGCGAAACTCGCCGGCGGTGTTGCCGTAATCAAGGTCGGCGCAGCCACCGAAATCGAAATGAAAGAGAAGAAGGCACGGGTCGAAGACGCCCTGCACTCCACGCGTGCGGCCGTTGAAGAAGGCGTCGTCGCGGGCGGCGGGGTCGCGCTGTTGCGGATCATCGACAAGGTGAAGGCGGTCAAATGCGACAACACCGACCAGGAAACAGGTCTGCGGATCCTGTCCCGCGCCTTGGAAGAACCGATCCGCCAGATTATCGCCAACGCTGGTGAGGAGCCTTCGGTCATTGTTAACCAGGTCAAAGAGGGCTCGGGCGCCTACGGGTATAACGCGCAAACCTGTGAGTTTGGCGACATGATCGAAATGGGCATCATTGACCCGGCGCTGGTGGTGCGATCCGCATTGCAAAACGCCACGTCCGTGGCTGGTCTGTTACTGACGACCGAGGCCATGATCGCCGATGCACCCACCAAGGACGAGGGCAGCGGTGGCGGCGGCGGCGGCGGCATGCCTGACATGGGCGGTGGTATGGGCGGCATGGGTGGTATGGGCGGCATGATGTAAATCTAGCCATCGGGCTGCTTAAAGCAACGCCGAAAAAACCCCGTTGTCAACGACGGGGTTTTTTTTGCGCCGACAATAAACCTGATTTGCACTCATAGCACTTTCCCGCAAGCTCCGTGTGGATCCCCCGGCGCAAGCCCACTTTCGGTTTCGTCGCGAGGATGTGCTTTTCTCCCGCAACGTGAGGCTACGTCGAATTCTGGTTGTCATTATGTTGCGCGAAGGAACTGCTCCTGCACTAGAAGATACACCCAAGGTACACTGAGAGCACCGGTCGAGGTAGTGAGATAACACTGTCACGGGTGCCAAATCCTTAGCAGCAATAAAATCAAGCGCTAACCACACATCCTAATTCAACGAGATAAGCGCTCAACTTGATTGACGATCAATAAACCTAATACTGAGCCCTAGATTTGCATGCTCGGCGCATTAAAGCGCGAATCGCGCCCTGCCGATAACGATGGAAGGCGCCTAATCATCTGCGGGAGAGTGACAATGACCAACCCTGATTCAGCGGTTATCGTGTCGGCGAACGTCCGCGAATACTTTCATGATCAGGTTGATGCGGCACTCACCAAACAGGCCGTGAAACTTGACGACACAACGATGGTCTATGTCGTTGGCCTTTTGACCACGTATACCCAGACACCAGCATTATTCGATGAGACCGACGATGGTCTCGACATCAAGCCATTGGCTATGCATTACGCCGATGCCCTCAACGCCGCGAGCAGTGCCGAAAGAAGCGCTGCTTTGAGACGACTCGGTGACGTCGCCTTGTTTATCTCGGGCTTGTTTGCCGACAGCCTCAATCGAAAACTCAACGACGTCGATTACTACATCGCGATGGGCGGTACCGCCTATAGCTACGTTCATGATCTTGCGCTCGCCCGCCCCGCCGAACGGAATATGCGCAGCTTGTTCGCGGAACTGGCGGAAAAATTCACCGACCTCGTCGACGTTCTAGGCGAGGTTGGCGACCGTTCTAACTTGCGTTCAAACAGCGATGTACTGCGCCTCTACGACCTGTGGCTGAAGACTGGCAGCACCCGCGCCTTCGATCGCTTGCAACGACTTGGGCTTAATCCGTCACTCCATGCAACCAGCCGCACCACCCATTGATGGATCAACGATCGTGTTCTTGACGCAATTACAAAACCATCTCGTGCAATTGTATGAAGCCCCCACGGATTACAATATCGACGATTTTTTGATTACCAATGCACAACTGGCAGATAGATTGACCCCCAGTGGGCAGCGGCACAATGATGAACGGATGCTCGTATTAGAATCCGAAGATGGACTCGACATTTCGGTATATATCGACGCCGAAACACTGGCCCAGCTCGCTGACGATGATCCGCTGAACGCCCTCCACGAAGGTAATCTTGCCGCCTTTATGTTAGCCCTTGAAGGCGTCTCGCATTTCCATTATCTGTGTTGGAATGCTGCCTACGATAAATCAGTTACGTTGTTTGAGCTTGAACTGCAGGCGGAGGTGGACAAATACGTCGCCGCCGTGACACTGCTTGGCGCTCAGGGGAATCGGAATGACGCGAACAGTGTCCACCAGCGGCTGTTCGATCGGGTACATTATCACCAAGACCTACCCGAAGCGCATTTAGCACGCTACCAGCACGCCAATTACTATGCCGCCAAATATTGCCACACCTTGAAAAACCGATTTCCGCACCACGATCAGCAGCCGCCGTTCATTAACGAGCTGAGACGATTTTACCGCTTGACCCAAAACGAGAAGATCAGACGGATCGAAGGCGCCGCCTGAACATCGTTCCCACGATCTCGTGTCTAACAACCACGCCGGCGGCCCGCAAGCGCGCTACAACGGACATTCATGAACAATCGTGACCGACGGTTCAGTCGCTAATTTTTTTATGCAAATGGGGTAGTGTTTCAGGCTGCCCGGCCTTCATATAGCGCTGCTCGTCCCCGGTCCGGGTGACATTTTCGTAGACCCCGTCGTCACGTTTGACGAGCTTTGTAAACCCGATCTCTTTGTATTTAGAATTGCCCGTGGGTAAACTAATGCCGGGCGCGGATAGAACCTTGCGTACCGGGGCCATGAATTCGGTCTGCCCCATTGGGGTCTGACCCGCGTAACAGACCTCGCCCCACGTCGTCAGTACGACATCCATGCGATGGCGGACCTCTACGGTCTGTTCGTTTGCTGCACAATAATAGTCGTAACGCGGCATCACTTATAACCCTCAGACGTACTCACGTTTCGGTTGATAATCGGAATGAACCTGAGCGGCCTCAATCTTCGCTAACTCCAGTATCAAAGCATTTTAACCCTTCGCGCCGGTTGCCGGAGATCGGCTCCTCGATTTCGCCGTCTTCGTCCAGTTTCGGGTAGGGTCGTTGGTGGGTCTGACAGAGACCCGCGACCAGCACCTCGCCGTGATTACCGGGTTCCAGACAACGGACGTTAACACTGTAACCCTGCGGGTCCGAACGAGGGACGTAAAACGATTTGACCCCACAGGTTTTGCAGAACAGCTGTTTGCAGTAGCCGTATTAAACGTATAGCGGCTCAGCAGGTCGCCACCGAACACTGGCGTGAAATCACTGGCGGCCACGAGCAAATGAAGATAGCCGCTGTTAGCGCAGATACTGAAATTGCACTCTTAGACCTGGGTCGTTGACGGCGCGCTTAGTTCAAAACAAACGCCGCCGCAATGGCAGCCCACTGGGATAAACCACTTTGTGCTGTGTTTCGATGGCGTTCATTCGGCCGAGTGCGCTAAAATCGCGCTCACCGAAGCATAGGTCGATACACAATACGGCACGCAGTAGGTCGTCGCGATCTTCACCCACGCATTCGCGTCAAGCGAGTACGGCAACATTCGATCCCCGTAATTAATCAACGCCAGGATTGTTCCGACGATGGACGCGACCTTCACCGAGCGTCTGGCGATGTCGGCGCGAAACGCGATATGCAACCATCGCTTCATCGCGACGAAAATCTCAATTCATTCAATTTAGCGATCTGCACATCCATTCCTACGTCAATCCTTGTAGGCGTATAATCTTATCATTGTGAGTCAAACGCAAAACGAATACGACGGCCTATGCCTCACACACCCATTAGTTTTTTTCGGTCGACCTCACACCCTGTCGGATGATTGACGTTCAAAACCTGATTTTCGAATATCCGGGCCAGCGCGCACTCGATGACGTCAGCTTCTCGATCGAGCGCGACAGCGTCACCGCGCTCGTGGGGCCAAACGGGGCCGGCAAAACGACGCTGTTGCGCTGTTTGTGCGGCCTCGAACGTCCGCTAAGCGGCTCCATCGTCGTCGACGGCATTGACGTCATTGAACAACCGCGCCGCAGTCATGAACGGATCGGCTACCTGTCGGATTTTTTCGGACTCTACGACGACCTCAGTATTCGCCAATGTCTTCAGTACGCAGCCGAGGCCAATGGCAAGATCAATGGCTTAAACAAATCCATTACCCAAACCGCGGAGCAACTCCACCTGACGGATCGCATGGAACAGCGGGTCGGAGAACTGTCGCGAGGTCTGCGGCAGCGCGTGGCCATTGGCCAGGCCATGATCCATAATCCGCGCGTCCTGATACTCGATGAACCAGCGTCGGGCCTCGACCCGGAGGCCCGGCACAATCTCGCGGAGTTATTCAAAACGCTGCAGGCCGCGGGTATGACCCTGCTAGTGTCATCGCATATCCTGGCGGAACTCGAAGCCTATGCCAGCGATATGCTCGTGATCCGCAACGGTCGTATCCTCGAACAACGAAAACTCGCGTCGCACGCGGCATCCCGTCGCCAAATCGTTATTGAGATTAGTTCCGGCATGGCGCATTTGCACAACTTGTTGGATGCGCGCACGGATGTGCAAGCGATATGTACTGACGGAGAGACGGTGACATGCGAACTATCCGGCGACAACACAACACAACAGCTGCTGCTGAAATACCTCGTCAATGAGGGCGTCGCGGTGGTTAATTTCTCGACGGTCAAACGTGATCTGCAGCGCTCCTACCTCGAAAGCATTAGAGCGATATCAACTCCATGAGACTGAATCCCGAATTTCGTCGCAATCTTTGGCTCGAATTGAGTCTGCACCGAATGATCCTGTTAGGCGGGGCGCTGGCCGGCGTGTTTGTACTCGTGGGCGTCTTCAGCCCCAGAAATGTCGTCGCCAACGTAGCGCTCGCGACGTTCGTCCTGGCGGCAATGGCGTGGGGCAGCCACCGCGCTGGTGATTCCGTTCTCGACGAACTCCGCGAACGAACCTGGGATGCGCAGCGGATGTCGGCGTTAGGACCCTGGTCGATGACGTGGGGAAAGCTCTGTGGCGCGACGTTCATTCCGTGGTTCGTCGGCGTCATTTCGATCGGGGTCTACTTATTCGAACGACAGGGACTGACGATCCTCGAACGGCTGCAGGTCGTCGCGGCCTTTACCGCCGGCGCGGTTCTCGTCCAGGCGCTCAGCTTAATCGGGGCCCTCATCGGCACTCGCTTCGACAAAACCGCAAAGAGCACGCTAATGAGCTGGGCCGCAGTCGGTACCCTGGGCCTGCTGTGGTCGTACTTTTCATTTTACTATCGATCTGACGATGCCATTTTCTGGTACGGAAGCGCCTACGACCGATTTAATTTTTTAACCGTCTCGCTGTTCGCACTGTGCGCCTGGGTTACATTCGGCGCGTACCGCCTTATGTGCACCGAACTCGCGGTCGCGACGCGGCCGTGGGCGTGGACTGCGTTCGTGTTGTATTTGACGATTTATTTCGCGGGTGGATTCATCCCGGTATTGGACCCCTTGAGCCGCTCGCTGTCAGTATTCGCCGCGATGGGGCTCGTCGTCAGTATCGGCTTGACGTATATCTCGGCCTTTGCGCTGTATCGGGACCCATTGGCCTTCCGGCGCCTCAAGCACTATGCCGAGACTGGCAGGTGGCGCCGATTCCTCGAGGCAATACCGATCTGGATGGCGTCTTTGGGTGCCGCCGCGTTATTCACAATCGCCTGTGTGGCACTGCATTTCATGCCACATTATTCTCTTCAACGGATCGAAAATGTCGGGCTCACCGCCGTCCCGATTTGGTTTGTTACCCTGACAATCTTGGCGCTGCTTTACTATTTTACGTATGGTGGATCGAACCGGCGTGTCGAGACGACCACGATAATCTGCCTGGTCCTGTTGTACTGGCTATTGCCCGTTATCATTGAATCGTTGGGCTTGGTCACACTAAGCTGGCTGTTCAGGCCCCCGATGTGGGACCGACCGGTGCTGTCGGCCTTCATTATAGGCGTCCATTTTCTCGTCGCTGGAACACTCTGCTACCGGCGCTATTACGCGCGCATTGCGCCGACGATTTCGCTCAGCTGAATAGTTGTTGGCCGATACGAAATCCGGCCACGTAGGTGCCCACCGCCGATCCCAATGTACTCAGAACGAAAACGAGCAATGTACGGGCGACTCGGTTATGACGCCAACCGCGAAAACTAGAGGCGTCGGTCCGCAATTTCGAAAAATCACCCACCGTTGGCTTCCGCAGATAGGCCTCGACTAGGGCGGTGACAAAGC
>SMVB01207974.1_pt1 | contig 10376 bp, 5 predicted proteins | sample 2456461 | NCBI WGS metagenome assembly SMVB01 (sample SAMN11095934, study PRJNA526329) | marine sediment metagenome | biome: Marine sediment; feature: Surficial sediment; material: Deep marine sediment; isolation source: Hadal surficial sediment | place: Pacific Ocean | collected 2014-05 | depth 0-1...
CGAGGAGCTGGCGGCATTCATCATTCGGCAGGCGAGTATTGCGCTCGATATCGCTGAACGAAAGCTCCACGGCAGCCGTTATAAAGTACCTCGCTACGTCGCCGACAGCCTTGTTAGTGGTCGCCGGTTCCGCAAGGCGATCAAACAGCTGGCTGCAGAACAAGGCAAGCCAAAGAACGAGTTGTACACCGAAGCTCGCGGCTACATGAAAGAATTGATTGCCGTGCCAACGGCGTTCTATATCGACATGCGCGCGCGGCTGGACAAGTTTATTCTGTCGCTGGGCTACGAAAACCAGATCATCTACGACAAAAGCGAGCTGGCGTCCGTTCGCAAGATCATTCGCGACAAACCAACGGTCATTTTGTGGACTCACAAGACGCATATGGATGGCGCCGCGGTGACGCGAGTCTTCTATCAAAACGATTTGCCTGTGCCGCATATGTTTGGTGGCATAAACATGAGTTTTGCCGGCGCCGGATTTCTTCTGCGCCGGTCGGGAGCAATCTTCATACGCCGGACCTTTCAGGACAATCTCTTGTACAAGCTTGTATTGCGTCATTACATTTCCTATCTGCTGGAAAAACGTTTTCCGATGACCTGGGCATTCGAGGGAACACGATCGCGTTTGGGAAAACTAATGCCACCGCGCTATGGCTTGCTGAAATATGTTCTCGGCGCCGCCCATGCAAGTTGCATCCAGGATTTGCACATCATTCCGGTGACCATTAGTTATGACCTGATACGTGACGTTGATGACTACGCGGCCGAACAATCGGGAATTGTGAAAACGCCAGAGTCCCTGAAATGGGCTATCTCCTACATATCCAGCTTGCGCCAGCCGATGGGACGCATCTACATGGATTTCGGTGAACCGGTTGTGCTGGATAACGTGCCAGATCCCGATGATTCGATGCAATTGGCCAAAACCGCATTCGAGGTCGCCGTTAACGCGAACAAGGTAACGCCTTTAACCGCACCTTCGCTGGTATGTTTTTGTCTTTTGGGCGCGGCACCTCGGGCACTGACGGTCGAGGAGTTGCAGGCAGGTGTGTTGAAACTGGTTGACTGGGCCATTCAACGTGGCATAAGGGTCACCAGCGATTTCGATCGTGATCGCGTATTGCATGTGCGCGATCTCCTGTTCGTAATGGTCGATAGTGGTTTGTTGGTGCGCTATGACCAGGGATCGGAAATCGTGTATAGCATTGACGCGGACAAGCATGCGATCGCCAGCTATTACCGCAACTCAGTCGCCCATCATTTTGTAAACAAGTCCATTATCGAATTGTCGTTGCTGAAAGCCATAGACCAGGTGGGGCCTGCATCCGACGCCTCGGCGATGTTTTGGCAGGAAGCCAGTCGACTTCGAGACTTGTTCAAGTTCGAGTTCTTTTACCCACCGACCGAGGAATTCGTCAAAGAGCTTGAAGAAGAACTGTCGAGAAATAATATTAATCCGGCCAGAATGGCGGACCAACGTAATGCCAGACCAAATTCCACATTACTCAGCATGCGCCCGCTGGTGGCGCATTCAACGCTGCTGATATTCGTGGAAGCGTATACCGTTGTATTGGGCTTGCTGGCCAGGCTTGCGCCCGATCAGGGCATGGACGAGAAGACTTGCGTATCGAGCGCACTCAAGGAAGGTAAGCAGGCCCTTTTGCAGAGACGAATAACCAGCGAAGCATCGATCGGCAAAATACTGTTTCAAAACGGCTACAAACTTGCGAGCCACCTTGGGTTAACGGAAGGTGGTGATGATCAGGTTGCCGCGCGGCGATCAGAGCTTCTTCGCGAATTCAAAGAGTTGTCGATCAGGCTTGAACGAATAGCAATTATGGCGCGGTATTCACGACTGAGTTCCTAGCGAAATTTGCGCGTCGGTCAGGAACTGCAATTGTCGCTCGTGCCGAGCGCTGATTTAATGCGGCACCCGTTCGGGGCGGTGCAAATTAGAGTGCACTGGATTTGCTGGAATCGCTCGAATGGACGCAGTGTCCCAGAGCTAATACTATCGGTCACGTTCCGACGATCGAAGAATAAAAAATAAAAAACTTCTGGCCGTAAAAGGATTCGACGATGAGTGATCAAGCTCCTCCTGAACTAACATTCCGCGCAGTTGTATTAGCCATCATTTTGGCGATGATCCTCGCCGGCGCCAACGCTTACCTCGGTTTGTTTGCTGGTATGACCATAGCCTCGGCTATCCCGGCAGCAGTGGTGTCCATGGCTGTACTCAAGATGCTCGGTGGCGGGCACATACTGGAAAACAATATTGTGGCGACCGGTGCATCGGCGGGTACGTCCATCGCTACTGGCGTGATCTTTACTATCCCCGCACTGATCATTCTTGGTTATTGGCAGGACTTTCGCTATTCGTGGGTGCTCGCAATAGCAGGTCTGGGTGGTTTGCTGGGGGTGTTGTTCTCGGTACCTCTGCGACGATCGCTGATTGTGGACCAGGGCCTCGCGTTTCCCGAAGGCAAAGCGGCTGCGGCAGTGTTGCGCACGGGTGACAATCCGGGCGCTGGCCTCAAGATACTGGCGGGTGCGGCAACCTTCGGTGGCCTGATGAAGCTGGCGGCTGGCAGTGGCTTGCGCTTGATTCCCGATACGGCGGCCGTGTCGGCCTGGTTCGGCAAGACGCTGGGCTACTTTGGTACGAACTTGTCGCCGGCGTTGTTCGGTGTGGGTTATATCGTCGGAATAAATATTGGCATCGTGATGCTGGCGGGCGGCGTGATCGCCTGGAACGTTGCCATCCCGATTTACAGCACCTACTTTCTTGCTGCAGATCCGGTGCTCAGCGTGGAACTGGCGGGTGCGAGTGCAGGGGATGCTGCGTTCGCGATCTGGTCCACCCAGGTTCGCTTTCTGGGCGTTGGTGCGATGTTGATCGGTGGAGTATGGACGCTTATTTCTCTGCGGCATTCCCTGGTATCGGGTATTCGCAGTGGCTTGCATGCAGAACGTGGCAAAGAAAGAGACGAGACGCCGGCCACGGAGCGTGACTTGCCGATGAAATATATCCTGATCGGGGTTGTGATATTCGCGCTGCCGTTAATGTTCCTGTATCAGGCGATCGTTGATCAATGGATGGTCAGCATTCCAATGACGATCATCATGATCGTGGCGGGGTTCTTGTTCGTCTCGGTCTCGGCTTATATGGCCGGCCTGGTGGGATCATCAAACAATCCGGTATCGGGATTAACCATCGCTACCATCTTGTTTGCTGCCCTGGTGCTGGCACTCTTGCTGGGTCGGGCTTCGCCGATCGGTGCCGTAGCATCCATCATGATCGGCGCGGTCGTTTGCGTCGCCGCCTGCATTGGTGGCGACAATCTGCAGGACTTGAAGTGTGGCTATATGCTGGGTGCGACGCCCTGGAAACAGCAGCTCATGCTGGCAATCGGTGGTGTATCGAGCGCACTGATTATGGCGCCGGTGTTAAACCTTCTGGCGCAGGCCTACGGCATTGGTGTGCCGACAGAGGCCCATCCGAATCCGTTGCTGGCGCCACAGGCCAACCTGATGGCATCGGTTGCACAGGGAATATTTGGCGGCGAGTTGCCCTGGACGATGATCGGCATAGGCGTCGGTATCGGTGCTGCAATTATCGTTCTCGACGAGATTCTGAAAAAGAACGGATCCAGTTTCCGCACACCGGTGCTGGCGTGCGCGGTCGGCATTTACCTGCCAATCGAACTCAGTGTGCCGATTTTTGCCGGCGGCCTGATTGCTCACCTGGTTGAGCGTCATTACAAACCCGGCGACGAAGAGGGCGAGCGCGAACGAATTCACCAGAAGGGTACATTGTTTGCAGCGGGTCTGATCACCGGCGAGGCGCTAATGGGCATCTTTATTGCCATCCCCATCGTCGTCGTCGGCTCCGGTGAAGTGCTGGCGTTGCCAGAGGAATATCACTTTGGTGGCTGGTTGGGACTGATCGCGCTTGTCAGCCTGGCAGTGTTTCTTTATCGTCTTGCTGTGCACGAGGAAGTTGAAGCCTGACGACTTGTTGGACCACTAGTTAAACGTCGCGTTATCTTCAAACTCGACGCCGTGCGCCAGGGTTTTGTGCACCGGGCAGCGCGTGACGATCTGCGCAAGGCGCTTTCTTTGCGGCTCGTCAAAGTCGCCCTCGATATGCACCTGGCTCGTAATTTTTTCAATAAAACCGCGATCCGGCATGTCACATTCTTTGCAGTCGTCGGCATGAATTTTTGAAAAGTCATATGTCGTCGTAATGGACTCGAGCGGGATTTTCTTGAAGCGGCAATAGCCTGCAATGGTCACGCAGGTGCACGCAGCGAGTGAACCCAGCAACAGTTCATAAGGATCCGGGCCGGTATCTGTGCCGCCGACGGCAATCGGTTCGTCTCCTTTCCAGTCATGCCGGCCGTTCGATATTTGCACTGCCATGCCGGTCGTCAGTTTTGCGGTTATGCGCGCCATTCGTTTTCTCCTGTAAGCCGGAAATTAATCACCGGCACCCTGTGCAATCTTATTGGTAGCCCTTCGCTTGCAGATTGAAGAGGTGGGCATACTGGCCGTTCTCCGCCAGCAAGCTCTCATGCGTGCCACGTTCCAGAATTTCGCCGTTGTGGATTACGATAATTTGTTCAGCCGCACGAACCGTTGAGAAACGATGGGAAATCAGGATGGTCATCTTGTCGTCGCTTTGCGAGCGAAAATGATCGAACACGGCCGCTTCGGATGCAGCGTCCATCGCCGCTGTTGGTTCGTCCAGAACCAGTATGTCCGCATCGCTGCGCATGAACGCCCTGGAGAGCGCAATCTTTTGCCATTGCCCACCGGAGAGCTCCCGGCCACCTTTAAACCATCGGCCGAGCTGCGTTTGATAACCATCTTCCATCTCTTCTATAAAGGGTGCCGCCATGCCTGTCTCGGCAGCCTTTTTCCAACGCTCGGCATCGTCAATATAGCGTACGTCGCCAGCGCCGATATTCTCGCCGACCGAAAACTGATATCGACCGAAATCCTGAAAAATGACGCCGATGCGCTGGCGTAATGCCTCAACATCCCAGTTTTGCAAATCCAGGCCGTCTAGCAAGATGCGACCTTCGGTCGGGTCATACAGCCTCGTCAACAGCTTGATCAGTGTTGTCTTGCCCGATCCATTTTCACCAACCAGTGCGAGGCTTTGCCCTGGCGTTAATTTGAAGCTGACATTTTTCAGTGCATGAGCCTTGGAACCGGGGTAGCTAAAGGACACGTTCTCGAATTCGAGCCCCTGCTTGGGATTCGGCCCCTGTTTGGCATCACCCAGCCGCTTCGGTACAGCTTGTCCGAGGTAGTCGTACAAATTGGATAAATAAAGATTGTCTTCATACATGCCGCTGATGGCAGACAAGCTCGCAGCGACTGCAGCTTGCCCCTGGCGAAACAACACCAGGTACATCGTCATTGCGCCCAGCGTAATCTCGCCATTGATGGTAGTGATTACAATCCAGGTGTACGCAAAGTAAAAAACGGTCGTAGACAACAGGCCGAGTACGAACCCCCAGCCGTCCCGGCGCAGCGTAAGACGGCGATCTTCAACAAAGAGTTTTTGGAAGATATCGCGATAACGTTGCAGGAGCCTTGGCCCGAGTTGAAATAGCTTGACCTCTTTGACGCCGTCTTCGCGAGCAATGACGGTTTCGAGATACATCTGCATGCGTGTATCCGGAGAGCGCCAGCGAAACAGCCTGAATGCGTCGCCGGAGAATTTTGCTTCAGCAAAAAATGATGGCAGCCCGGCACTGATTAATATGACCACGGCCCAGGGAGAAAACGCATACAGCAACACGGCGTAACTGATCAGGGAAATGGAGTTTTGTACAAGGCCGAAGGTGCGGATTACCAAACTGAGCGGACGGCTGGAGGCCTCGCGCCTGGCCTGTGTCAGTTTGTCGTAAAACTCCGAGTCCTCGAAATTTTCGAGCTGAAGTGTAAGCGCCTTTTCGAGAATCATTACATTAACGCGTTGACCGAGTAGCGCTCGCAATAGTGACTGGCTGGCCGAAATTCCACGCTGGCTTCCCGCAATCAACACCACGACAAACCCCTCGAGCAAAACGAGCAACAGGATTCCACGAGTGTCTGGCGAGTCCGAAGCCATCGCTGCCACCACTCCATCGACAATGAGCTGCCCGATGTAGGCAATGGCGGCCGGCAATACGCCGGCGATCAGGGTCAGAATCGCGAGCGTGAACGTGAGTGAGCGACTGGTAGTCCACACGAGTTCGAGCGCACGACGGCTGTAGCCGAACACGCCAACGGCCCGGCTCAGGAAGCCGACAGAGGCAGCATTGTCGTTAAGCATGGAATGCGGGTTGGCCACGGAGGAGTCCATCTATTCTTATCGGCATATCGTATGTCATTTTGAATCGATTGCAATTTATCGTGTGTACTGTTTCCGCTTTCTTATCATCGATTCGGTGCTTCACGGACGTATGCCAACGCGATACAGTGGCGGTCTTCGCAGTCTCCCCCGCCGGATCATTTACTGGATGACCCAAACAGCCAAAAGCATTCTCAAAGACGTATTCGGTTTTGCCAACTTTCGTGGGCATCAGCAGGAAATCATCTCCGCTGCCATGGAGGGTCGGGATACGCTGGTGCTGCTGCCCACGGGCGGCGGAAAGTCGCTTTGTTACCAGCTTCCCGCTGTTCTTGGTGAGGGCACCGTGCTGGTTGTGTCGCCGCTGATCGCATTGATGCAGGACCAGGTCACTGCCCTTGAACAACTCGGTGTTGATGCGGCCTATCTTAATTCGACACTGACGGCCGTTCAGCAGCGGCAGGTGATTGAACGGCTGGAGAGCGGGCGGCTGCAATTGCTATATGTGGCTCCCGAGAGGCTTATGCAGGCGAATACGCTGGACCTGCTAAAGACCTGCAACATTTCTCTCATTGCAATCGATGAAGCACATTGTGTTTCGCAATGGGGACACGATTTTCGTGTGGATTATTTGTCGCTCGGCGAGCTTGCAGTGCATTTTCCGGGGATCCCGAGAATGGCGCTTACTGCGACTGCGACGCTGCAGGTTCGTGCCGAGATAATTGACCGTCTTGCGCTGGTTGAGCCGGGACAGTTCGTTGCCGGCTTCGATCGGCCTAACATTCGTTACCTGGTGCAAAGCAAGCAGGATGCGAAACGCCAATTGCGCGATTTTCTGTCCGACCGCCAGGGAGACGCCGGGATAGTCTATTGCATGTCCCGCAAAAAAACGGAAGCGACGGCCGAATGGCTGGTCAAAGAAGGCTTTGACGCGCTTCCGTATCATGCCGGTCTTGATGCAGCGACGCGGGCCGGGAATCAACGACGATTTTTGAGCGACGATGGCGTCGTCATCGTTGCGACTATCGCGTTTGGTATGGGAATCGACAAGCCGGACGTCCGCTTTATCGCCCATCTGGATTTACCAAAGAGCATGGAGTCTTATTACCAGGAAACGGGTCGAGCAGGGCGTGATGGTCAGCCGGCGACTGCCTGGATGGTTTATGGATTGCAGGACGTCGTACGCCTTCGTCAGATGGCCGACTCGTCGACGGCAAATGAAACACACAAGCGCAACGAGCGCGTGAAACTTGACGCTTTATTGGGCTGGTGTGAGGTTACCGAATGCAGGCGACGCTCGCTGCTTGCCTACTTCGGGGAATTAATGGCGAAGGACTGTGGCAACTGCGATGTTTGCCTGACGCCACCGGAGGTATTTGACGGAACCGAAGTTGCACGCAAGCTTCTGTCCGCGGTGTACAGAACTGGTCAGCGATTCGGTGCAGTGCATGTTGTCGATGTATTGATTGGCAAAGAGACTGACAAAGTTCGCCAGCATCGACACGAATCATTGAGCGTATTCGGCATCGGTGCCGATTTCGATCAACAGCAATGGCGCTCCATCCTGCGGCAATTAATGGTGCTCGGGTTCTTGACGGTAGATACCAGCGGCTACGGCGCTTTGAAGCTTAGTGAATCAAGCCGCCCGCTTCTTCGAGGCGAGATAGAGTTGCCACTGCGTCGCGACCTGTTGATCAAGCGCAAAGCGAAAACGCCAAAACGAAAAACAACTGCAGTTGCGGTCGCCGAGGAAGACCGAGACCTGTGGGAAGAGTTACGAATTTGTCGCAAACGTCTTGCCGATGAAAACAACGTGCCACCGTACGTCATTTTCCATGATGCCACCCTGATCCAGATGGCGACTGACAAGCCGCAGTCGTTTGAAGCGCTGCTGGAAATATCCGGTGTAGGCCAGACGAAGCTTGATCGCTATGGCTCAGCCTTTCTTGAGGTCGTTCGTCCGGCAGCGGGTTAGACCAACACGGCTCGGCCGCGCAAGGCTCTATTCGGCTTTCTCCAGTGCTTCGCTTGCCTCCATCCAGTTCCACTCGAGACTTTCCACCGCTGCCTGTAGTTTCGTCTGTTCTTCGATGATTTCGGAAAGTTCCGCCTTGCGGTCGGTATCCGTGTAAATCGTCTCGTCGGCCAGGCGCTCTTGCACCGCCGTCAATTGAGTCTTGCTGGTCGCCAGTGAGTTCTCAATGCCCCGCACTTTGTCATAAAGCGGTTTCAATCGCTGTCGCCGCTGAGCCTCCTGTTGTCGGAGCTGTTTTTTATTGAGTTTCTTTTCCGGCTTCTTTTCTTCGCTCAGGGCTTCATCGTTCTTGTTCCGGGGCTCCCGTTCTTTAAGCCACGCGGGGTATTCGTCGAGAGAAAGCGTGAAGCGATCGACGATGCCGTCGTGGACAATCAACAGTTCGTCACAAACGCTGCGCAACAGATGCCGGTCATGCGAAATTACGACCAGGGCGCCGCTGTATTCGATGAGTGCAACACTCAATGCCTGCCGCATCTCGAGATCAAGGTGATTGGTTGGCTCGTCCAGTAGTAGCAAATTCGGCTGCTGGCGAATGATAAGAGCCAGCGCCAGGCGAGCTTTCTCGCCACCCGAGAAGGGTGCCACCGGTTCGAAAATACGTTCGCCGCTAAAACCGAATCGGCCGAGGTAGTTGCGATGCTCGGATTCGCGGTCGTTGGGTGCGAAAACACGAAGATGATCAAGCGGACTGTCCTCTGGCTTCAGCATGTCTATCTGGTGCTGTGCGAAATAGCCAATCTTCGTGTCCTTGCTGAGAATCCGTTCGCCCGTTAGCAGCGTACTGCCACTGGCCAGCGCTTTGACCAGGGTGGACTTGCCCGCGCCATTAACGCCGAGCAAGCCGATGCGATCACCGGCCATCAGGTTCAGGTTGATCCCCTTGAGTACCGTTATTGTCTCACTGCCGACATACCCCACGTCGACATCAAGCAGACCCAGCAAATGTTGAGGCTTCTTCTTTGGCTCGAAAAAGTGAAAGCGAAAAGGCGAATCGACGTGTGCAGGTGCGATCAAGGTCATACGTTCGAGCATCTTCAGGCGGCTTTGTGCCTGTCGTGCCTTGGATGCCTTGTAGCGGAATCGATCGACGTAACTCTGGATATGCTTGATGTCTTTTTGTTGTCGCGTAAACATCGATTGTTGCTGGGCGAGTTGTTCGGCGCGCAATGTTTCAAACTGACTGTAGTTGCCTGTGTAGGTCTTGATTGACTGGTGCTCAATATGGGCGATACGGTTGCAAACAGTATCCAGGAAGTCACGGTCATGCGAGATGACCAGCAAAATGCCTTCGTATCGCTTCAACCAGCGTTCGAGCCACAGGATTGCCGGCAGATCGAGATGATTGGTCGGCTCATCGAGTAACAGAATATCTGATCTGCACATGAGTGCCCTGCCCAGGTTCAGCCGCATTCTCCAGCCGCCGGAAAACTCCTTAACGGAGTTATTGATGCTGTCAGCCGCAAAGCCCAAGCCATGTAGCAACCTTGCCGCACGGGCTTCGGCGGTGAAGCCATCGATTCCTTCCATGCGTTCGTACAAAACATGAATGGCCGAATCGTCGGTGCCAGCCTCATCAACCGCGATTTTGTTCTGAATCTCACGTAACTCGACGTCACCGTCCATCACATAGTCGATCGCCGAGCGGTCACTGTCCGGGCTTTCCTGTGCGACGTGCGCGATCTGATCGTTGGGGTTTAACGACAGCGAACCATCATCACTTTCGATCTCGCCCAGCAGCAGGGCGAAAAGAGACGTTTTGCCGCTGCCATTGGCACCAATCAGCCCCAGCCGCTGCCCGGCGTGTACCTGGAAGCTGACATGCTTGAGCAGCAATTTTCGGCCTCGGCGGAGGCTAATCTGGTTCAGGCTTAACACGGGTTGGCAGCTTTACTGGCAATTTGAGTGGAGCGCGATTATATATAATCGCGCTCCACTCAAATTGCCAGTAAAGCTGCCAACCCGTGTTAAGCCTGAACCAGATTAGCCTCC
>SMVB01277443.1_pt1 | contig 10376 bp, 10 predicted proteins | sample 2456461 | NCBI WGS metagenome assembly SMVB01 (sample SAMN11095934, study PRJNA526329) | marine sediment metagenome | biome: Marine sediment; feature: Surficial sediment; material: Deep marine sediment; isolation source: Hadal surficial sediment | place: Pacific Ocean | collected 2014-05 | depth...
GAAGAACTTAACTTCTGCTGGATTAAGGCATTCCTTGAGAACAACATAGCCATAATCAACGAAATGTTTGTAGGCCCTCTCATCTACTGGATGGAACAATCTAGCGGGATCTGACGATACTTGCCCGAAGCCCTGGCTAGCCTGCGACTGATCACCGCTTTCGTTTTCCTGTTGTGCCAGCTTTACGTTGCTGTTCATCTTTGCGCTTTTCCTGCCTGGAAACAGCAGTTTCCGGCTTCTGCTAATCATTACCAAACTATAACAGTATTGACTGCTCATTTTTATGGCTGCCTGGCTACCAACCAATACCGGGCGTACCTAATTGATGTAATATTACTTCAAGCAATGTAAATGTGTCATAGACACATGGTTATACAAAATCTCTTCAGATTTTCATCGAAGAAGGTTTCAAAACGGATGCCGGAGAGTCAATTTGAAGATAAATAGATGTGCTATTGCACTGGTCATTTTTTTTACCTGTACAGTTATCAATGCACAGCCAATGGTGCAGGTTGAGAGAGTACCTGACGGGGGAATACAACCCAGACTGATTCAAGGCCAGGATGGCGACATTCATCTGGTCTACTTTAAGCGCCATGACTTAAATAGAAAGAAAAGAACCGGAGATCTCTACTACACACATCGAATCAGTGGCACAGATAACTGGCAACCGCAAGTGAAGGTATCATCCAGCAGCTTCAATCACCTGGGTCCGGTCAGTAAAGCATCTGCCGCTATCGATGGAGAAGGCAGGTTACACGTTGTCTGGTTTATTCCTTCAGCTGGCGGTTATCGATATTCAAGATCAAATAAAGAGCGAACATCATTCGAACCTGAGCGCTCACCAGTCAATACATTTACCGAAGGCCTTGACGCCGAAGCCAGCATCTCTACCTATAACTCAATCGTTACCATTACCTGGCATGCAGGTGATCTTAGTGACGAAGCCAGTCGATCTGTATACACCCTGACTTCCCTGGATAGCGGTAAAACTTTTAGGAATGCCACTGAGGTCGGCGACCCAACACTTGGTGCCTGTGCCTGTTGTTCCCTGGCAACCCAGTACACTAAAGACGGCGAGCTTCAAATCGCATACCGTTCTGCAATAGAAAATGATGGAAGACACATGCAATTTCTACCCCTGGGTAGAGGCACTAGCCTTCGTACTGTTGGAGAATGGAACATCAATGCTTGTCCCGTTTCATCTAATCACCTGATGGGAGACTGGCTGGCTTTTGAACTCCAGGGACGTCTATGGACGATCGACCTATCGCTCCCGGAAAATGCAAAGCCAGTACGCCACGCAGAAGTCCGCCAGAAACATCCTACCTTTGCAGTTAATCATCGGGGAGACCGGTTGCTGGTCTGGGGTGAAGCCCCGGGGTATTTTGATGGTGGCAATCTAAAAATGGAAATGTATAACGCCAATAATAAAATTATTGAAACTCCCGATCACTCATCAAAAAGTGTCGCACAATTTAGCGTGGCGGCGGCAATTGCTGTGAGTGATGATGAATTTCTCATCCTTTACTAAAATGTGCAGTAAGATTGGTCGACAGTTTTAGAGTAGGCGGAGCGTGCAAACTACCGAACAAAAGAATTCCGCTGGATCGGTGCAATCTATGATGATGGGGCCATAGACGAAAGTGACCTGCCAGAACTCAACAAGGCAAAATTTGCCCTTATGGATATGGAAGGTGTGCTCAGAAGGTCGCCTGGGTGAGATATTTTTTGTTGACCTGCCTGACCTGCAAACCCGGGCAGAAATATTCAACATCCACCTGGCGAAAAGAAATCAGCAGATTGATGAATTTGATGTCCCACTTCCGTCGGAAATTACAGATGGGTTCTCGGGCGCTGAGATAGAGCAGGCTATCGTCAACTCTCTGTATACGGTTTCGGCGTTAGAACAATCATTTACCCAGGATCAACTGGAACAAACCATCCGTAATACCAGTCCCCTGTCTGTCGTCATGCATGAAAAAGTTGAAGGTCTGCGGCACTGGGCAAAAGATCGTTGTGTCTTTGCAGATTGATGTCGCAGATGATACTCCGGAAAAAACCAGCATGAAGATCAATGAAGTTAACTGGGATACGTGGGAGCCCGAAGAAGTCGCCACCCTGATGTTTGTGATCAAGAACCAGCGGATTCTGCTGATCAGGAAAAAAAGAGGTCTGGGCGCAGGCAACATCAACGGACCAGGCGGCCGGATCGAGGAAGGTGAAACCACACAGGAATGCGCAATTCGAGAAACACAGGAAGAGTTACTGATTAATCCGCTCAATGTGAAATATGCAGGTGAGCTGTTCTTCCACGCTGAAGATATGCCACGCATCCATGGTTTTGTCTACACGGCTACTGACTACGAAGGGACACCGACTGAAACAGATGAAGCCGTACCGCTATGGTTTGACCTTGAACAAATTCCTTATGATGAAATGTGGGAAGACGATGTTTTATGGCTACCCCATGTGATTGAAGGTAAGACGGTGAGAGCCTGGTTTACGTTCGAGAAGGAATCGGTTCTTGACCACAAAGTCACCTTTGTCTGAAGATAATATTACTTCAGGGGGTTCTTTGATGTGTTATCTTCAAGCAGGGTAATGAGAGAGAAATAAACTATGTATGAAATTCCTAAGATAACTGTTCCCGTAGAAATTCAGTTAATGAACGGTGACAATCTTGAGGGTAGAATATTTGTTGGTGAAGATCTTATTTCGGATGCCGGTAACGCACTGATAGAAGACTTTCTCAACAATGACCCGCATCACTTCTTCCCGTTTGAATCAAACGCCGGTGCCTATCGACTGATCAATAAAGACCACCTGATCATGATTAGAACCGAGCAGGATGACCAGGAAGTAAAACAACAAACGTCGTTACCCGCAAAAAACCTCGTGGTCCATTTTACCAGTGATATGACAGTATACGGCGTTGTATATCCTGTACTCGCAGAAGAGTCGAGAGTCTCCGACATTATTAACCAGGAAAATGCGTTTATTGCCGTCTACCAAAACGGGCAGAAACTGATCATCAACCGCAATCACATTATTTACGTTAACGCGAATTAGGCACACTTCCCAGGTGCATCCGGTAAAAATTAATCGAATATTTCGTTAAAGAAGTTCTCGATGGACCGCGACGCCCTTCTATCCGCAACGGGATTATAAACCGTACCAAATGCCGGATCATTAGCAGCAGGGTTTGTAAATGCATGCACGGTTCCACCATAGGCATGAACCTGCCAGTCTGCACCGGCTGTACTCATTTCATTCTCAAAATCCAATACCTGTTCGGGCGGAACCATGGGGTCATCCTGGCCATGCAGGCACAAAATTTTTGAGGTAATGGATTCATTATCGATATCACCTGGCGAAAAGATTCCGTGAATGCTAATAACACCCAGCGCATCACTGCCGGAACGTGCCAGTTCAATAACACACATGCCACCAAAACAGTATCCCATCGCCCCAATCCTGCTGCTGTCCACAACTTCCAGACCACGTACGGCATCTACCGCTGCATTCATTCTTGCTCTTAGTGCCGACCTATCTCCTGCCAACGGATTCATCAGGGAAGCGTTGTACTCAGCATCTCCATCTTTCCCGAAAACTCCCTTGCCATACATATCCAGTGCAAATCCCACATAGCCAAGCTTTGCCATTTCATCCGCCTTGCTGGTCGCAAAATCTCGCCGCCCTGTCCAGTCATGTGCAACCAGGACAACCGGTCGTGGTCCGGAAACACTTCCATCATAAGTCAGGTATCCTTCTAGAACCGTATCGCCATCTTTGTATTCTATTGTTTCAGTATGCATTGGTATTTCCTCAGTCAAATTTGCTGCCAAATTAAGGCACGCCTGGCAAGTAAATTCAATTACCAGTCAAATCTTTCATCGCGATATCTGTCGTAAAATAAACCTCGCCCCTCATGTGATCATAGAAATCGGTTTGCTTAAGCTTATCCATCACCGGACTCTTCACTTCAGCCAGATGGAGTGTGATACCGATTTCATTGAGATTGTCACAGAGCCGCTCCAGCAGTTCGAGACCGCTCGTGTCAATAAAGTTGGTCGCGGTACAGATTAGAACAATATGCTTAACTTCTGGTGCTTCAGATATTGCACTCAGTAAAAAATTCTCAATATAACGTGTGTTAACGAAATAGATACTTTGATCAACTCGTACCGCCAGAACCTCTGGAGAAGTCGTTGTATCAAAGCGTTCCACATTTCTGAAGTGTTCGGTATTACCAACCCTGCCAACAACTACAATATGGGGTCGGCTGCTGCTGCGAATCAATAATACAAATGAAATGATAATGCCGATTAAAATACCTGACTCCACCCCGAGCAGTAAAACGGCAAGGAAAGTTCCCGTGAAGGTCACTGCATCGATAATATTAAATATAAATATGCGCCTGATGACCTGAGCATCAATAAGCTGCCATGCTGAAATCACTATAATCGCCGCGAGAACGCCTTTAGGCAGCATATAGAAAAGTGGTGTAAACCAGAGGAGCACGACGACAACCAATATGGCAGTAATCAGCGAAGCAACCGGGGACACAGCACCAGATGAAAAATTGACTACGGTACGCGCGAAGCTCCCCGCTACGGGGAAACCACCAAACACAGCTGCGCTTACGTTAGCCACGCCAAGCCCAACAAGCTCTTGATTTGGTTCTATTTTTTCTCTTTTCTTACTCGCCATGGCAGAGCCGACACTGGTGCTCTCCATGAAGATCACCATCGCCATCAGCAACGCCGATGGCAGCAAAGACTGTGCTTCTGGCAAGGTAATCTCAATCCACGCGAAGACTGGCAAACTTGTTGGAATGGTGCCAACCACAGGTACATTGCTCAAGGTATCGAGGGCAAATATGGAAGTAATCATGATACCGATGACTACCGCATACATCGGCGCCGACCGGACAAGACTGTTGGAGACTTGCGCGCTGACTCCCACCCTGAGCAATAAGGATTCAAGGATCGTACGACAGAACACCAACAGGCCTATCGCCGTAACCGAGAGCGTGAGGACAATGACGTTCACATTATTGTGGGAACCAATCAAATGACCGAGCACACCAAAAAAACTGTGGTCGATCGGGCTCGCAATGCCAATGATAGCGGGCAACTGGTTGGGGATAATTAGAATTGCCGCCGCGGCCATAAACCCGGTCACGACAGCATGGCTAAGGAAGTTAATGACCGCACCGAAATTGATTAGCCTTAACACAATCAGAATCAGGCCGGTCAGGAAAGCCAGCTGAATCGCAACGGATAAATATTCGGGGCTTCCGGGTGCCGCAAATGAAGTCGTGGCTTCCAGTGTCATCATCGCCAAAATTGCAGTGGGGCCTACAGCAAGGCTCCTGCTGCTGCCAAATGCCGAATAACCGACCAGCGCGGCAATTGCCGCATATAGACCTGTCTCTGGCGGCAGCCCAGCGAGGAAGGCATAGGCAATGACCTGTGGAATAGTAATAAACAAAACAACAACACCGGCGATTAAGTCGGCTCGAAAGTCCTCGAGGCCGTAATGACCTACTCGACCCAAGAGAGGTATATAATCTTTAACTTTCATGGGCCCAGTGTAATTCCTTCATCAGACAATTGGCTACAATCTGTGCAGCGACCATCTCGCACGCTATCTCACCGGGGTGATAGCCATCGCTGGCCACCGGGGCTCCTTCAAGCGACGAATCTGACCAGTAAACTCCAGGCACCACGAGTGCAGCATTTTTTAATATCAGATCCAGCATGGCAGCTCGAGTCCCTAACGCAAACCTTAAGGGCTGGGGTAGGCCGGGAAACCTGCCCATGGGTGGTAGTCCCATAAACACGATGGGCGCTCGAAAGTGATTCTTCAACTCCGTAATCATCATGGTAATCTCAAACCGCCACCGTGTGACAGACGTAAAGCCTGACACATCATTCACACCAATTGAAACGATAACAGCATCAACTTTTTCACGCGGAAATTGTTGAATTTTTTTAGTCAGATCACGTGCCTGATCTCCGTTCGAACCGAAGGCAGCCCAATGAACAGGGCATCCAGTCGTTCTGGCTAATTCTTCTGCCACCTTCGCTGTTAGAGACTGTTCAAGATATTCAACACCCACACCGGCAATCACAGAATCGCCAACGCCAATAATAGATAGTTGGTTTTCACCATTTCCGGCGATGCCCTGGTGAGGTGGTAATCCATCCGGTAGTTTTTCAATTCTTCGGCGAACCCACACGCCCTGGAGAAGCAGCAGTGGGAACAGGAATAAACATCCGATCCAGATTAATGTTAGTTTTATCAAGAATTTAAGTCAGTACGAGTGTGCCAGTAATGATAGCAACGAAATACGCAGGGCATACTGCCATTTTAATCCTCAGCTGATTTGATACACTTACTCGCAAGATTTTCCTGGATCGACTCAATCTGAGAACAAGGATAAACAGTATGACTTACAAAAAACTTACATTTGGATTTCTCATCGCCTGGCTTGCACTGTCTGTTCAGGCAGCAGACAAACCGAATATCCTGATTATATGGGGTGATGATATCGGTCCTTTTAATATCAGCGCCTACAACAGGGGGATGATGGGATATCAAACTCCCAATATAGATCGTATCGCAAACGAAGGCATTCTCTTTACTGATTCTTATGGTGACCAGAGTTGTACAGCCGGGCGTGCCGGTTTTATTACCGGGCAACATCCAATGCGAACAGGACTGACCAAGGTAGGCCTGCCTGGTGCACTCGAAGGCCTGCATGAAGACGATGTGACAATAGCCGAGTTATTGAAACCCCACGGTTATATGACTGGCCAGTTTGGCAAGAATCATCTGGGGGATCGTGATGAGCATTTGCCAACAAACCATGGCTTCGATGAATTTTTTGGCAATCTTTATCATCTCAATGCTGAAGATGAACCGGAGCATCCAGACTATCCAAAGGATGCAGCATTCAAGAAGCAATTTGGTCCACGTGGTGTTATCCATAGTTTTGCTGATGGCCAAATTCAGGATACCGGGCCTTTAAACAAGAAACGTATGGAAACCATCGATGAAGAAGTCCTGGCAAAAACACTGGCGTTCATTGACAAAGCAAACGCCGCAAAGAAGCCATTTTTTATCTGGTTTAATACTACTAGAATGCACATCTGGACACGGCTGAAGCCGGAGTCTCAAGGTGTTACTGGTCAGGGTCTCTATGCAGACGGGATGGCGGAACATGATGGCCATGTCGGCGTACTACTCGACAAGCTGGATTCTCTTGGAATTAGTGAGAATACAATCGTCATGTATTCAACTGATAACGGTGCAGAACTCATGCTTTGGCCTGATGGTGGATATACCATGTTCCGTGGGGAGAAAAATACCAACTGGGAAGGTGGGTACCGTGTCCCAATGATGGTGAAATGGCCAGCCAGAATCAAAGGCGGTCAGGTCTCCAATGAGATCATCGCCATGATGGACTGGATGCCAACACTGCTTGCTGCCGCTGGTGATGACGATGTGGTTTCTAAGCTCAAGAAAGGAATGCGTGTGGGTAATCGCAGGTTCAAGGTACACCTCGATGGATACAACTTTCTACCTCACTTCACTGATACCAGCCTAGCCGGACCACGAGATGAGTTCATCTACAGTTCTGATACTGGAGACGTCGTCTCCTTAAGGATGGGTGACTACAAGTTTGTATTCAGAGAACAACGCGCTCACGGGTTGGAAGTCTGGCAGGACCCATGGACAACCTTAAGAGCTCCAAAACTATTCAACCTGAGACAGGACCCACTTGAGCGCATGGATCATGAATCTGGTGGCTATGTGCGATGGTACGCAGAACATATGTTCCTGTTTGCACCAGCGATGATGAAAGTTGCCCAGTTCAAGGCAACATTCAAAGACTTCCCACAAAGACAAGAACCCGGTAGTTTTGTACCCTAGGTTATTAGAGATGTAACAATTTCACTTCCACTGGCCGCCCATGCGGCCAGTGATCGTTTGAGCTATAGTTTTTGATAAACTGCTACTAAACTTTTACCAAACTTTTAACCTAAAATTCGGGTTTCATTAATGTCTGAAGCACTTGAAGGAATCAATTTACTTAAACAACAGATGCAATTATCTGTCCTTGGTCAGGAACACGTTGTCGACAGTCTTATCATGGCGATGCTGGCTAACGGAAATGTGTTGTTGGAAGGATTGCCTGGCACAGCAAAGACCAGATCCATCAAAACCATGGCAAATGTGATGCAAGCAGATCTTGGACGAATTCAATTCACAGCGGATCTCCTGCCTTCTGATATCACAGGTACTGAAATATTCCAGGAAGTAAATGGCAAACAGTTGCTAACTTTCCAGAAGGGACCCGTTTTTAATAACCTTGTGCTTGCCGATGAAATCAATCGTGCACCAGCCAAGGTCCAAGGCGCCCTCCTTGAGGCCATGGAAGAACGCCAGGTAACCGTGGCTGGCCAGACCCATAAACTACCCAATCTGTTCATGGTGCTGGCGACCCAGAACCCCATTGAACAGGAGGGCACCTATCCCCTGCCTGAAGCGCAGATGGACCGGTTCCTGATGAAAATCAATGTGGACTACCCTGATGATGCAACCGAACTGGCCGTTGTTCGGTTAGTGCGCAGTGAAGAAAAGCCGCAATCAGCTGACGATCAGGTCAAGGTGTCCCAGGACGTTGTGTTTGCAGCTCGCAGTGAAATACAACAACTACACATTTCAGAAAATGTAGAAAATTATATCGTCGCCCTTGTCATGGCAACTCGTGAACCAGATCGCTATGAAGGTGACCTGGTTCACTGGATAGAAGTCGGGTCCAGCCCACGCGCTTCAATTGCACTGGATAAGTGTTCCCGCGCTCATGCCTGGATGCAGGGAAAAGACTTCGTTGATCCGGATGACGTGCGGAGCATTATCCACGCCGTATTACGCCACAGGTTAGTACTGACTTATGAGGCGGTTGCTGAAGGTATCACCAGTGACCTGGTGATCGACGAAATTGTCAAACAAGTCGCGGTCGTATAGTCATCAAAGCGGTGGCATCAATGGATGACACAAGAATCTATGCGAGCCTGAAAGAACTGGTTGCGTTGCAGTACCAGGCTTCTGGTTTCAGTTTCCTGCCCAAACAACCAGTCCACAGCATCCTGTCTGGCCGTCATAGTTCCCGGTTACGCGGTCGCGGACTCAATTTCGAAGAATTGCGGCACTACCGTGCCGGTGATGATATTCGCACAATGGACTGGAAAGTAACCAATCGCACACGCAAACCCCATGTAAGGGTGTTCACTGAAGAAAGGGAACGACCCGTTTTGCTGCTGGTCGACCAGCGCATCAATATGTTTTTTGGCAGCAAACTAAAACTGAAGTCTGTTATTGCTGCAGAGTTGACCGCACTTTCTGCCTGGAGGGTACTTTCAGTTGGCGACCGCGTGGGTGCATTGATTTTTAACGATCATGAGATTATCGAGACCCGGCCGCACCGAAGTCGAAAAACGGTGATGCAGATTCTGCATAACGTGCTCACACTGAACCACAAATTAAGTGCAGTTTACCCGGACACCCAGAATGATCTAATGCTAAACAAGGCACTCAAGGAGACAGAGCGCCTCAGTGGCCATGACTACCTGATTGTCATCATCTCCGATTTAAGTGGCTGGGATGGAGAAACCGTCAAACGCATCAAACGGCTGGGACGACACAACGATGTGATGGTTTCACTGGTCTTTGATCCCCTGGAAAAAACGCTGCCAGATAGTAGCAAACTGGTGCTGAGTGATGGACAAATGCAGATTCAGGTGGATGCCGCCAGCCAAGGTCTGGGAGAGCAATTTACAGAACGCTTCGAGAGCGGAGTTGAGCGCCTCCAGTCCGAGTTAAATAAACACGGTATCCCGGTGATTCCGATGAATACAACCAAAACCGTGCTTGACCAGATCAGGGAAGCAATCGGCGAGCGACGGGGTGTGAAATCGTAATGGACACTGAAGCGCCTGAAGCTATCGAAACTACCGATACGTTCGGCAATTACCTGATACACGGGATTGACGAAATTATTCTTCCGGAAGCCATTCTCTGGTGGCCCTCTGCACCGGGCTGGCAGGTGCTGGGTGTGTTGGTGGTTCTATTGCTGCTGGTACTTCTGGTTAGAATAACAAAGCGATGGTGGTTGAATCGCTACCGCCGTGAAGCACTACGACAGCTCGATGCAGTGCCGAAAGAATCGCTACTCGCCACATTACCTTACTACATGAAGGTGACAGCGCTGCAAGCCTATCCCCGACAGGACGTTGCCGGTTTGAGCGGCGATAACTGGCTGACATTTCTGGATGTACACTACGATGGCCCACCCTTCTCTA
>SMVB01222864.1_pt1 | contig 10375 bp, 6 predicted proteins | sample 2456461 | NCBI WGS metagenome assembly SMVB01 (sample SAMN11095934, study PRJNA526329) | marine sediment metagenome | biome: Marine sediment; feature: Surficial sediment; material: Deep marine sediment; isolation source: Hadal surficial sediment | place: Pacific Ocean | collected 2014-05 | depth 0-1...
AAATGAATATTGCCATTCTTTTTCCTTCCAATTTCGGCAATTGCTCCACTTTACCATATTCTTCTAATTGCTGTGCAAATTTTAGTAACAGAATTTCCCCTCTTTCTTTAAATACAATTGTTCTTCCAACAAAATGTACATATGCTTTAACTTTTGCACCTTCATTCAAAAAATTAATCGCATGCTTCAATTTAAACTTGAAGTCATGATCATCTGTATTTGGACCAAAGCGAATTTCTTTCATCACTGTTTTTTGAGCTTTTGCTTTGATCTCCTTTTGCTTTTTCTTCTGTTCGTATTTGAACTTTGAATAATCAATTACTTTACAAACCGGTGGATCCGCTTTTGGCGAAATCTCCACTAAATCCAAGTTTTGACCTTTCGCCATTTCAATTGCTTGTTCAATATCGTAAATTCCGACTTCCACATTTTCTCCTACTACCCTTACATGGGTTGTGGTAATTCTTTCATTTATTTTATATGGTTCCTCTTGCCGTCCTCTAAAAGGTCTACGATTTCTATTAAAGGGTCTTTGTTTGCTAATTTTTACCTCCTTTTTTTATGCTTCAATTCAAAGCTGCAAATATCTGTATAATTATTTGTATTTAAAAAGTCTAAAATAAAATAGTTTGTTACTTATTTTAGTTCTGGTACCAGACTTTTTTCTATTTCCTTGTCCATAAATATAATTAGATCGTCTAGATTATACGTGCCTTTATCTCCCTCTCCCTGCATCCGAATCGAAACCAAACTGGATTCTGCTTCTTTTTCTCCTACTATAAACATGAATGGAATTTTACTAACCTCAGCATCACGGATTTTACGTCCAATTTTTTCATCTCTATGATCCACGTAACCTGTAAGATCTTTTAATGTCAACAATTGGTTTACGTTATTGGCATAGTCTGTATGTTTTTCAGAGATCGGTAAAACAACATATTGCAAAGGGCTAAGCCACAATGGGAACTTGCCGGCAGTATGCTCCAGTAAAAGGGCTATAAACCGCTCCATGGAACCAAAAGGAGCCCGGTGAATCATAACCGGTCGATGTTTCTGATTATCTGCACCGACATATTCCAATTCAAATCTCTCTGGAAGATTATAATCTATCTGAATTGTGCCCAATTGCCAATTGCGCTTCAAGGCATCTTTAACTATAAAATCTAACTTGGGTCCATAAAATGCTGCTTCTCCATACTGAATTACAGTATTTAGCCCCTTTTCATTTGTGGCTTCAATTATTGCATTTTCGGCTTTTTCCCATGCTTCATCATCACCAATATATTTCTGTTTATTTTCCGGGTCACGTAATGAAATCTGGGTTACAAAATCATTAAATCCCAAAGATCTGAACACATATAATACAAGACCAATTACATTTTTAAATTCATCCTTCACCTGATCTGGTCTGCAAAATATATGTGCGTCATCTTGAGTAAACCCACGAACCCTTGTCAATCCATGCAATTCCCCACTTTGCTCATATCTATAAACTGTTCCAAATTCTGCATAACGTATTGGCAATTCTTTATACGAATGTGGTTTTGCTTTGTAAATCTCACAATGGTGAGGGCAGTTCATTGGTTTTAGCAGAAACTCTTCGTTTTCATTTGGAGTGCGAATTGGTTGAAATGAATCCGCACCATATTTTTCATAATGTCCTGATGTTATATATAAATTTTTATGACCAATATGTGGTGTAATAACTGAAAGGTATCCGGCTTTTTTCTGGGCTTTTTTTAAAAAGTTTTCCAATTTTTCTCTCAACTCTGCTCCTTTAGGCAGCCACAATGGAAGGCCCTGTCCTACTTTTTCTGAAAAAGTAAACAATTCAAGCTCCTTGCCCAGTTTTCTATGATCCCGCTTTTTTGCTTCTTCCAAAAGCATCAAATACTCATCAAGTTCTTTTTTCTTTGGAAAAGTAACTCCATAGAGTCTTGTTAATTGTTTGCGAGATTCATCACCGCGCCAATAGGCGCCTGCTACATTGGTAAGTTTTATTGCTTTGATAAAACCGGTATTTGGAATATGAGGTCCTTTGCACAGATCGGTAAAATTACCTTGTTTATAAAATGAAATTGATCCATCTTGTAAACCCTCCAAAAGCTCAAGCTTATATTCATCTCCCTTTTTCTGAAAGTATTCGACCGCCTCCTTTTTTGCGACATCCTCCCTAACAAATTCATTTTTCTGTCTGGCAAGTTCAGTCATTTTTTGTTCTACCTTCTGCAAGTCAGCAGAATCAAATTCCAATTCACCAAAATCAACATCGTAGTAAAATCCAGTTTCCACTGAAGGTCCGATGCCAAATTTTATTCCTGGATAAAGCACCTCTAAAGCCTCCGCCATCAGGTGAGCTGAAGAATGCCAAAAAGTATTTTTTCCATCCCCATCTTTCCACGTAAGCAATTGAACAGCCGAATCTTCATTTATAGGTCGCGAAGAATCCCAGATTTCGCCATTAACCTTGGCGGCCAGCACATTTCTGGCTAATCCTTCACTAATACTCAAGGCAATCCCATGGCCAGATATTCCTTTTATATACTCTTTAACGGAACCATCAGGAAGTGTTATTTTCACCTTTTGCTCACTCATAAAAAATCAATTTATGTCCTTGATAATCAAGGGCTTTAATGCCTCTATTTGCCGTTGAATATCCTCTTTTCGTTTAACAAGCCGCAAATATGCAACTTTTCTTTCAAGATTGTCCAATCCTTTGCTAGCTAAAATAGAAGTACTGTCAATTTCCAGAGCAGAAAGATATAAATTTCTCGCATCGGTGTAATGGTTAATTTTCTCAAGCGTCTTTGCCTTTAAGATATGTGCGCTCGTTCCAGCAGGGTTTGAGTTCAAATATTGATTTACAAAGTATATAGTTGAATCAATATTATTTTCATTATAATAAATCTTTGCTAACTCAAATTTAATTCGAGGTTCACTTGATTTATCCAATAGACATTTAAATAATATCACTTTTGAACTATCTTTTTCACCTATTTCATTTAAATATGCCCCAAATTCATAACACAACTCCTGATTGGTATTATAGGTCCGCACTTCATCTAAATATCTTCTTGCTTTGCTAAGGTCTCCCAAGGCTAGCGTCACATCAAATACTCCAGCGAAATTTTTGTACGAATTTTTCAATTTATAGGCTTCCTCAAAACTTAATAACGCATTGAGACTATCCCTATTAATGAGTTGTGCGCTCCCTCTTAAATATTGATTTTCATCGTCAAACGGGTTTGCCAATATGGCTCTATTAACAAAAAACAAAGCATTTTCATAATCTTTAATCAATAAGGAATAGCCAGCGGATAATTTCAGGAAATCCATGTTGTTCGGAGCAAGTTTCCCGATAGTCAATAAATTGCCAGAAAGTTTTTCACTATTTTTTTCCTTCAAATAATGCGCGGAAAGTTCTATTAATATTGCAACACTTTCCGGATTTTTTCTCCCCCCCTTTTGTAATAATTCTATAGCCTTCGAATCAATATCTAGCCCTTTGTAGATATTGGCCAGTTTGATTTAATTATCTTCTTCCTCCGGGTACTGATCAATTTGATCGGTCAGGAAACTGATATAAACATCATTTGATGCCTTGTTATTTTCATCAGTAAACACAATTTTATGAGTTCCATATTTTGGCTTACATCCAAAAAACAATATCAAGGAGAAAAGGAAGAATATACAAATTGTAAACCTCATTTTATTTGTACGTACTACTTTATATTGTCAAGAATTAAATTAAGATGAAATATTATCATATACCTAAAAATCAACATTTATTCATCAAAAAGACCAAGCTGGTCCTCTGTTGTATTTCCCCTTTTTGAGTCAATCTTCATTTCTAGGGTATCACCGGCATGAAATCCTGCATCCTGCTTTTCCTCTTCACTTTTTTTATCTTCATTTCTTTTTTCGTCAGTTTCAGTCTCACCCTCTGGTTTATCCCGACCGGCTTCTTTTCTATTATCTTGTGGAGAATTTTTACTTACTTCATCTTTCGCAGTTTTTTCCTGTAATTTATTTCCCGTTTCTACAGCAGTTTGAACAAATTTTGTTTTAGATTCTTCCCTTTGGGAGAGTTCTTTACTATTAGTTTTCCTAATATATTCTGGTTGTTCGCCCGATATTTCATTTATCTTAACTATTGGATAAACCGAAAACTTATTGCCTACTGCTTTCCATCCCTTCACTCCTATGATTTCATCCAACAGATATTCGACTGTTTCTTTTACTTTTTTATTCTTTGTCACCACAGAAAGCGCAATTCTATTTTTCGACGAAACATAAAGTAATTTCGATCCTTTGGCCTCAACTATAAACAGGAACTTCTTATTTAACGTTGTGGTCTCAATATTGAATTTCTTTATAAAGGAATTTTTAGAATTTCCATCCAGGTAAATGGCAGTTAGTACAACTTCCGGATGAAACTTTTCTATAAACTTAACCCGGTCAAATTCATACCTGTTTGTTAATTCAAAGGAAGTAAGCTCGTAAGATCCATCGTCATAGATCACCAAAATAATATCCTCAGAATTAAAATTTCCCAGGTATTTTCCTCTATCGTCGCGATTTAGCCTGCCAATAGCATCATCATAAAATATATCAATCCCGCCAAGTGTTGACTTCCCTTCTGATTTTAATTGAATCTTTCTAATCGGATGTTTGGTCAATATATTTCCTCCCGCTCCTCTGCCCTTAATTTCCAGAACAGAAAAATCAAATTCAAATACTTTTATACGCGCCTTGCTTCTGCTTGAGAGACCAACAGTTATCACTTCTGCCTCCCCGTTTGGATTGTGAGTGAAATACAACATTTTAGAACCCTTGGCTCCCTTGGTAAGATCATATTCCTTATCCCTGGTTATGCCCTTTACGTTGAATCGTTTGGCCATAGATCTGCCTGTCTTTGCATCGAGATACACCAGATTATAGACCATCCTCTCGTCATTTTTCTTAAAAACTCCAGCATATTCAATGTTCCTGCCTACAAAGACTTTTTCTGCAATTTTACTTACCACCATTTTTCCATCTCTCCGGAAAACAATGATTTCATCCAGGTCAGAACAGTCACAAACATACTCGTCTTTTTTCAAACCAAAGCCAATAAAACCATCCTCTTTATTGATATACAGTTTTGTGTTATTTGCGGCCACAATGGTAGCTGCAATAGCATCAAAGGACCTGATTTCAGTTTTTCGTTCCCTGCCTTTACCATACTTTTCTAAAAGGTTCTTGAAATAATCGATGGCAAACTCTGTCAAGTGGGCAAGATGATATTCTGTCTGATCTAATTCTTCATGCAGCCTTTTTAAAAGTTCATCTGCCTTGAACGAATCAAATCGCGAAATTCGCTTGATCTTGATTTCAGTCAACCGACCAATATCATCTGTTGTAATCTCACGATAAAACTGTGCTTTAAACGGATCTAACCCTTTATCTATAGTGTCAATAACAGCATCCCACGTTTCACATTCTTCAATGTCCCGATAAATCCTGTTTTCAATAAAAATTCTTTCGAGTGATGAAAACAAAATCTTTTCCAGAAGTTCTCCTTTTTTAATCTCAAGTTCTCTTCTAAGTAATTCTACCGTCTGGTCAGTAGAAATTTTAAGCATTTCGTTTACACTTAGAAAAACCGGTTTCTCATCAACAATCACACAACTATTTGGAGCAATAGATAATTCGCAATCCGTAAATGCGTAAAGCGCATCAATAGTTATATCAGGAGATTGATTTGGAGCAAGATTTACTACTATCTCTACATCCTTAGCAGTATTGTCAACTACCTTTTTAATTTTAATTTTACCTTTTTCGTTTGCTTTGACAATCGACTCTATCAGGTTGGTAGTGGTAGTGCCAAAAGGGATATCCTTGATGACAAGTGTTTTCTTATCTTGTTCTTCAATTTTAGCCCTGACCTTTATCCTGGCTCCACGCAATCCGTCATTATAATCTGAAAAGTCGGCGGTACCACCTGTAGGAAAATCCGGCAATATCCGCACCTTTTTCCCATGGAGAATATCGATAGAACCATGAAGGAGTTCACAGAAATTATGAGGCATAATTTTAGTAGAAAGACCAACAGCGATGCCTTCTACTCCCTGCACAAGCAATAAAGGAAATTTTACCGGTAAGGTGACCGGCTCCTGTTTACGGCCATCATATGACAGCTGCCATTCTGTGGTCTTGGGATTGTAAATAACTTCCAGGGCAAACTTAGATAGCCTGGCTTCTATATACCTTGGGGCTGCTGCACGGTCCCCTGTCCGGATGTCTCCCCAGTTGCCCTGCTGATCAATCAACAACTCTTTCTGACCAATGCCAATAATTGCATCTCCGATAGAAGCATCTCCATGAGGATGAAATTGCATGGTGCTGCCAATGATATTGGCTACTTTATTATAGCGTCCATCATCCAATTCTTTCATGGCATGAAGAATTCTTCGTTGCACCGGTTTCAATCCATCCTGGATGGCCGGAACTGCTCTTTCCAATATTACATAAGATGCATAATCCAGAAACCAGGTTTCATACATCCCAGTCACATGTTGTACTTCATGAAGCTGCTCGTCTTGCTCTGTAAATTGTTCGTTGCCGTTTTTTATATCCTCGTCCATGCCTATACTTCCGCTGCCTCAGCTAATTCTTCGGTTTGCTGTTCCTTTACCAAATCTTTTTCTACCCTCAGGTTATCAATAATAAATCCCTGGCGTTGAGGAGTATTTTTACCCATATAAAAAGTAAGTAAGGATTTTATGCTTGTTTCTTTACTCAATATAATGGGTTCCAGTTTGATGTTTTCTCCAATGAATTCACCAAATTCGTGCGGGGAAATTTCTCCCAATCCCTTAAATCTTGTTATTTCCGGCTTGGTCCCCAATTTGTTAATAGCCGCCATTTTCTCCGCTTCACTGTAACAATAAATGGTTTCCTTCTTATTTCTCACCCTGAACAGTGGAGTCTCCAAAATATATAAATGTCCATGCCTCACCAGATCAGGAAAAAACTGAAGAAAGAAAGTTAACAACAGCAGTCTTATATGCATACCGTCTACATCGGCGTCGGTAGCAACTATAATTTTTCTGTATCGCAAACCGTCTAATCCATCCTCAATATTCAGCGCATGTTGAAGCAGGTTAAATTCTTCATTTTCATAAACTATCTTTTTTGTCAGGCCAAAACAATTCAATGGCTTGCCTCTCAAGCTGAAAACTGCCTGGGTTTGCACATCGCGCGATTTTGTGATGGATCCACTGGCAGAATCTCCCTCGGTAATAAAAATCACAGCATTTTCTCTCTGATCTCCTTTTTTATCATCATAGTGAATCCTGCAATCTCTCAACTTTTTATTGTGAAGATTTGCTTTTTTTGCTCGCTCGTTAGCCAGGTTTTTTATTCCGGCAATATCTTTTCTTTCCCGCTCCGATTGCAATATTCTCTTTAGTAGTGCATCTGCTACATCGTTGTGCTTGTGCAAATAATCATCAAGTTCCTTCTTAAGAAAATCATTTATAAATGAGCGCATTGTCGGCCCTTCCGGCCCAATAGTTAGCGAGCCCAACTTAGTTTTTGTCTGAGATTCAAAAACTGGCTCCATTACCCGCACGGATATTGCCGAAATTACACTTCCCCGTATATCAGTGGCATCAAAGTTTTTTCCATAAAACTCCCGAATAGTCTTTACAATGGCTTCCCTAAAGGCTGCCAGGTGGGTCCCTCCCTGGGTGGTATATTGGCCATTTACAAAAGAATAGTACTCTTCTCCATATTGATTACCGTGGGTAATCGAAACTTCAATGTCATTCCCTTTCAGATGAATGATAGGGTAACGCAGGCTTTCTGTATCTGCTTTCTTTTTCAGTAAATCAAGCAAACCATTTTCAGAATAGTATTTTTTACCGTTGAAGATTATCGTGAGTCCTGAGTTCAAAAACACATAATTCCATAACATTACTTCCAGGTATTCCGGGATGAAATGGAAGTTTTTAAACATCTCTCCATCCGGTTCGAAAACCACCAACGTTCCATTTCGGCCGGAAGCATCGATCACTTTGGATTCTTTGCTTAAAATGCCTTGCTTAAATTCCGCGATTTTGGTTTTCTTATCCCGATAGGACTGCACCTTGAAATAATTCGATAAGGCATTTACAGCCTTGCTACCCACACCATTCAGCCCTACAGATTTTTGAAAAGCCTGAGAATCATATTTTCCTCCGGTGTTTATTTTAGATACACAATCGACAACTTTCCCCAAAGGAATCCCCCTGCCGTAATCTCTTATTTCAACCCGATGCTCAGATACCTTGATGTCTATATTTTTCCCATAACCCATCACATACTCATCGATGCAATTATCAATCACTTCCTTAACCAGCACGTAGATACCATCATCAGCAGCAGATCCATCTCCAAGCTTCCCAATATACATACCGGGCCTCAACCGGATGTGTTCTTTCCAATCGAGCGATTTAATATTATCTTCAGTATATGCTACGTTAATCTCCGCCATTTATTTGTCAATATTATTAGTCTGGTTTAAAAGAATTTCCTGGCCTTCATCCAGTTATATTCCTTTCAATAAGCTAATATGGTAAGGTTAAATTTATTTGCAAAATCATATTAAATGTTGCGATTAAAGCTAAATTTATACTCGAGCAACATAAATAACTGATATATAGATTATTACTTGCTTTTATTTACAATTATCATTTAGCTAATAAATTGCTAACTTTATTATGAGAATTACCAAGATTTTTAGCGAATTCCTAATTTCTAAAAAGAGCGCGAATCAGGCCAATCAAGATACCGGCAAATAAAATGAACCCTACGGCAGGAATATACACATATCCTGATGCTGCAGAATCTTCGTTGATTTTAATGACGGCCAGGTAAATAACAAAGCTCGCGATTTGAAAATTTGTTCCTATCATTAAAAATGTAAACCACATCAGTAATCTCTCCTTATGCCGCTTACTTCTGAAAAGGATAGATTTCTCATCAATCTCTTTTACTTTTTTATACATATTAATCCAGAAATTCATGGCCAGATTAATAATGGCAAAAATACCGAGCCCGAAATAAAAAATATGAGCTTTTGGCATTCCGGTAAGCCAATCCCGTGTTGTGTTTAAATGATCTGAACTATCTACGGAGTAGGCATACATGTACAGTAAGCTACCAAAAACCATAACCATGGAAAAAAATTTCAAAAAATTCGCTACTCGCTGATCAACTTCGTTCATAAAGATCTCTTTTCGGGCGCCAAAATTAAATTATTAAATCATGTGGAATGGCAAATGCTTCTATTTTTATTTTTGCGTTCATTAATTATTTTTTATAGCATTGCCACTGAGTCAAAAAAATAATTGATGATTTATAGATTAATTTACCCTGGATTATCCAGGAGATAATTATTGATATTTATAAAGAGTTAGAAATCACGACATTGACACCGTCGATAGTTATTGCTTTTAAAAAATTATTTTTATAAGCTAATCAAACAACATTGTTGAATGTCAATGCCTTACATCCAAAATGGATAAATTCATGAATTATATAGGTTATAAAGTAGCTGTTTTTCTTCTTTTACTACTATTATTATTTTCCATAGGATGTAATCGAAAAAAGAAAAAAAACGATAGACTACAACAGCTGGAATCTGCATTGTGGATAAATGACAAAAATGGGTGTAACGGTGAAAGGTTGAGGATGAAAAATCAATTGCTATCGCTCAAACATAACATGCGTGGATTTAAGGCCAGTAAGATTGAATCATATCTAGGCAAACCAGATGCACAGGAATTATATAACAGAGGCCAGCGCTATTACATTTATTTTATGGAACCGGGACCAAAATGTGATAATGCAAAAGAAAAACCACTGGCATTATTCGTAAGATTTTCTGCCGTGGGCATTGCAACCGAATTTACCATTAAACCTTTGTAGGCGGATTTTTATTATTGATAGGCGCTGGGTTCTGGGTTCTGGGTTCTGGGAGCTGGGTTCTGGGTTTCTGGGTTCTGGGTGCTGGTTTCTGGGTGCTGGGTGCTGGGTGCTGGGTAATTGTGTAATACCTTATCTGAATTTTGAATCAAACCACAACTGATCGCGTCACATACGAAATGTCAATATCGTAATACCTTATCTGAATTTTGAATCAAACCACAACCTGCGTGTCAGTCTTCCCTTAGACGCCTGCGTAATACCTTATCTGAATTTTGAATCAAACCACAACCGTAAGATGTATCATCAAAAACTAGGGAAGTAATACCTTATCTGAATTTTGAATCAAACCACAACATCCTACTGTCTGCCTGTGAAAATGCAGCTGTAATACCTTATCTGAATTTTGAATCAAACCACAACA
>SMVB01315779.1_pt1 | contig 10375 bp, 8 predicted proteins | sample 2456461 | NCBI WGS metagenome assembly SMVB01 (sample SAMN11095934, study PRJNA526329) | marine sediment metagenome | biome: Marine sediment; feature: Surficial sediment; material: Deep marine sediment; isolation source: Hadal surficial sediment | place: Pacific Ocean | collected 2014-05 | depth 0-1...
CAACCCGGCGGCCAGATACTCGAAGATCTTGATCGGCGACCAGAACCACCCCAGCTCGAGGGCGCGAAACTGGTCCGGCGCGAACGGCGCCACGCCGATGTCCGCGGCGGCGAGCAATCCCGGAACCGCGGCGTGCGGCACGCGGCCGACGAATTCGATGCTGCCCTCGATTCCGGCGACGGCCGCGGCCTCCTTGGCGAGCTTCCAACGCGGCCCCTCGCCGATACACGTCACCCGTAGCGGCACGCCGCGGGAACCGCAATGCGACACGGCCTCGACCAGGTCTTCGGCCCCGTGCCAGGAGCGAAAGCTGCTCACGTAGACGCAGTGCAACGGGCCCGTGTCTCCGGTTTCGGGCCCCGGCACGAAGCGGTCAGTGTCGACGCCGTTAACGATCACCGTGACGGTCTCTTGCAGCTCGGGCGGAACCAGGTGGCGCGATGTGGTGTAGATCGCGGCGCATCTGTCGAGCTGTCGTCGACGCCATCGGTCGACGGGGCGAGCGATCGTCAGTTTGTCGAGAGTGTCGCGCAACGACCCGGGATAGTCGCGTGCCGGCGAGTTGATCTCGAGAACGCTCGGCACGCCGGCGCCATGAGCGGCGGCGATGGCGGCACCGCCGAACGTGTAGAAACGTTCGACGACGACGTCGGGACGGATGTCCGCGATCAACGAGCGGATCGCCCACCCCGCCGTCCACTCCAACAGGGTCACGGGCAGGAAGCGGCGCAGGTAGTGCATCTGCACGCCATCGAGAGGAGTTTCGGCGCCACCGGCCAACGATGGCCGCAAGGCCGCGAGGTGCACATCGTGGCCGCGGCGCGCCAGGGCGCGGCAGAGCTCGAGCGCGTGAACACTACCGCCATGGGTGCCCGGGATCGGCGTCCCGGCTGCACAGTAGAGAATCTTCATGCGGGATCCGCGATGAGTTCAACAGGGTGCTGGTTCCCATAACGGCGCCCCGGGGAGTTCGTCAGCGTCCTGGCGAGGATTCTACCCCGCGCTTTCCCTGAATTCGATTGCTATGCCGGGTTGTCCACCCTGATCAGCAAACCGAGAAGGCAATGTCTTCGCGCGCCGAAGGAGAGGGCCGTTCTGGGCGGCCTGCAGACCACTTATCGTCGCGCCCTGTCGACGTAAGCGCGGCGCCGCCGCCGACGCTGCGTCGGTTCCACTTTCCTGTGTAACCATTGGCTGATGAAGCGCGGCACGAACAACGATTTCATCTTGTCGCGACGGGCGCTCGCCTTCGGCAGCTTCGCATTATTGCCGGGAGCCGAGCTGCTGGCGCGACGTTGGGGAGCGGTCATGAGAGCACAAGGCGAGCGCATCACGCTGACGTCGGTGGCGGGGCTCGAGGCCGGCCACGCGACCCGTACCGACCGTCCCACCGGTTGCACCGTCGTCATCGCGCCAGCCGGGGCAACAGCCGGGGTTGCGGTGCGCGGCGCCGCGCCGGGGACCCGCGAAACGGCGCTGCTCGAGCCGGAGAACACGGTCGAGCAGGTCCACGCCGTGGTCTTGAGCGGCGGCAGCGCCTTCGGCCTCGCGGTCGCCGACGGCGTCATGCGGACGCTGCGCGACCGCGGAATCGGCTTTTCCATGGGCCGCAACGTCATCCCGATCGTGCCGGCGGCCGTTCTGTACGACCTCGGGCTCGGCGGCAACAGCTATCCGGATGCCGACGACGGCGTCACCGCCTGCGAGGCCGCCTCGACGAAACCACCCGCGGAGGGCAGCGTCGGCGCCGGCGCCGGCGCCACGGTCGGCAAGATGCTGCGCGGCGGCCGCATGAAGGGCGGCATCGGTACCGCCGGCTTCCGGTTTGACGATGGCACGGTGGTGGCAGCCATGGTGGCGGTCAATTGCGTCGGCGACGTCCGCGATCCGCATACCGGCCAGTTGATCGCCGGGGCGCGCACCGACAACGGCGACGCGTTTCTCGACGCCGAGGCGCGCATCCTCGGCGGCGCCGACGAGTTGCCGTTCGCCAGCGGTCAAAACACGACGATCGGCATCGTCGCCACCAACCGAACGCTTTCCAAGGTCGAGTGCTCGCGCCTCGCCGGCGTCGCTCACGACGGCTTGGCCCGCGCTGTGGTTCCAGCGCACACGCGCATGGACGGCGACACACTCTTCGCGCTATCCACCGGCACGGGGCCGGCGGTTGGCGATGCGGGCGACTACATGCGCATCGAGGTGGCGGCTGCAGCCGCCGTATCGGAGTCGATCCTGAGGGCGGTTCGGCAAGCAACGGGGCTTCCCGGAATCCCCAGCGCCACGGAGCTGGGAACCGCCTAGTGCTTCGTTGGGCCTGCTAGCCCGGATATCTCAACGCCCTTCGTAAAACCAGGGCCATCTTGCTCCACTCGTCCCGCACCGGTACGATTCACGAGTCTGAATGACTTTGCTCCGGGGCCCGCGGCCCCGCTGAAACGGAACACGACCATGACCTACTTGCTGATCCCTATCGGCGCAATCGCCCGGTTGTTGCCCCACCTGCCCAACTTCACGCCGATCGGCGGGATGGCCCTTTTCGGGGCCGCACACGGTTCCCGGCGCAGCGCCTTGATCGCACCGCTCGCCGCCCTGGCGATCAGCGACCTCTTCCTGGGCCGCCACGCCACAATGCCGTTCGTCTACGCTTCGTTCGTTCTCATCGCGCTGATGGGGAGAGTCCTGTTCCGCAACGGCGTCACTACGGCGCGCGTGATCGGCGGCTCGTTGGCCTCGTCGATGGTCTTGTTTATCGTCTCGAACTTCGGCGTGTGGGCCGTGGGCACGCTCTACGCGCCTACGTGGTCGGGCCTGGTTCTCTGCTACACGATGGCGCTGCCGTACCTGCTCAACACGATGGCCGGCAACTTGTTCTACGCCGGCGTGTTCTTCGGCGGGTACGCCCTCGCCAAACGCTACGCCGGCAACGCGGCGCTGGTGTCCGTCTTGCAGCAAGCAGCGGCCCGCTAGCCCTACATCGCCCGAGGCTTGCACGGGGCGCGCCGGCACCGCGACCGTGAGGCGGCCTCGCGCGCTGTCCGACATTTGTGGAGAGGTGTCCGAGAGGCCGAAGGAGCGCGCTTGGAAAGCGTGTGTGCGGGTAATCCCTGTACCGTGGGTTCGAATCCCACCCTCTCCGCCTTTTTTTCGCCGGGTGACCGTCGGGGCGTGGGTTCGATCGAGCAAAGGGTCGTTCCGATCCGTCAGCCGGGCCGCCTCGTCGCAACCCGACCCATCACACGTTCACGACGGCCTGCGGACATCGGCGTAATAGCTGACTTGCCTTTCCGGCTTTTCTCGCGTACTCTGATTGAGACTCAATCGCAACAAGGCTGAGCCCGAAGTTCCACCACCCAACGGCGGCCCGATACGCGATGCTCAACGCATTCGTCATCACTCTCCGCGAAGGCCTCGAGGCCTTTCTGATCGTCGCGATCATCCTCGCCTACATTCGCAAGACACAGCGTCCCCGGCTGGTTCCGGCCGTGTACTGGGGAATCGTCGTCTCGGTCGTGGTCAGCGTGATCGCGGGTGTCTTGCTCGCCCGCGCCTCCAACGCGGCGCTCTGGGAAGGCATCCTGGCACTGACCGCAGCGGCGCTGGTCACGTGGATGATCGTGCACATGTGGCGGGTAGCGAAGCACCTCAAGAAGAACATCGAGGGACACATCGAGGTCGCCGCAACGCGCGATGGTACAGCCGCGTTCCTCGGTGTGTTCGGCTTCACGGTGCTGATGGTCACGCGCGAAGGAATGGAAACGGCGTTTCTGATGAACGCGCTGATCTTCCAGGTGCCTGATTCCGGCCAGCTGATCCTCGGCGCCGGCGCCGGAACGGTGCTGGCCGCCTTCGTCGCCTGGCTGTGGTCGCGGCATGGGCACCGGGTGAACCTGGCACGCTTTTTCCAGGTCACGGCGGTGTTTCTGCTGATCTTCGTCGTGCAACTGATGATCTACGGCTTTCACGAGCTCACCGAGGCCCGCATCTTTCCGTACAGCGACGCGCTGCACTGGGCCACCGAGCCCTACGGCCCGGACGGGATGTACGGCCGCTACTTCAGCTATATTCTGCTCATGCTGCCGCTGACCTGGTTGCTCGTTGCCACCGTATTCGAGCGCCGGCGGTAGGCCGTTTCAATTCACAACGAACCCGGTTCGCGCTGAGCCCGCTGCGGCGCTACTCGTCATCCCGCCGCCCGGTTGTTCGGCCGGTCTCCGTCTCGAAGTCGCCCTGCGGTAGGTCTTGCCTTGAGGCTCCACGGGGACCATGGCACCATCGTCGCTCACGGCGATTTTCGAGTTTGGCCGTGCTAGGTGGGGAGTTAGCGGTGCCCTGAACCTGCAATCCGCTTTAGCAGGACCGAATTCCACCCTGAGGGGTGCAGCACTCGTGGTCGGATCGTCGAGGGAACCAACGACGTCGGGCCCTGTGCGGTGCAGACCTGCAAATCCCGTCAGGCCCGGAAGGGAGCAGCGGTACGTAGGCACCTGCAGGTGCCGCAGGCCAACCCGGCGGACGTCCCGAGGCGCCGCCGCCCTTGGGCTCGCTTCGATGGGTGGTGCACGGCCGCTTTTCTTTGAATGGCGGCAAGTTTCCGGCGTTTTTGATGGCAGACGGCAGCTACCAGGTTCTGGCGCGTAGGTGGCGCCCGCAAAAGTTCGACGATGTCGTCGGCCAGTCGGCGATCGTGCGGACGCTCAGCAATGCCCTCGACCAGGGCAGAGTGGCGCACGCCTACTGCTTTTCCGGCATCCGCGGCGTCGGAAAAACGACCATCGCGCGGCTGCTGGCCAAGGGGCTGAACTGCCGCAGCGTCGACGCGCCCACCTCTGAGCCGTGCGGCGAGTGCGAGGCCTGCGTCGAGATCGAGGAGAGCCGCAACCTCGACGTCATCGAGCTCGACGCCGCGTCGCAAACGGGCGTCGAGTCGATCCGCCGGCTCAACGAGGTGGCCCGCTACACACCGTCTCGCGATCGCTACCGGGTGTTCATCATCGACGAAACCCACATGCTGTCGACCAGCGCCTTCAACGCGCTGCTCAAGACCCTCGAGGAGCCGCCGCCGCACGTCGTCTTCATGCTCGCCACCACCGAGCCGCACAAAATCCTGCAGACGGTCCTCTCCCGCTGCCAGCACTACCCGCTCGGGCGCATCAGCCAGGCGGATATCACCGGCCAGCTGCGCCGCATCGTCGACGCTGAGAAGGTCAGCGTCTCGGACGACGGCCTGTCGATGGTGGCGATCGCCGCCGACGGCAGCCTGCGCGACGCCCAGAGCCTGCTCGACAAGCTGATCGCTTTCGGCGGTGAGCACGTCGATGACGAGACCGTCGTCGGCCTGCTCGGCATGGTCGATCGGGAGCTGCTGTTCGGCGCCACCGAGCTCATCGCCCAACAGGATCTCGGCGGGGTTCTCCGGTTCGTCAACCGGATGGTGGAGCAGGGCACCGACCTGCATCAGTTCACCCTCGATCTTCTCGGCCACCTGCGAGCCTTGCTGGTTGCGGCGACGGTCGAGAAGCCGGGCGATATCCTCCACCTTCCCGACGCCGACCTCACGCGCCTCCGGGAGCAGGCGAAGCTATTCAGCATCGACGACCTCGATCGCGGCTTCGCCCTGCTGTCGGCGAGCGAGTACCGCATCAAGCAATCAGAAGTCCCGCGGTACGAGCTCGAAATGGTGCTTGCGCGGCTCGCCCGGATGCCCCGCCTGGAGCCGATCGAGGAGTTGATCTCCCAGCTGCGATCAGGATCCGGCGGCGGTGCTTCCGGGGGCTCGGGTCCGCACCGCAGCAGCGAGCGAAGCGACGGCGGCGACGGTGTGAGCACGGCGCCACGCCACCAAGCAACTGCACCCCCGAGCAGCGCTCCCGACGCGCCATCCGCAACACCATCGCGATCCGCCGGTGAGGCGCACGCGGCACCGGCATCCCCGGCGCCGCGCAAGATGTCGCCTCCACCCACGCCGCCACCATCGACCGTGAGTCCGCCGCCCACCCTGGTTGCGCGTGGCAACGGCGCCGACCCGGCGCCGCTGGATCCCCCGGTGGTTGAAAGCACAATCGGCGGCGACATCGGGCTGATCCTCGGGCATCTACGGCAAAAAAGCCCGCTCACCGCGCAGATCATCGAGCGCGCCGACGCCACGGAGCTTCGCGACGACACGTTGTTTCTAACATTCCAGCAAGCCGGCGGTATTTTCGAGGCTCGCCTGAGCGATCGGTCTGCCCTCGGTACGATCGAGGAAGCGGCCGAGGCTGCGCTCGGACGCAAGATCAAGGTCGTCGCCGGGATCGACGCCGCGGCCGGCAGCGCGCCGGCTCCCCTGCCGTCGGCGCAGTCCTCGGATCCCGAGGGCCCGGCGAGCCGGCATCGCGACGAGCTCTGGAAACGCGCCGAGGAGGAACCGATGGTCAAGCATTTCGTCGACGCACTGCGCGGCAACCTGACCGATGTCGAAGAAATCTGAACAAGGACAGCGGATGATCAACAAGAAAATGAAGAAGATGCTCCAGGAGGCGCAGCGGATGCAGGATCAGCTGCAACGCGACCTCAGCGAGATGCGGGTAACGGCCAGTTCCGGTGGTGGCGTCGTCACCGCGACGGTGAACGGACAAAAGGAGTTGCTGGAGCTGAGCATCAACCCCGACGCGGTCGATCCCACGGATGTCGAGATGCTGCAGGACCTCGTGGTCGCCGCCGTCAACGAGGCCACCCGTCGCGTCGACGAGGAGGTCCAGCAAAAACTCGGCGGCATCATGGGCGGCATGGGGCTGCCCGGGATGATGGGCTGAGACCCCGTGGCACTCCACGATTCAGGACCGGTCGCGGTTCTCATCGAGGAGCTCACCCGGCTCCCGAGTATCGGCCGCAAGACGGCGCAGAGGGTGGCTTTCTATCTGCTGAAGGTGCCGGAGGATCAGGCCAATCGGCTGGCGGACGCGATTCGCGCCGTGCGCGCCGGTGTGCGCCCCTGCGGCGTCTGCAGCATCCTGACCCACGAGGATCCGTGTGCGTTGTGCGCCGATCCTCTCCGCCAGGACGACCTCCTGTGCGTCGTCGAGGAGAGCCTCGACGTCGGGGCCATCGACCGCACGGCCCGCTTCTCGGGTCGCTACCACGTGCTCGGCGGCGCTCTTTCGCCCCTCGACGGAATCGGCCCCGACGAGCTCAACCTGGCGCAGTTACTCAACCGCGTCAAAGAGGGCGTTATCCGCGAGGTCATCGTCGCCACCAACCCCACCGTCGAGGGCGAGGCCACTGCCGCCTACATCGCCCGCCTGATCAAGCCTCTCGGCGTAACCGTCTCGCGCATCGCCACCGGTATCCCGGTAGGTGGCGACCTCGAGTATGCCGATGAGGTCACCATGGCGCGGTCGTTGGAAGGCCGGCGCGAGCTCTGATCTCAACGGCGCGCGTCTTGCGCAGGTCGGCCCGATCCGTCCGGCTGCTTGTGGGGTATCAGGGGCTTTGTTAACTTTCATTATGGCGGGGCGCGGCGCCAACACGTCTCGTTGTCCTTTCAGGTTCCTGAGTAGCTCAATTGGCAGAGCATCCGGCTGTTAACCGGAGGGTTGCAGGTTCAAGTCCTGCCTCAGGAGCCTTTTTTTTGCCGGCGTCCGAGTGGAGCCGCCGGGCGACGTCGTCGAGTTCGAGCGCGTGCCACGGACGTCGTTCGACCTGAGAGATGGGTTCGCTCTGGCCGCCGCGCTTGCTAATGTCCGGGAACCTACGGGCCGGCGCCGTCAGCTGGAGTCCGTTCCCCTTTTTTTCTGCACCTCGTTGACCAACCCTTCAACGGTGATCGAACGGAGGGCCGCGAGCGCGCTGTCACGAAATCCTTTCCAGGTCTCGTGCAACGCGCAAGGGGTTTCGTCGCTGCAGTCGTCGATGCCGAGCACGCATTCGGTTTCGAGCCGCCGCAGGTCCTCGACCGCCTGCACCACCTCGATGAGGATGATCTCGGCGGGCGGACGGCTCAAGTAGAAGCCTCCGCCCCGTCCGCGCGCCGACTTCAAGAGTCCAGCGCGACTCAGATCCTGCAGGACCTTGGCGAGATAGAACGGCGGGATGTTCTCGCACGCCGCGACGACGGCGGCGGAGAACGGCCGGTCCGAGCTGCTATTAACCGCCAGGCAGATCATGGCCCGGACCGCGTATTTCGCTGATCCAGTATAGATCACGGGTTTAGGGCGATAGTTGGAAGCATGCAACGCACTGTTTTGATATCGATTTAAGTAGAAAATCAGAGCGTTTTATCGTATTATAGATTCGGTGCAGGAACAAGCCGCCATGTTTCGCAGCGTGCTGATCCCGGTCGACTTTACCGACAAGAACGTGGATGCGGCCGCCATCGCAGCCCGGCTGGTCGACGAGGACGCGCGTCGATGGGCGCCGCCTGAGAACGGCGCAAGGCCGCGGCGCCGGTCAGGCCGTGCAGTTCAAGATCATCGGTGACTTCTTCGAACGAGCCGACCACCTCGAGCGTCGCGTAGCGCCGGCCCATGGCGCCGACAACGAGGTCCCCCTCGCCAGCCGTGGCTCAGCCCTCATCGACCGCGACGAAGGGAAACGAAAAGGTTCTCTTGACCGGGCTGAAGCGCCCCGGGTGCAGATAGGCGAGCAAAGGAGTTTCGAAGATCATCTCCTGGTCGTCGGCGTCGCTCTGCCGCATCGCCTCGGGCCGCACGTGAACCCCGACGATGCGGCCGATGATCAGGCTGCTGGGCACCGAAGTCATCGAGCACGCGGACAAGCTCGCACTCGAAAAACAGGTAGCCGTACCCCGTCAAGACGACGCGTTCGCCTCGATGTGGGCCAACAAGTCGTGCGTCTTGAACGGCTTCAACAGGTACGGCTGGCCGATGCGCTCGAGAATCTCTACCGTACGCGGGTTGGCGAAGTCGCCCGAGATCACCGTCACCTTGGTCGCCATGTGGGGTCGATTCTTGCGCAACCACTGGAAGAAGCCTTCCCCTGACAGGTCGGGCATGCGCAAGTCGAGGACGATGCCGTCGTAGTCGTTGGCCGTGACCAGCTTGAGGGCCTCGCGCCCGGTGGCCGCCTCGGTCACCTCGTGACCCTTGCCGACGAGAAATCGCCGCGCCAGCTCGCGGATCTCCTTCTCGTCGTCGATGATCAAGATCTTCAAAGGTGTAACGGTCTTGTTTTCTTTGAGAGCGAAATCCGGGACCTTGCGGGTGCCGTCCATGGTCTTTTCGGCCGCCTCCACGCCGTCGGGGGCGCGCGGCAGCTCGATGGTGAACGTCGTGCCCCGGCCGGCCTCGGTCTTGACCCGAAGATCGCCGCCGTGCGCCTGCACGATGCTGTGGCTCATGCTCAGGCCCAACCCCGTTCCCTCGCCGACCTCGCGGGTCGTGAAGAACGGATCGAAAATCTTCGGGAGGACATGGTCGGCGATGCCGGTGCCGGTGTCGGCAATGTCGACCGCCACCCCCATGGCCGTCGGCCGCGACGTAACCATCAGCATGCGCGCGTCCTCGGGAACCTCCTCGAGGGCCTTCTCGGCGTTGATGATGATGTTGGTCAGGACACGCTCGATCTGCACGGGGTCCACCCACACGTCCGGGAGATCTTCGCCCGGATTCTCCTGTAGCGTGATCGCGTAGGTCTCGATCTCGTAGCGGCGCCCGCGCAGCACCTCGCGCACCAGGTCGTTGATGTCGTACGCGTCGCGCTCGCCCTCCTTGCGGCGGGCGAACACCAGCATGCGATCGGTGACCTCGCCGGCACGGCTCGCCTGGCGCTCGATCACGTGGAGGTCCTCGAGCAGGTCCTCGGGCAAGCGTTCGTCCTCGAGTAGCATTTGCGCCGCCAGCGAGATCGCGGCGAGCGGATTGTTGATCTCGTGAGCGGCGCCCGCCGCCAGGCCACCGAGGGAGGCGAGCCTCTCGGCGCGACGCAGGCGCTCCTCGCTCTTCTTCTCCTCGGTAACGTCGCTCATGATGCCCAAGACCCGGACCGGATCGCCGTTCTCGTCGTGCTCACAGAAACCACGGTCGCGAATCAAACGCCACGCGTCGCCCTCGGCACGCAGGCGATACTCGAGCTCGAACGGGCCGCCGCGCTCGACCGCATCTCGGAAGGCCTGCTCCGCGCCGGCGCGGTCCTCCTCGTGCATGAGCTTGAGCGTGGTCTCGACCGAGCCGCTCTCTCCAGCGGAGACGTTACCGAACATCTGCTCCACAGCACCGCTGCGGAGAATCCGGCCCGTTTCGGGGTCCCATTCGTAGACCAACGATCCCATCGTGTTGACCAGGGTCTCGTAACGACGCTCCCATGCGGTGAGCTCCTCCGCCCGCCGTTCTGAGTTGGTGATCGCGGTGGCGACACGGGCGACGATGAGGAGCGCCAAGAA
>SMVB01068144.1_pt1 | contig 10374 bp, 8 predicted proteins | sample 2456461 | NCBI WGS metagenome assembly SMVB01 (sample SAMN11095934, study PRJNA526329) | marine sediment metagenome | biome: Marine sediment; feature: Surficial sediment; material: Deep marine sediment; isolation source: Hadal surficial sediment | place: Pacific Ocean | collected 2014-05 | depth 0-1...
ATTCGATAAATCCAAAAGAAGATTCGCTAGTGGGTCGAATTTACATTGCGCCGCCTATTGATGAAGTGCAGTTGGCGCGTAAGGCCCAGCCATTCGTTGACAACTTCGAGGGCCGCATACCGACAGCAAGCGAATTAACCATGATTACCCGTGACCACGACGTCGATCTGGCCACGATGGCCTTTCACCAGGCTGTTCGCGCCGCTAAAGATAATAAAAACTTTGTTGAAGCTATCGATCGACAGGCGATAGGCGGAACCGTGAACAAGCGTATTACGATGTTGATTCTTCCTGCGTTGTTTTATGAAGAGCATCCCGAGGTTGGCGGTGATGGTGCACACATTGCAAGTGTCGCCAGAGCTTGCGGAATCGATGCTCATGTCGTGCCGACTGTGAGCAGGGGTGGTCTTGATGACGACATACCCATCATTCGCAAAGCACTACAGGATGTGAAGGATGGTGAAATCTGGCTTTTGACCCTAAGCAAGGGGGCGACCGCGTGGCGCTGTTTGTTGCAACAACGCAGCGACGATATCCCTCTCGAGAGAATCACTACCTGGTTCAACGTCGGCGGGTTGCCGATCGGATGCCAACTGGTTGACTTAATGACGAGAAGCCGTCTCCGGCGCATAAAGACGCGTGCTTTTTGCAAAGTTATTCGCATGGATTACCATTCATTTTGCGAATTCGGCACCGCCAACCCGCGCCTCCAGGAGACCGTGCATATGCCAGAGCACTTGCGGATCGTTAATGTCGTCGGTTCGCCACTGACAAGCCACGTCGAAAAATCGATGCAGACGCGGTTCCTGATGCTTAAACATCTCGGCCCCAATGATGGTATGGTGCTTTTGCCCGACGCATTGTGGTTGCCTGGTGCGGTTTATCCAGTGTTAGGCGCGGATCATTTTTTTCGGGGCTCGCAAATAAGTTCGCTGCTGTATCGCCTGTTCGCCTATGTCTTCGCAGCCTCCGACAAGAAATAGCATCAAGGGCGAAAGACGGACTTCTGAATAATAATCCGGGGGGCATCATGAAGAACCTACCGCTTACTATCTGCCTGTTGCTTGGTTTTTTGGCCGCGCCAAGCTTCGCACAGGATGACCCGCACGAAGCCGATCGCCAGGCAATGCTCGTCATCCTCAAGAATATCGAACAGGCCCTGAATGATCGTGATTTAAGCTCTGCGCTTGGTAACATGGATGACGCCGTCATCATTACGTACCACGATGCCACCGTGACTCAGGGACCGGAAGAAGCCGCAGCCTATTACAAACGCATGATGGAAGGGGCCGCCGCCATCGTCGACGAGTTCAGCACCGTCGCTGAAGTCGGCGCGCCAGCCGTCTTCCACGGGGACACAGCGGTTGCCTACGGTACCACGGTCGACCGCTATCTGCTCGCCAGGGGTCTTGAGATCAAACTCAATGCGAACTGGAGCACCACGCTGCAGAAGAAAGACGGAGAGTGGCTGGTTATCGCGCTGCATTTCTCCAGCAACCTGTTCGACAACCCGCTTCTGAACACCGCGAATCGCATGAACAAAATTATGGGGGTTGGTGGTGTGTTTGTCGGTCTGCTCCTGATGTGGATAATTGGACGCGTACGCAAGAAATCCGCTACCGCATAATAATTACCGACACCGTTCCAAAGGAACAAGCCGGTAACATAGCCAGGCCAACGCAAGACCCCCAAGCACGTCAGCTATGTGATGTTGATGGGTGAACAACACTGAGGCAATCAAGGCAACCAGCCAGATCGCCAAAAAGACTCTGCCGCGCGAATCGAATGTCCGGTACAGATGCAGCATGATGATCGAACTCAACGCGACATGAAGCGAGGGAAAAACGTTGTATGGCAGGTCTATTGAACGGATCGCCGCAATGGCTCTGGGCAGATCTGCGACCGATTCATATCCGACTTTCCCCGGAAACACCAGAAACACCGCGCCGGCTATTAACATAACCAGTGCCATCTGTTTAGCCAAATAATTTTGCTGACTGATATCCAGACAGAGCAGCGGCGATAACATCAACGGAACTATCGAGGCGTAAATCCAGACCATTGATGGCAGCAGCGGTACGGCCAACTCCCATTCAAAATAGATCTGATGCACATCACTTCGGTGCGCGCTGAGCAAATTCGCGCCGCCATAGATAAGCAAGAACTGAACTGAGAGCAGCGATAAGAGTTTCAGATAGTGCCAGCATCGTTGCTGGTCCGGCCAGCCATTCACGAGGCGGGACCACACGGTCGCGATGAATCTCGACGCAATGAATCAGGAGCCGTAGAATTGCTTGCATTCACGGAGCAGTCTATCCACTCTCTTATCGCCCGTTCCGCTCTCAATAGAATATTTCGCCAGGAATTAATGATGCACGGAGTCTATCGGAACTTGCGAACCACATTTTGTATGCTTCCCGTTTATCCGACGTGATTAAGGATCGCTGAAAAGACCTATGTTGACAAACTACTGGTACATAGCCTGTCCATCAGCAAGTATCCGCCGGCACCCACTGGCGGTACAAGTTTTGTCGCGCAACCTGGTACTTTTTCGCACCGAGGATGGCGACCCGGCAGCCCTTGAGGACCGATGTGCACACCGTGGCATGCCGCTTGCTGGCGGGCGAGTCAACCGAAACGCATTAGAGTGTCCATATCACGGCTGGTGCTACGACAAATCGGGCAAGGCCGTACGAATGCCAGCTGTGCCAGGAAGCGATTCCTGCCTGCCGGACGCCAGCATACCGGCATTCAAATGTGTCGAACAGGATGGTTACATCTGGGTGTGCCTGGAGCCCGATCCGGTGCAGGAACTGCCGCCCGCCTTTGCTCATTTGGGTGAGCCGGGCTGGACTTCTTTCAGAATGTACAATCGTTTTGAGGCGCCGGTTGAATCGTGTCTCGAGAACTTTCTCGACTGCCCCCACGCGACGATTGTCCACCGGCACTGGTTTCGAACGCCGACCAACCGCGAAGTTCGCTGCAGTATACAACCACTCGATGACGGGGCTGTCGCCCGGTATTTCGATGAACCACGAGAAAAAAGCCTGGTCTGGTCTCTGTTGACCCCCGCACGGGGTGAAATGCAGCATACCGATCGATACATCGCTCCATCGACAACTCGCGTCGACTACCGCTTTGCCGAGAACAAGCGATACATAGTTACCTCTTTCTGCACAGCCGTGAACGATCAGCTAACGGACGTTTATACGGTGATCAGTTTTCGCTACGGAATATGGGGACCACTCATTCGCCTCTTCTTCGAGCCACTTTCGCATCGCATCATCGCTCAGGACGTCAGTACCCTGAAGCGGCAGCATCTTAATTTGGCCAAACATGAGGAACGAAGCTTTCGCATCATCGAACAGGATGTGTTGCTCCCTCACATCAGACGCTGGCGCCGGTCTCTTGCAACCGGCAGCCAGCCGGCCGGCGAGGCCGAGGCGTACGATGTCCAAATTGTTATCTGACAATCAATTACGGGTCGGATTCGGCATCGTTATTGGTGGTCTTGTACTGGTAGCCGCCGCATTTTACTTAATGCAAAACAGCGGAGCCCTGCCTGGTGGCCAGATTGCTTTCGTAAAACTCGCCTGGCTCGGGTGCGCGATACTATTTTGGTATTTTTTGCCCGGCTTACTGCTGATGGACACTCGGATGCCGCCGGCTGCGCGCCGCGCATGCACGATCCTTCTTGTGAGTATGCTTTTGCGTGGCGTTGTCGAGCTGTTCATGATGTATGTCATGAGTAATTGGCATCCGTGGATAGGAATCGGTCATGACGTATTCATGTTTGTTCTGATGCTGGTAGTCACAATGCCCTTGTTTCGGGACTCAGGCAGGCTTTACGCAGGATATTTGGCTGTCGCGACGGCCATGTTCATTCCGGAAGCTGTGTTCGCATGGTATATGCTTAACTATGCCACCGATCCGGGAGCAACCGTGTACTTCGTATCCGGCGATTCGGGGCATGGCGGAGTAATGATCGCAACGGCGGTTTGTGTGATCGCATTAATTATGTACCTGGTTTTTTTCTCTAGACATTGGTTGTATGGGCAAACTCAGCGCTAGCTATCATGATTTTGACACGCTCGATGGTGCTCTTCGCAAGAGCATGTTCGAGTTGTTCGAGCAGTATTTTGATGCTGTACGCCTGCAGCAGTTTCTTCACGACCTGGAAAGCAAGACGGTCATCATCCTTTTGCGGGACAATGACGGAAACCTCCAGGGGTTTTCGACGCTGGAGGTCATTTATTTTGAGACTGACGATGGCCCCGCGGTAGCGATTTTCTCTGGCGATACCATCATCCGGCATCAGCATTGGGGCGAACATCAACTTACCGATGCCTGGTGCTATTTTGCCGGGCAAATAAAAAAGCAGCACCCCGATATACCGCTTTACTGGTTTCTGGTTGTCAAAGGTCATCGAACATACCGCCTTCTGCCTGCTTTCACACGCAAGTTCTATCCAAACTATAAAGAGAAGACGCCGCCAAAATTACAGGAGATCGCCGACCAGCTCGCGACAGAAAAATTTGGTGATGCGTATCTGCCGGCTGCCGGCGTGTTACATTTTCCGCAGTCCAAAGGCCACCTTCGCGCGGAATGGGCCGAACTAAGTAATAAAGTCAAAGCAAAGCCGCACGTCGCTTTCTTTCTGGAGGCCAATCCGGGGTATGCATCGGGTGATGAACTGGTTTGCCTAACGGAGCTTTGCGAAAAAAATATGCGCTTCGTGTCGCGCACGGCATTTTTAGAAGGAATGGACTCGTGTCGGGATGGAGTAACATTCGATCGGGTGTCGCCGGACAGCGCGACACTTTAGTCGAAGCGCTAAAGAAGCCGGAAGAGATGCAGGCGCAGCTGCTGCGGCAAATCATCGACCGAAATCGCGATTGTGAGTTTGGCAAACGATATGGTTTTCACAGCATACGTACGATAGAAGATTATCAGCGAAGAGTGCCGCTGCACGATTACAACGACTTTCGCGCCGATATCGACAGGATGATGGCCGGCGAGAAGAAGGTCTTAGTTGCTGATGATGTGCGGCTGTTTGAAACGACGGGCGGCTCTACCGGTGGCAGCAAGTTTTTGCCGTTCACTGATGCGGCACTCAAAGCCATACGCCGCGCCGTGTTGCCATGGCTGGACGATCTTGTCATGTCGCGGCCAGGAATTTGCGACGGCCAAGCATACTGGGCGATCAGTCCTGCGACGCGCCAGCAGTCAAGGACGACTGGCGGCATACCGATTGGAATTACCAACGATGCTGCCTATTTCGGTACGGACCTCGCGCAGTCCATCGATCACACGTTGGCCGTGCCGGCATCCGTTGCGTCGATCCAATCATTTCGCGAGTGGCAATTGGAAACGCTTTGTCACCTCTTGGGGTGCCGGGAGCTAAGCTTTGTCTCAGTGTGGAGCCCAACTTTCTTTCTGCAACTGTTGGACGCGATACTCGACAATGCTGAGCTGATCGCCAAAAAACTCGCTCCGAACCGAGCCGCGGAACTACGCGAGATTCTTTCTGAAAAACCGATCCAGTGGCAGCATCTCTGGCCGATGCTCAACACGATTAGTTGTTGGTCTTCTGCATCCAGCCGTCGATACGCAGATGAAATCGCTGAGCGTTTTCCGGGAACGAGCATTCAGGGGAAAGGCCTGCTCGCGACCGAGGGGGTTGTTACTGTGCCATTGGCGGACGCTTGTGAGGCCGTACTCACGATCGATAGCGCTTTTTACGAATTCGAGGCTGAGAGCGGTGAAATATTTGTCCCGTGGGAGCTAGAGACCGGGCAGACCTACAATGTATTGCTGACGACCGAAGCGGGTCTGTACCGATACCGGCTCGGCGACCGCGTGCTGGTAGCTGGTTGGTATGAAGCAAGCCCATGCCTCGAGTTCATCGGGCGAGACGGCGGTGGCTCGGATCTCTGTGGAGAAAAGTTGACGGAAGAATTTGTAGAATTGGCATTGAGCGATATTCCAGGAGTTGGTTTTTTGGTGCCGCTCGCGAAACCACGGCCAGCTTATTTATTGATGCTCGACGAGGCAATCGTCAATGCTGATCAAGGGCAAACTGCAGCCAGGATTGCGGACGACAAACTGATGGATAACCCTCAATATCGTTATGCCCGGGAACTAGGACAGTTACCACCCGTCGAGCCCTATCGAATTGCTAATCCACTCGGTCTCTACAATAGTATCTGCATTCAATCCGGCCAACGTCTTGGCGACATCAAACCGGCTGCGCTTGCGAGTGCGACCTGGGGCGAGCGCTTTGGCAAGGCCATGGCCCTTTAATCGATGGCCGCCCGATACCAGGTATCACTTGCCGACAGTTCTGACGACGCAGAACTCCGGCGCAGAATGGCCAGCGACCCGATGCAGGGCGACATGGCGCTCAGCTTTAGACGTGAGCCCGACTATTTTCTTGGCTGTGGCGTGCAGGGTGATCAATCCCAGATCATAAAATGTGTCGACAGCAAGAGCGGGCGCATCGTTGGGCTTGGCGCGCGTCATAGCAAGAGACTATTTGTTAACGGTGTTGAAACACGGATTGGCTATCTGTCGGATTTGCGTGGCGACAAAGCCGTGCGAAAACGTACCTTGCTCGCCCGTGGCTACGCCTATCTGCGAGAGTTACATTCCGCCGACCAGATACGGCTGTATTTCTCCGTCATCCTGGATGGTAATGATGAAGCTATTTCTGCGCTCACTACCGCGCGCGCAGGCTTGCCAATCTACGAAGATCGGGGCCGGATTCTAACGCCGGCCATACAACTTGATCGCCAAAAACCGGAGCTGTTGTGCGAAGGTGTAACGATACTGAGAGGAACAATTTCAGACATGCCGCAGGTGTTCGAGTTTCTGCAAAGAGAACATGCAAAAAAGCAATTGGCGCCCTGCTACCGGCATAGCGACCTTGGCTCATCGCGCTTGCTCGGATTGAAGCCGGAAAATTTCTACATCGCTTATCGAGGCGACCGGGTCGCGGGGTGCGTCGCTACCTGGGACCAATCGGAATTTCGGCAAACGCACGTGGAGCGATACTCAGGATCACTTCGCAGGGTCAAACCATTTTTCAATATCGCAGCACGCTTCTCGTCATTGCACGCGTTGCCGGCGGCGGGAGAAAAAATTCCTTACCTTTACCTCTCACTAATTGCGACGGAAAACAATCGCGCGGACATTTTTGCTACGTTGCTGCGCACCGTGTATCGTGAACAGCGAAATCGCGAATATCATTTTCTTATTGCTGGCCTGCATGAACAAGACTCGCTATGCGAGGTGCTCAACGAATACCGCAGCATAAAAGCTGGCGGCCGTTTATTCCTTATTTATTATCCTGAGGACGCGGAGTTTGCTGCAAATCTCGATGACCGCACGTACTACATAGAAATGGGAACGGTATGAGTTTCTCAAACCTGAAAAGCCTTTCCGGGTTTCCGACGGCGGCGGACCCGCGACTGAAAGTATTGGCTTTGCTTGCGATCTACCTGGCGCTCGGCATAACTGTGCTCGGTTTCAATCGCAGTCCGCTTCAGATCCTGATTGTTGTCTCCGTTACCTGTGCCCTCGACATTCTGCTGTACAAACTGATCAAGGGTCAGTGGCTATTCCCACTGAGTGCTGCAATAACCGGCTTGTCACTGGCGATCCTGGTCAACTATTCGCATGGCCTTTGGCTGCCGCTTGTTCCGCCATTTCTGGCGGTGGCCTCCAAGTATCTTTTTACGGTTAATGGTCGTCACGTCTACAATCCATCACTGTTTGGACTTGTGCTCGCGATCTGGCTCGGCCAGGAGATGATCAGTCCGGCGCCCGCGTACCAGTGGGGAGGCTATCCGGCCGTCACGATATTTATCGTAACCGCTGCGGTTTTGACGTTCGCGCTCAAGATTCGACGCGCGCCGCTCATTATTTCATTTCTTATCTTCTACACGATTAACCTGGCAATACGTGCCTGGCTCACGCGCTGGCATGTACCGCCCGAGACGCTCTTCTTCGGAACCTTAACTTCAACAGCTTTTTATCTGTTCGCATTTTTCATGATCACAGATCCGGCAACGTCGCCGAAATCGGCGCGAGCTCAAATCGCCATGTCTTTTGGAATTTGTGTTTTTGACTTGCTATTCCAGCAGTACGGCAGTTTTGCCGCCGTGTTCAAGGCCGCGTTCGTGGTCTACACCCTGATGTTCGTGTGGAAAATGGCAATCGCTTTGCGGGAGTCGCCAAACAGTTGGTTACCGCGTTTCAATGCGGCGATGCGCAGCACGATCGTTGTGGTTGCAATTGGCGGCATGGCTGTGTTGACGCATAATTTCGTGGGCGGAACGGGAAAATCCGGTGGTGCGGATTTTTATTTTACACTCATTGAAAATGAAGAAAGCGGGTTAGGTGCGGAGCCCAGCGACATTTTGAATCAAGTTGATCCCGGCATTGCTCACATCGCCAAGTGGTTAATGTCTATCGGCGACGCGGTAGCCGTTGCTGACGTCGATAATGATGGTGCGCTCGACATTTTTCTGACGTACCCACTCAAGGACGAGAGCGCCCGTGCTTCCCTTTATCTCAATGCTGGCGACTTTCGCTTCAATCGCCACCCGATCGCCGCGCTCGACAATTTTCTTGCTAATCCGTTGCAGCTGGGTCTTCCATCTGGCGCCTTGTTTCTGGATTACGACAATGATGGTGATCAGGACCTGCTGCTACAGGTAAGCTACGGTTTCACGCGATTGTTGCAGAATCGGTTGATGGAGGATGGCTTTCTGCAATTTGTCGATGTCGGTGAATCATCGACACTTCGTCCCTATACGGTAAGCCAGAGCGCAATTGCGATCGACGTGAATCGCGACGGACTGCTCGATGTGCTGATTGGCAATTCGGTCGATCCGTTTCTTTCCGGGTATGACAAAAAGACACCGCTAAATATATTCAATTTGCCTGAGCCTGAGTATGAGGGTGACCGGCGCATGTTCAATATCATGCACCGGACCTGGCACGACGCGGCGAATGGCGGCGTAAATCGCCTTTATCTGAATCGGGGCGATGTTTTTGAAGAAGCTGATAACGATAGTTGGGGACTCGCCGGCCGTCGTTGGACTATCGCAATAGGTGCCGCGGATCTGAATGATGACGGTTGGACCGACCTCTACCTGGCCAACGACTTCGGACCGGACCAGCTTTACCTGAACCGTAGCGGCGAGGAATTTCACGAAGTTCGGGGAAATTTCGTTGGCGAGCTCGGGCGAGATACCTATAAAGGCATGAATGTATCGATTGCCGACATTGATGGCAACGGTCACCCGGATATCTATGTGTCGAATGTCCATCATGTGTTGCAGCCGGAGGGAAGCTTGTTGTGGCTTAACGATGGCACGCTGGGAACCGGAAACGCGGACGCACTGCAAGATAAGGCAAGCGCACTCAACGCGTTAAATGAGCATCGGTTCGGTTGGGGAGGCGCGGTAGGAGACATTGACCGGGACGGTCGTGTGGATATCCTGCAAGCGAACGGAATGGTGGACGACAGTTACGATAATCAATACGAAGGATGTCCGGATTACTGGTACTGGAACGACAAGATCGCGCTAACGCCGCCGGATATGCATGGATTTGCGGATCGTTGGGCGGACCTGCGCGGCCGCTGTATTTTTCCCGATGAGCTGGACCGAGTTTACTTGAATCGTGGCGATCACTTTTCCGATGTTGCCGCCGATGTCGGCTGGGATGAGGGCAGCAACTCCAGGGGAATTGCGCTGGCAGACTTCGACAATGATGGTGACCTCGATGTATTGGTCACGCATCAGTTCGACCCTGTCTCGCTGTACAGAAATGACAGCGCGACTAAGTCCTGGTTAGGACTCGAATTCGTCGGCAACTCAATCCAATGCAACAGAGATGCGACGGGAACACGCGTCTGGTTAAGTTTTCCAGCCGAGTCCGGCATGCCCGCGCAGTATCGCGAAGTTTCGTCGGCTAACGGATTCGCGGCACAGGGCGATAGAAGGGTGTTATTCGGGCTCGGCGACTACAATGGCTCTGTCGCCGTCGATGTTCAGTGGTGTGGCACCGAGCGTGAACATTTCGCCGACCTCGAGAAAAACCATTACCACCGTATCGCGCAAAAAGCGACATTGACAGAGCTCACGACGCAGCAGAAATAGGAAGTACGCGTCGGCGGAGGGTGAGGCGATTCCGTGGGTTGAGTGAGCAGGTGGCGGGCAATACGGGGCGGGTTCACACAGATCGCCGCCCCGGAAAACAGTTTAAATCAATCTGGCGATTGTGGCGTAGATGCCGAACCTTTGACGGTATCGTGCCCCTTAGCAAACTTTGGAATCAGCATTGGCACTTTTTCGCGATACCTGG
>SMVB01255942.1_pt1 | contig 10374 bp, 13 predicted proteins | sample 2456461 | NCBI WGS metagenome assembly SMVB01 (sample SAMN11095934, study PRJNA526329) | marine sediment metagenome | biome: Marine sediment; feature: Surficial sediment; material: Deep marine sediment; isolation source: Hadal surficial sediment | place: Pacific Ocean | collected 2014-05 | depth...
TGATGTGCTCGTGCACGCCGACGATGGCGGCCGCACGCTTCAGGTCTACCATTGGCTGGAACCCTCTCTTTTGGAGTGTTAGTTAATTTCTATCGCGCTGGCTTCTAGCAAAGGGCGACACTGCTGGACCTGGTCATGGAATGCGCCCAACTAGGGCCGGCGAATATTGGCCCCCATTATCGCTGAGCCTGCCTGGGAACACAAGACGATTCTCCAAGCTTGCCTACCCGTACGGCAACAGCATCAACGGTATGAAGGGGACGCCGGGCCGCTTTGCTAGCTTCCCCTCGGCATCATGTTGCAGCTATAGTATTGCCGCACGCCATTTGGCGCCAGGCTGTGGCCGGTTATCCGCATTGGTATCAGAGACGAGAAGGTCTATCTGGGGGGTCTATGCTGGCAATCTTGGGAGGAACTGGGCCGGAAGGCAAAGGGCTGGCCCTGCGGCTGGCCATGGCCGGGGAAACGCCCATCATCGGGTCGCGGGACGCGGCCCGGGGCGCGGCTGCCGCCGAAGAGTTGGCCAAGTCCGCATCGGGCGTGGTAATCAAGGGCTCGGACAATGCCGGGGCGGTGGCGGCAGCGGATGTGGTCTTTCTGGCCTTCCCCTACGAGGGTCAACGCCCGGTCTTGGAAGAATTGGGCCCGGCGCTTAAGGGCAAGATTGTGATTTGCGTAATCGCTCCCATGAAATTCGAGCGGGGCAAGGGCGCCAGCGCGGTGGAGGTCGAGGCCGGTTCCGCGGCTCAGGAAGCCCAGGACCTGTTGCCCGATTCCCAAGTTGTGGCTGCTTTCCAGAATGCCAGCGCCGAGGAGCTACTGGACCCCAGCGTTACGATGGAGGGGGATGTGGTGGTCTGCTCCGACCACGCCGACGCCAAGAAGCTGGTGATTGGCTTGGCCGATAAAATCAAGAACCTGCGTGGCGTGGACGGAGGCAGTCTGGCCAACGCCAAATACGTGGAGCAGATAACGCCCATGCTGGTGAACATTAATCGAATCTACAAGATTCATGCTGGCATCAAGATAGTGGGGATCTAGGCGCATCTACAACGCCTACGCCAACATCAAGACCGGCGGTGTTTAGCGGTTTTATTTAGTGGTTGCGAAGAGAGGACGCACATGCCTAGAGCGGTCATAGACCTCAATACCAGCAGCGGCCTGGCGGCGGTCCAAGGACAGTGGAAATTCGCCCAGGGGCTGGTACCCGGCGAGCCCAACGAAGGTCTGGTCTCCCAACTTGAAGGCTCTCCGGCCCGGCTTCCCGATTACGACGACTCTGGCTGGGAGGTGTGCCATGACTTGGGCAAATGGGTGTCCCACGGGTTCTCATTTGTCTGGTACCGGATACACGTTACCTTCCCGGAGAGCGTGGAAGGCCACCCCATCACCGGCGTCCGAGTGCAGTTCGAGACTTGCATAGACGACTACGGGGAGCTTTGGATCGACGGGGAGTGCAACCGGGACCGAGGCACGGTCCAGGGGTTCAACGTGCCCCAGCGGGTGCTGATTACCGACGATGCGCGGCCCGGCGAGCAACACACCATAGCGCTGTTGGCCGCCAACGGCCCCATGGCTGCTCCGGGCGGAGCGGTTTTCGTGCGCTACGCCGACCTGGGTTTCGAGTGGCGGGAGCCGGGTTACTGAGCCGTCCGGCGTCGGCCCCCAGGCGTTAAATCGATGCTTGACTGACGATCAGTCATCCTCGTCGTCGTCATCATCATAGCCGAGGACGTTGTCCGACGGCTCAAAGCCCATGGCCTCCAGGTCAATGCGCAACTTCCGGCAGAACACCTCGGTGCTCTCGTTGACCGGCAGTGTGATTTCCACCATCCCGTCGGCAACTTTATGGATGGAGCCTGGGTCCTCCTTCGTCAGTTCGACGCGCACCGACTCGCGGTGTATGCCCAAAGCGTCGGTAACCTCGAAGATTGCCGCCATGTCTTCCATGCCGATTAGTTCATCAGCCATAACCGGTCTCCAGAACAGTTTTCCAGTGATAGAAGCCTGGCCTCAGGGCCGATTAGTTCTTCAGCCATAACCGGCCTCCAGAACAGTTTTCCAGTGATAGAAGCCTGGCCTCAGGGCCGATTAGTTCTTCAGCCATAACCGGCCTCCAGAACAGTTTTCCAATGGTAGAAGTTAATGGTCGAAGCCTAATCCTCGGGTGGCCATTTGGTGCCGCCTTCAAGGGGCCTTTCTTGAGGGCTCATTGCCAGGGCATCGGTCACCAGGCCGCTGAATTCCTCCAAGATGACCTCTCCCCACGCTTGGGCGTGTTCAACGCGGAAAGAAGTGCGCCGGCCTCGCTTGGCCTGCCGTTGTTCGGCCTCGCTCAGTCCGGCGGTTTCCCGGTCGATATCAGCGTCCATGGCGTCGATCTGCGGCACCAGCGTGTTGGCGGTCTCGATGAAACGGACCACTTGGTTCATCTCTTGATCCATGACCACAAAGATGGGCACCGTGCCCGCGCGGTGCTCGGGCAACAAGCTGTTACTCAAGTCCAGTTCGTCATCTCGGTTGAAAACCTGAACAGAGAGATTCGGGGTGCTGTCGGCCAGCTTTAGGATCACCGGAGTGGTGCTCATGGCATCGCCACACCAATCAGCGGTGAAAACGGCCAACTTCAACGGCTCGCTCAGCCCGTTGAACAGGCCCAATGGTCCGGCCGGGATTTGAACCGCCTCATAGATCGCCACGAACGGCTCTTTGTTGACCTTGATCTGGTCTATGTACTGCTGTGTGGTCATGCCCTGGTCGAATTTTTCTTGGGTTAACCCCGTTTGCTGCGCCGATGCCATAATGGCCACCCCCTAGGCTCAATATTACGCGGCTAGTTTCTCAATATTGGCCGCAGTTGGCAATGGGCTAGCAAAACTGGCTTTGCCCGACGTTTTCCGTAACCAGGCGTCATGCTAGAATTGGTCAACCAATCTGTGATTCTCTGACGACGGCGCCGATAAGCGGCGATGGGAGACGCGAACTTGGCCGGTGAAGCCAACGAACCCTATCTGAAATACGCCCTGTTCTGCAAAGACACCACCGAGGATGACGGCGAACTAAGCGTGAACGGGATCATCGACCTATTCGAACTGCCCGAGCCCGACGGGTCCGCCGACCCCGACGACCCGGTCCTGGCCACCGTCGATGTTAATCTAGTATTCTGCATCGGAGGCGTTGAACCTGGCGACCATTACCTGTTTGTCACCCTGAAGACGCCGGGCATCCCGCTGGACACACCTCCGGCCCAAAAGGTGGATTGGGAAGAAGGAATCTTGTTCCAGCGCTGGATCAAGGCCTTCCGAATCCCGGTGCAACGACCCGGCATTCATTCGGCCGCCATCCTCTTCGACGGCGTGCCCCTGGGCGAGGCCACATTCCTAGTAAGATTCGAGGGCAAATCCGGAACTTCCTGAACGTCGGTAAGCCGAGCCAGTCTTCCAATGCACCTCGCCCGACCCAGCCAATCAAGTTGAATCCCTTATTTCGCCTGTCTATAATTGGAGCGGCGCCAGAGACATCCTAAAATGCATCCCAGTCATGGAGTTGAGCAATTGGCAAACCAGACCGGCAAACGATATGTATGCGCTAAGTGTGGTTCCGAATTCATCGTTACCAAGGGCGGAGAAGGCGCCATCACCTGCTGCCAGACGCCCATGGAGATTAAGTAGAGCGCCTAACTAGCCACTCCCAGGAAACCCACGGAGGACCACTCAATGGCCAACCAACTCGGCAAGCGTTATGTCTGTGAGACGTGCGGCAGCAGCGTGCTCTGCACCAAAAGCGGCGAGGGCGAGATTGATTGCTGCGAAGCCACCATGCAGATTCAGGAGCCCCGCAAATTGCCAGCTTCCGATTAAGAACTGACAGCTAACCACCGACGCAAAAGGCCCCTTCTCATCAGATGAGAGGGGCCTTATTCTTTGCCTGCGGCGCTGCCGCCCGCCCGCCTTAAACGAAGTAGGGAATCACGTGGCGGCCCATCAGCTTGATGCAGTCCATGATGCGGGTGTGCTCCAACCTGCCAGGTTGCAGGAAGCACAGGACCTGGTCCACGCCGGCATCCTGGTACTTCTTCATCACCTCGATGACGGAGTCCGGGTTGCCCATGGCAAAAGCGCCCGAGTCCATGTGGTCTTGGGCCACCTTGCCGACCCGTTCCGTCTGGATGGCGTCCACCGCGAACCTGTAGGAATCAGGCACATCGCGTCCTTGCCACGGATTGTAGAGCCGCTCGGCTTGCTGGACGAACCATTCCCCCTCGGGGCCGCCGACCCGTTTGGCTTCCTCGTCGTCCTCGCCGCAGTGGACGATAACCAAGGCGGCGATCTGGTCATTCACGAAAGAGCCTACGGGGTCGGCATTCTTCAGTGCGGCCCGGTAGGCGGCGACCCGCTCATGCAGTTGATCGTAGCCGCCCAGATTGAAACAGAGCACGCCCAAGCCCATCTCTCCAGCGGCCGTGAAGGAGTCGGGCTGGCTGCAGGCCACCCATAGTGGCGGATGGGGCTTCTGCACCGGCTTGGGAATCACCGAGCGGGGCGGGATGTTGAAGAACTCGCCCTGATGGGAGAATATCTCCTCGGTCCACATCTTGGGAATCATGCGGATAGCTTCATTCCACTGGGCCTTGGTCTGCTCGGGGTCGACCTCGAAGCCGTCCATCTCCGTCAGGGTCGTCGACCGGCCGGTCCCCAGGTCCATGCGTCCATCGCTGAGGATGTCCAGAACCGCCGCCCGTTCCGCGACGCGCACCGGGTGGTTGTACTGCTCGGGCAGCAACGCCACCGCGTGGCCGATGCGTATGCGCTTGGTGCGCTGGGAGATGGCCCCGTACAGCACCTCCGGCGCGGAGCAGTGGGAAAACTCGTTCAGGAAGTGGTGCTCAACGGTCCAGAAGTAGTCGAAGCCCACTTGGTCGCCCAATTCCACTTGGGCCATGAGTTGGTGGTACCGGTCGCGCTCGATGCCGTCATAGTGGGGCTCGGGGATCTGTATCTCATACATCATGCCAAATTTCATATCTGCTTCCTCCCAAAATGATGAGCCGCAATTCCAACTCAGGAGACCGGGTTGGCCTCAGGAGTGGGCTCTTAGTTTCAGGCGCATGTTAGCACAGGGGCTGGGGCCAGAACCGCTCCCTGCAATTAAGACCACCGCGGCTGAACGTCTAGCGGGATGCCGAAGAGGTGTTTGCCGACTTCCTCGCGCACTAAGTCGGGGGTTCTTACGGCGTGGAGGGTGCCCATTCGGACACCCTCTCCGTGTCTCAACCAGTGTTTCCCGGCATATAGGCCTAGGGAACCAGCATGGCCCTCGTGATGGGAGTTTGGGTCTGATCCCATTCCGCTTGGGCAAAGGCATCGTTGACCTCAGCCAGAGGGAACGTGTGGGAGACAATCTTTTCGAAGGGCAGAACGTCCTTCTTCCGGACCAAGAAGTTCATCAGCCTGGGCAGCAGTTCGGGCCTGTACATGAGGGACCCGACGATGCTCTTGCCGGTGAGGAGCTTGGAGGGGTCGATGGACACCTCCTTGCCCCGGACGATGTCGCCAATCTCCACAAACGTGCCGCCGTTGCTCAGCATGTCGATGCCCTCGGCCAATAGTTCGGCCCGGCCCACCAACTCCATCACCACGTCGGCCCCCCGCCCGTCGGTCAGTTCCCTGACTCGGCGGAGCCTGGTCTCGGGGGTGTTGAATTCTTCGATATTGATTGTGTGGTCGGCACCGAATTCCTCGGCCAGTTGCAGGCGGTTCTCCAAACGGTCGATGACAATCACGCGGTCGGCGCCCATCTCCTTGGCCATGGCGGTGGCGTGGATGCCCAACCCACCGGCGCCTTGGATCACCACATAATCTCCTTCGCCGGCCCCGGCCCGCATCAGCCCGGTGGTCACCGTGCCCATGGCGCAGTTCACCGGTCCCAGGATGTTGTCGTCCAGTTCGTCCGGCACCTTGAAAAAGGGATGGCGTGCGGGCAGGTATAGAAAATCGGAATAAGTGGCCACGAAATAAGGCCAGACTCCGGCGGCCGGGTAATTCCGGTTCATGCACCAGTTGGTGTTGCCCTTCAGACATTGGCGGCAGTGGTAACAGGGGAAAACAGCGGCGTAAACGATCCGGTCTCCCTTCGTGACCGGCGCGCCCGCGGAATCGGTCTCGATGCCGTCTCCCATCGATTCAATCACGCCGGTTCCCTCGTGTCCCATGGCCCGTCCCGTGGGAGGGATAGGCAGGTCCACGTTGTTCTGGTCGCCGCGCCAAGTATGCAGGTCCGAACCGCAGATTCCGGCCTGGGTCATGCGCAGAATGACTGCGCCGGGAGCAGGCTCCGGGACCTCATACTCCTCGATCACAAACGGTTTGCCGTATTCCTTGCAGACTACTACTCGACCTTTCATAAGGTCCTCCTACTCTTTCCCTGTGTACGCGCCGCATCGAATCGGGAATCTCCGGGATAGGGTCCGTTGGGGCCTAAAAGACGCCGGTAACATACCACAACCCTTTGGGAAACGGTACCAGCCTGATAGGACGCCCAAGTAGATCTCCGTATTGGTTATTATTCCTTACTATTTTAATCGCTATACTGTCCTTATCAGTTAATTATCGTAAAAACACAGCGGCGATAGTTGATATGCCCCTTATCAATACTTTCTTATTTGGTAATCTCTGATTTTCGATGATTCGATTCTGAAGGATGGCTGTTTTGAGTCGAAGCAGTTCCGGCCGCCGCTTCAGCGCATTCAGCTTGGGGCTGGCCCTGGCGTCATTGGCTGTGGCGCCGGTTGTCTTGGGTCCGCTGGGCATCCTGATGGGCACGATCGCCGTAGGCAAAGGGGGCCGCTATCTGGGAATGCTGGGATTGACCGCCAGCGCAACGTTGGGCGTCGCCGGCTATTATCTGGCTGGCTCGCTGATGGGCTGAGCCTGGAATCCGCGACATACCCGATCCCGCTCATCACGTGTGATTCACAGCCGCCAACCCCCCCGCGCCGTGGTCCGGTTTTGACACCCTATAATGCCGCTGCTAAACTCGCCCCAATCTGGCGGAGGCCCCATAAGGAGTCTCCGTGGGGAGGCTGAACCATGCCCGCTCGAACGGGGCAACAATACATCGACGGTCTTTCGAATAACCCTGCCGAAGTCTGGATCCGCGGAGAGAAGGTGGACGACGTTACCGTTCATCCCGCTTTCCGGAACGGCGTCCGCTCCCTGGCGGCCCTCTACGACATGCAGCACGACCCGGCGACCAAGGACGAAATGACCTTTGAGTCGCCCTCCTCGGGCGATCCGGTCGGCCTGTCGTTCATCATCCCCAAGACGGCCGAAGACCTGGAGCGGCGGCGCGTCATGATGAGCAACTGGGCGTGGGAAAGCTGCGGCATGATGGCCCGCACCCCTGACTTTCTCAACAACGCAGTGTCGGGTTGGGCCGGAGCTTCCGAGTACTTCGCCGCCAACCGCCCCGAATTCAAAGACAATGTCCTGCGCTACCACAAGCACATCCGCGAGAACGACCTAACCCTGACCCACACTCTGGTAAATCTGCAGCGCAGCCGGAATCCCACGGTGTTCGACAAGATCGAAGACCAGATAGCTCTGACGGTGATGAAGGAGACCGACGCCGGGATAGTGGTGCGGGGCAGCCGTATCCTGGCCACGCTGGGTCCAATCTCAGACGAGATTGCCGTCTATCCCACCCGGACCCACCTGCTGGGCGAAGACGCGAAACGGCAGGCGTTCTCGTTCGCCTTGCCCTGCGCCACCCCGGGCATGAGGTTCATGTGCCGGGAGAGCCTGGATATTGGCCGCTCCAGCTTCGACCATCCCCTGGGATCTCGGTTTGAGGAGATGGACGCCCTGGTCTTTTTCGACGACGTCCTCGTGCCCTGGGAGCGGATATTCTTGCTGGGCGACGTGGAGATGTGCAACAACTACTCGGCGGCGACTCACTCAACCGCCCACACCGGCCAACAGGTGGTCAACCGCACCGTGGTCAAGACCGAATTTCTCCTGGGGCTGACCTCGCTGATGGCCGAGACGCTAGGTTCCACCAAGGTGCCCCACGTTCAGGAGAGGATCGGAGAGATAGTGGTCTATCTGGAGATATTAAAGGCCTGCGTGCGGGCTGCCGAGGCCGACGCAGAGCTAAATCAATGGGGGGTGCTATGCCCGGCCCAGGGGCCGTTGACGGCCGGCCGGAATCTGTTTTCGAGGACCATGTACCCGCGGATGGCCGAGATCGTGCAATTGCTGGGTTCCAGCAGCCTGATGGCCCTGCCCGCCGAGGCCGACTTCGACACCCCGGTGGCGCCGGAGCTGGAAAAGTATCTGGCCACCGAGTCGACTGGCGCGCGGGACCGGGTCCGCCTGTTCCACCTGGCCTGGGACGTGGCCTGTAGCGCCTTTGGCGGCAGGCAGGTGCTTTATGAGCGTTTCTTCGGCGGAGACCCAGTCCGGAATGCGATGCTACTGTACGAGGGCTACAACAAACAGCCCGCGATGGACCGGGTGCAGCGGTTCCTGGAACGGGAGGGGTGATTGCGGGTGCGCGCCGCGCCACTGCCCTTGGATTTTTGCGGCTGGAAAGGTATAGTATCTTACATACTAATTATTAGTATCTACTGTGGTGCGCCCAACAAGAACGCTCAAGAATCAGGCAAGGATTAGGAGGACTGACATGGCAAAACCAAAGAGGATTGGACACTTGGTCATCAACGTCTCGGACTTGGACGCATCAACCAAGTTCTACACCGAAGTATTGGGCTTTCAAATTTCTGTGGAGCGCTCCGGATTCGGGACCTTCCTGACCTGCGGCTCGATCCACCACGACTTGGCCCTGTTCCAGGCTAAAGAGGGTGCGGCTGAAGTAAGCGAAGGCGGAGTGGGCCTGAATCACATGGCCATCCAGGTGGAAGACTTCGAAGAACTTAAGGACTACCACACCAAGCTGCAGGAGTATTTCGAAGGCTCGGGCATCCGGACCACCGACCACAGCATGACCAAGAGCATCTACATCAAAGACCCGGACGGCAACGGCATCGAGTTGTTCTGCAACTCCCAAGAGACCGCCCAAGAGGGTCTGGCCGAGATGCGCCGCGAGGGCCGCGAGAACAAAGAGTTGGTCTTCGACTAAGCCGGAGACCCGGCACACCCGTTCTATTAAACGGGGGATACTGCGACCTGCGTTAGAGAGGGATATTACTCCCTCTCTAACTGATTTTTAGCCCCTTTCCGGTATTCGCCAAAGCGGAACGGACCCGAGGTTTGCAATGATCCTGGCAGCGGCCCTGGACTTGGACGGCACTATCATCGGCCCCGACGAAAAGATTTCACCCGCAGTCCAAGAGGCCATCGACCGGTTGGTCAGTCACATGCCGGTGTTCATCGCCAGTGGGCGGGAGCCGGCCGATGTGTTGCGGTATTCCAAGCAACTGGGCCTGACCACGCCTCAAGTTTCCGACGGCGGCGCCAATATCTTGGACCCGGTGCGGGGAGTCTCGGTATGGACCGCTCCGCTGGGCCCGGCCAATGCGGAAGCGGTGGTCACCAAACTCAGGGAGATGGGTTCGGCTTTCGTCGCCACCCACGCCAGCGGGACCGCCAGCACCTTCGACGACGTGCCCAACTGGGACCTGATCCGGGTGTCGGCCTTGGACCTGGATGAGGCAACCGCCGACGCATTGGCCGAAAGTTTCCGCGGAAACAAAGGCATGTACGTGATCAAGGCGGTCTTGCCCTACAACGGGCTGTGGGCCGTGGACTTCACTCTGGCCGGAGTGGACAAGGCGACCGGAATTGCCCGCGTGGGGAAAACCCTGGGTGTGGACCCCGCCCAGATGGTGGCCGCCGGAGACAGCTACAACGACCTGCCCATGCTTAAGGCCTGTGGCTTTAGCATCGCCATGGGCAGCGCGCCGGGAGAGGTCAAGGCCATCGCCGACTTCGTGGCCCCCACGGTGGAGGAAGACGGCCTAGCCGTCGCCATCAATGACTACGTACTGCCCCGGATCTAAGCGAGAAACCCAAGAGTCCCGTCCTCGCACACTGAATCTTGCCTCAAACTTGTCATTCTGAGGCGTCAGACGAAGAATCTCGTTGCTGAAATTCCAGCGCTGCCGAGAACTACCAGACCCCTCTCCTTCAGCGTAAGAGTCAAGGTGACGATGCGAATGCAGGTGACACCCTGATTCCACTTGGGCCAGGGTCCATCTCACCCTTTAGTCTAGGTTCTACAACGGAGGAAGGTGATGATGGGAGCGTTGTCTAATTACGCTACCGCAGGGCCGGCACAACCTCATCGCAGAACAGTTGAATGGACCGCGCCACTTTTTCTCTGGGTATCAACCCGCCAACGTTGGTCTCAGCCACA
>SMVB01181210.1_pt1 | contig 10372 bp, 9 predicted proteins | sample 2456461 | NCBI WGS metagenome assembly SMVB01 (sample SAMN11095934, study PRJNA526329) | marine sediment metagenome | biome: Marine sediment; feature: Surficial sediment; material: Deep marine sediment; isolation source: Hadal surficial sediment | place: Pacific Ocean | collected 2014-05 | depth 0-1...
ACCTGGAATCAGGTGCTGTCGACGTATTTCAGGGCCACGATCCCGTGTCATCTTCTGATGGAAAAACGGTCGCGTTTATAGACACTCAAGATGGTGACTACCAAATATATGTGATACGCGTCGGCGGCGAACCGACCATTGTTTATGAATCATCGAGTCGTATTGAAAACCTTGCCCTTTCGCCCGACGGACAGACTGTTGTATTTCAGCAGATGATTCGTGAGAACTGGGAGTTGATGGTGGTATCCTCCGGAGACGCAGGCCCGAGACAACTTACGCACGATGTCCAGCACGATCTATTTCCAAAATTCCTGGATGCAAACACAATATTATCCGTAAAAGGTGAAGGGCGACACCGTCGGTCTTACCTGCATGACCTTGAATCGGGTAAGTCGACGCGACTGTTTCACAATAATACCGTCAGAACCGTCGCCCCAGAATACGACTGGGTTGTTGACAGAACGGGGCAGCGAATATTGATCGTTTCGGAACGTGATGGTGATACAATTTCGCCCGAAAGAGGATTGTATCTGGTAGACCTGAACCGGTTTATATCGGCGGAGGATCTCCAAGTCCGGATCGACGAAAACCGGGCGGTTGAAGCCCGACTAAAACGAAATGGTGAAGAGTTATTTCGCCCAGTCGCCGCTTCTGTTAGGGAGGCAGTTGCCTCTGTTTCGACTTCCCGTATATATGGATACGAAAAAGCTCTCTTTGCTTTCGGATCGAAATTCATTACGCAGCCCGGGAATGCACGCGCGATCGAATACCTCACCAAGACATTAGAGTCGTTTGGTTATAAGCCGGAACTGCAGTGGTTTGAACCTCGCCCGGGTATCCAATCAGCTAATGTCATCGCGACGCTAAAAGGATCTGTGGACGCCGATCTGATATATGTAATCAGTAGTCATTTTGATTCCGTAGAGCGTGGTCCTGGCGCGGATGACAATACGTCCGGTACGGCAGCGTTACTCGAGGCCGCCCGGGTTATGGCCGGTATGCCACAACCCGCGACAATCAAATTCGCCTTCTTTACCGGCGAAGAGGCCGGTCTGCTGGGAAGCCGGGAATTTGTGCGGCGAGCTGTTGCCGATGGAGATCAAATTGTTGGTGCGTTGAATAATGATATGGTCGGATATGCCAATAACAACAGGCTGGACAACACCATCCGGTATTCGAATGATGGTATTAGAGATATTCAGCACGGTGCTGCGATGTTATTCACCGATCTGATTACGTACGACGCGCGGTATTACAAAAGAACCGATGCGCATGCATATTACGAGGCGTACGGTGACATCGTCGGGGGGATAGGATCGTACCCGATTCTGGCCAACCCGCACTATCATCAGACACACGATGTTCTGGAAACGATCAACCATCAATTGGTAGCCGAAGTCAGCAAAACAACGACGGCCACGATTATGTTATTGGCCTCCAGCCCTTCACGGCTTACCGATTTTCAGATGACTCGTTCGGGCGAGTCGGTAGAATTGTCGTGGACCCCGGCTGTAGAGTCGGGCATTACGGGATATCGCGTGTTAGTCCGAACAGAAGGCCTTGCGGATCGGATTGAGGAAACAAGTACCCCCCGGATCTCACTTTCCGACGTTTCGCTCCGGGCCGTCTTGTCGGTCTGGGCGATAAACGCCGCTGGAATGCCAAGTTGGGACAGTGCGACTGTTCAAAGTCAATAGATCCGAATAGTCCGTCGCCACGTGTTTTGTGCAGCACAGTGAAACCTTTTTCGGGAATACTACATATATAGTACGAATTATATAGTACTTCATGTCTAGTAGATCGGTCGACAGGCCGGCGAGGGTACGAAAAATGCGTAGAAAACCGTCTCTGGCGCCTCTGGGAGAGTCTGAAATGGAGCTACTGAACCTGGTATGGGAGTCTGGACGTGCCAGTGTCGCAGACATTCATCAATTGGCCCTTCAGAAGCGACAGGTTGCCTACACAACGATTATGAGTCAGCTCAAAAAGCTTGCTGATAAGGGATATCTGGGATTCCAGAAAGAGGGAAGCGCTTACATATATAGTGCCGCCAGGCGACCGGATGACGTTCGACACAGTCTTCTCTCAAACATTCTCGACAAAGTGTTTGGTGGCTCAGCGCTCGAGATGGTTAAGTCTCTGGTTAATAACGAGCCGATCAGTTCCGAAGATTATGCCGAGATGAAGCGCTTGATTGAGGAGATGCAAATACGGCAGCAAGAGCGCGGAGGTGGATCATGGTAGATCTTGTAGATATCATGTCGAATTTCGGCAAACTGCCTCTGCAGGCAATATGGATACCGGTTCTGATCTGGACGGTCGTTGCCGCCCCGCTTTACGTGATCCTAAGAAAAAGGAATCTGAAGCTGGCGGCCCAAGGTCGATTTGTCTTGAGTACCCTTTTACTTTTTGCGCTCCCGGCCGGGTTGTTGATGGCACCATTTGTGGAGCCAGTCCGGATTCAGATACCGCACTCATCTACTGTCACGAATGGTGTTTCGCTCTCTGTGTCTCCCGAAATGGTGGGCAGTTAATTCATTCTCGATGCTGTAGAAGCGATCCCGCCGAGTGCCCCGGGCGTCGAATTAAACTGGTTCTTTTTCTTTCTGGGTTGCGCAGCAACGGTGGCTCTGATGTATTCACTGGTCGGCGCAGGACGGATAATACTCAATTCGCTTTAACTCCGCCGCTTCGCCGGGTCGTGCGAGCCGATCACCTCTGGCGCAATCCGTCGTCATTTTGCACGGGCCACATCGCACGTTGGAATCAGGCAGTTTGTCCGCTATTCGATTTTCCATATATATCGAGTTACGCAAAGCACCGAAAACCTGTGTAGGTTTACCGAATTCTCGATTTCAGAGTGGTGCTGACTCGATTTCACGATATAAAAGCTTGGAAATGATTTTATAACGTCTTATGCTTCACCAAGAAGGCCGATTTTTTTCGGCATAGTTTTTTTTATTAGAGGTTGTTATGTCAGGCGAAAGAGTTTCAGGAACCGTTAAATGGTTCAACGACGCAAAAGGTTACGGATTCATCGAAAGAGAAGATGGTCCAGATGTTTTTGTACACCACAATGCAGTACAGATGGACGGGTTCAAAACCCTTGCTGAAGGGCAAGCCGTAACGATGGAAGTTACGCAAGGTCCTAAAGGTCCACAGGCAGAAAACGTGATTGCCGACTAAGTCGACGATTTACACGTTACTGTTTTTCCTCTGATTGGCCCGCGGGAGCGGCATCAATCCGCACGATTCGATCTATTTTCGGCGCGTTTCTGAGGAGTTGCAGGTTCGGACAGTGCTGTTCGGCCACATCCATCATGTCCAATAAGTCCGTCTGAGAATGCGGCGATTGCACCGTTACGCGGTAACGTAACCGGATATATTCCGGAGATGCGTCACCGATTCCGAATGCACCGCGTTTGTCGTAGTCAGCTTCGACACTGACGGACAGGGCGTCGATCTGGATTTCCATCCGGGACGACCATAACATATAGGATGTGGCCAGATCAGTTCCGAGTGCGCAGCGCAAGTAATCTCCCGGAGTGGGCGCGTTTCCCAGGCCTCCATCGGCGATACCCATGTCCGATTTAAACGTCCATTTTCCGGACGTGATGGCGCACTGTAGGCCAGCGGTAACGGTAACACGGGTGACAGAAGTACCAACCCCTGCAGAACTGCGTCGGCCCAAGATGTCGACTTTGCGTTCAAATGCGTCTCGTAGTTGATGCTGGCTTTCCATGGTCGCGTCAGGGGATTGTTGTGCTCAGTAATTCCTGTAGATAAGAAAAGGACGCACACCGAAAAAATGGCAGCCCGTCTATTTTTGAACTGATGATCACAGATAATGCTCAGCGACTATATCTGGATGACCACAATGAGTCTGTAGCCGTTCCTTTCGGGCGTCTCATGTCGATTTCGCTGGATCTGAACGAACAATATCGGCCTCAGTCACTACATAGGGGCATCTTTAAAAATCAGGTGGAATCGTTGAGCGATCAGAAAATAATTTTTTCCATGATTGGCGTCGGTAAAGTGTACCGGTCGACCAATAAGCAGGTGTTACGAGATATATACCTGTCCTTTTTTCACGGCGCTAAAATTGGTGTTCTTGGGCTGAACGGGTCCGGGAAAAGCACCCTGCTCCGGATTATAGCAGGATTAGACGATGATTATCTGGGACAGATCGATCGCAATAAAAACACGACGTTCGGATATCTAGAACAAGAACCATATTTGGATCCTGATAAAACGGTCTTGCAGATTGTTGAGGAAGGCGCATCGGAGGCCGTTGGTCTGATAAAAAAGTTCAACGCGGTCAGTGCCCGTTTTTCTGAGCCAGATGTAGATTTTGATGCGTTGTTGGCGGAGCAAGCAAAGCTGCAGGACCGGATCGACCAGGTCGGAGCATGGGATATCGAGAGTAAACTCGAAATGGCGATGGATGCTCTGAGGTGCCCACCATCTGATTCTCCGATAACCAATTTGTCCGGAGGAGAAAAACGACGCGTTGCCATGTGCCGCCTGCTGTTGCAGGAGCCAGACGTATTGCTGTTGGACGAGCCTACGAATCACCTGGACGCCGAAAGCGTGGCATGGCTGGAACAGCATCTGGCCCGATATACGGGGACCGTTATCGCCGTCACGCATGACCGGTACTTCCTGGACAATGTGGCCGGATGGATTCTCGAACTGGACCGTGGTTCTGGCATTCCGTTTGAAGGAAATTATACATCCTGGCTGGAGCAAAAACAGCAGCGCCTTGCCGTGGAGGAGAAGCACGAATCCAAGACACAACGCGCATTAAAAGAAGAGTTGGAATGGGTAAGGACGTCGCCCAAAGGACGTCGCGCGAAAAGCAAGGCCCGGCTGGCTGCGTATGATGAGATGGTGGCAAAACAAAGTGAAATGCGTGATGATGATATCCAGATTCCCATTCTACCGGGCCCACGTCTCGGGAAAACCGTAATTGCCACCGAGGATTTGTCGAAAGGATTTGGAGACCGCCTGTTGTTTGAAAACATGACATTTTCATTGCCTCCTAACGGCATTGTCGGGATTATCGGACCGAACGGCGCCGGTAAAACCACACTCTTTAAGATGATTATGGGCACTGAACAACCGGATTCAGGAAGCATCAAATTGGGAGAGACTGTAAAAATTGGATACATCGATCAGGATCGGCCTCTGGATGACTCCAAAACTGTCTGGCAGGAGATTTCTGATGGCCATGACTTCCTTACGATAGGCGGTCGCGATGTGCACTATCGGCAGTACGTGGGTCGATTCAATTTTAAGGGGCAGGACCAGCAGAAATTAGTCGGAGAACTATCTGGTGGAGAACGCAACAGGGTCCATCTCGCGAAAATGTTGAAAGAGGGTGCGAACGTGCTGCTTCTTGACGAACCAACGAATGATCTGGATGTCACAACGCTTCGGGCTCTCGAAGAGGCACTCCTTCACTTTGCGGGATGCGTGGTCGTCATTTCGCATGATCGTTGGTTCCTTGATCGCGTTGCAACCCATATTCTTGCGTTCGAAGGAAACAGCGAGGTGTACTGGTTCGACGGTAACTTCTCTGAGTACGAAGAGAATCGGAAAAAGCGACTTGGCGCCGAGGCCGATCAACCGCATCGTATTAAATACAAAAGACTCACCCGCAATTAGCGCAGATCAGATACCGCGCCCACCGGGTTAAAGGCAGCACAGGTCGGCACCGATACAGGTGTTGGCTCTGTGCAGCACCTGACTGAATTCCTACCGCTCCCCATGGGTACGAACAAGGTGAGGATGTTGGCATGAAGCATTCGTGACCACAGGAAGACTTTTTGACAAGTGATTCATTTTCTGACTTCGACCAGTACCGTAAGACTGATCGAGCAGATTGTCGTCGATGCCGAAGATAATCTCGTTCTCGTTTCATCTTCACCTAGATTTTCGAAAAAGCTTGCCGGGCAGCTGCAAGAGGCCCATCAGCGCGGCGTATCGATTGATCTGATTGTAGACGATGTTCTATTTGACGAAGGAATGCTTCAATCTCTGAGCGATCTGGATCAATTCCGGATACTGAGATGCCTTGATCTGAATGCTCAGTGTTACATGAATGAGAGCACGATGGTGATTACAACCATGGCGATTACGGATCTACCGCCAACGGGTATTTACTTCGGATTGTCAGCCACGTCAGATGAATCGGCGTTTGATGACGCAAAAGAGTACATAGACTCGTTAAAAGAGTCCGGAACGACAAAGGTTACGCACGTACGCAGAGAATACTGCAGGTCCAAAGTAAAGAAGCCCCGTGGGCTTCGGTCGCCGCTCATGCGCGTTGTTCGAGGAAGTCTGGCGAAAAAATGGGCGAAATCCGTCCGGAAAAATTCGTACGATTTCGTTTGTGACGTATGCAAGGAGCCGTTCCGGGCGAATGAAAAGTCTGGGTCAGGCACAGGTAAAGTCGACCAGTCAGATAATTATCCTATCAAGATTTGCGCCGACTGTGAGCGACGCAAGCGATATCAACACACATCGTTGTACCTCGCTGCGGAAAGTGCGTGAGATCCGGATTTAATACTGAACCCACAGTGCGACCGGGCAAACGTTGTAGACGGCGAACCATGTTGTCAACTATATTCTGCTTTGGTCCAGACAACAAGTTCAGTCAAATGCGTCAGTGCTTTTCACGGTTCGCCGCCGTTTCAGTGTTATTGGGAATTCTTTATGTCCCTTTTCTTTTTGCTCAGCCATTACAGAAAGTCCGGCCTGAGGTTGTAGGATTCTCGGCGAACAGGCTTGCGCGGCTGGATACACTGTTCGATACCTACACGGCCGCCGGGAAATTACCGGGGGGCGTCTTGACAGTGACCCGGAATGGACGGATCGCTTATCAGAGGGCGTTTGGTTTTAGAAATATCGAATCAGGAATCGCCATGTCTACAAATTCTCTGTTCAGGATCGCCTCCCAGTCAAAGGCGATTGTGAGCGTCGGCGCGATGATTCTGCAGGAAGAGGGAAAGCTTTTGATATCTGAACCCGTCAGCAAGTATTTACCAGAATTCGCAAATACGACAGTCGCCGTTTCTGACGAAAATGGCGGTTATGAGGTCGTTGCTGCAAAGAGACAGATCACCATTCGAGACTTGCTGACACATACGTCCGGAGTAGGTTATGGCGGCGGGATCTCAGCAGACAGGTGGAAAGCGGCCGAAATTACCGGCTGGTATTTTGCCGATCGAAACGAGCCCATCAGAGAGACGGTCCGGCGGATGGCGGCACTTCCCTTCGAATCTCAACCAGGGGAGAAATTTGTGTATGGGTATTCCACAGATATATTGGGCGCGTTAGTGGAAGTAGTTTCGGGAATGAGCCTCGACGAATTCCTGCGGGACAGGATATTCAGACCGCTTGACATGCGAGATACACATTTTTACCCGCCCGCATCCAAAGCGGATCGGTTGGCGACGGTCTACTCGGCGACGGACACGGGTCTTGTGCCGGCACCGGATCCGGGAGGCATGGTCGGGCAGGGTGAATATATAAACGGCCCACGGATCAGTTTTTCAGCAGGTTCGGGCCTCGTCTCAACAGCGACTGATTACACCCGTTTTCTTCAGATGGTTCTGAATGGGGGGATTTTGTACGATACCCGAATTCTTTCTAGAAAGACCATACAGCACATGTTGTCCAATCATACGGGCGAACTGTTTTTGAGCCCCGGTCAGGTATTCGGACTTGGATTTTATATTAACACCGACACGGGGTTAAGAATGCAGCCGGGAAGCGACGGACAGTTCGGGTGGGGAGGAGGCTATCATTCGACCTACTGGGCAGACCCTGCTGAAGATCTGGTGGTAACTTACTTTACGCAGATTTTGCCGGCCAGCGGGCTCGATGATCACGCAAAAATCAGGGTTCTCGTCTATCAGGCTATAGAAGACTGAGCGCACCAATGAAACTCCTGTCCAGGGCTGACGAGATATTGATGGTTGCAGTGGCCTGTGTGGGAACAGGCGCATACAGTACTCCTGTACTCGCAGAGATTCATAAACGGGGTGGCAAAAAATTAACAGTCGGCAGCTTATGGGTGTCGCTGGATCAGCTCGCAGAGCGTGGACTGATACGGAAAAGGATGGAAAAAAGAGCGTCAGGGAAGGGAGGCAGGGCAAAAGTGTATTACCATCTGACTCCCCGTGGAGTCCGTATCTTGTTGCGAACCAGAGAGTTTAGCTCGACTTTATGGAACGGAGTTCCTGATCTGACTCATTATTCTGGAAATTAACGTGTAGATATTGCGCCGAAACCAATTGTTGTTGTATACTTGCGACCCTATGAAAACGACTGCTATCACATCGCTCAACCTTCGACGACGTCTCCGACGAGTTCGACGCATGCCATCTTCAGGCATACGGACGGGTATAGCGTACCATAACGAATCGTAGCAGACGTAGACAGACGATTTTTTTTAAGCGCTGATCCTTCCGGATCAGCGCTTTTTTTTTGGCCCAACATTTTCACCACATCACTTCCAACATCAGTCATGCCAATCGTTTTAGCATTCAGCGGCGGCCTGGACACATCCTTTTGCGTACCGTTCCTCAAGGAAACGTACGGTGAGGACGTCATTACAGTCACTGTCAACACAGGCGGGTTTACCACAATTGCCCTGAAGGAACTGGAACGACGATCAATTGAGCTGGGTGCCGCGGAGCACATTACAGTTGAAGCCCGCGATGAGTTATTCAGGGATCATATCAGCTACCTGATCAAAGGCAACGTACTCCGCGGAAACGTTTATCCTCTGTGTGTAGGCCCGGAAAGAGTGGTCCAGGCCAGGCATGTCGCGGAGCAGGCGAAACGACTCAACGCCACAGCGATTGCGCACGGCTCGACCGGTGCCGGAAACGATCAGGTTCGGTTTGACGTGGCCATGACCGTTCTCGCAGATGATATCAATCTTATTGCACCGATTCGGGAGCACGGTTTCAGTCGTTCTTTTACAACGTCGTATTTATTCAAGAGAGGATTCGGCGTTTCTGCTTCAACCACTTCTTATTCGATAAACGCCGGCCTGTGGGGTACAACGATAGGTGGGAAAGAGACACTTACGCCGGAAGAACCGTTACCGGAATCTGCCTGGGTAAATACTAAATCTCCGTCAAGTACTCCCGAGCAAACCGTTCAATTGCGCATCGAATTTGAGCAAGGAATTCCTGTAGCTGTGGACGGTACAGGCCTTGATCCCGTGTCGTTGGTCGAACGGCTTACTACAATCGGAAATGAATACGGCGTGGGGAGGGGTGTTCATGTGGGCGACACGATTCTAGGAATCAAGGGTAGAGTGGCATGCGAAGCGCCCGCCGCCAGCATTCTGATCAATGCCCACCGGGAGCTGGAGAAAGTTGTTCTGGGAAAGTGGCAGCGGTTCCAAAAAGATCAACTGGCGGAATTCTACGGGATGTTATTGCATGAAGGGCAATATCTCGATCCTGTGATGGCCGATATCAGAGCCATGATCGATTCATCCCAGGAGAGGGTGTCTGGTGTAGTCACCGTGGAACTGTATAAAGGATCGGTTCGGGTCCTCGGCTGCGCCAGTCCGCACTCGATGTTTGCCTCTGCCATCGCCAGCTACGGTGAGTCCAATACGCTTTGGAACGGGCGGGACGCGCAAGGATTTTCAAAAATCGTCGGGATTCAGTCAGTCCTCACACATCAGACGGCTCTTACTCAGTGAACAATCTAGAAGTTAATTACGTCTCGTCTACTGCCAGAAATGCGGTGTCGTCCAACCACGTACAGGTTTCCGATTACATCGTATCAGAAGAGGGATATTGCCTTGCAGTCGAGGTGCTTGACGACAAGCTGGTGTACAACCAGATCGAGACCATCGGTGGGGAGTTCGTGACCGCTTGCAAGGGCGATTTGCTGGTGGGTGTCTTAGGTGAAAGGATGGCACTGAAAGGATACAGCGGGCGCGTTCCTCGTACCGTATCTCCTGGGGACGTCCTGAGCATTCTGAATATGGGCGGAATATTAGGTGACTGCACATCCAATCACCCAGACCTCGGGCCGGCATTGCAGGTAAAAGTGATCGGCGCGGTCATGGTCCAGCGAATGGGCCTGACCGTGCATGCCAGAATTCAGGATAATGCTCTTTTTCCGACAGACCATCTGACGGCTTCGGCTCCGATCGTGATGGTCAGTGGAACGGCCATGAACACCGGTAAGACTTGCGCCGCGAGTCATATCATTCAAGGATTGACTGAACGCGGATTAAACGTTGTTGCAGGTAAGGCGACCGGCGCGTCCCTTATGCGCGATGCACGAACGATGGAAAAACATGGTGCAACGGCAACGGCTTCTTTTACAGATGCCG
>SMVB01435631.1_pt1 | contig 10372 bp, 7 predicted proteins | sample 2456461 | NCBI WGS metagenome assembly SMVB01 (sample SAMN11095934, study PRJNA526329) | marine sediment metagenome | biome: Marine sediment; feature: Surficial sediment; material: Deep marine sediment; isolation source: Hadal surficial sediment | place: Pacific Ocean | collected 2014-05 | depth 0-1...
CGCTGGTAGTGGCCGTCGAACGCCACTTCCCAGGTGGACCCTTCCGTCCCGCGAGGTCTCCCAGAACTGGCGCACGTGGCTTCGGCCACTCTCGGGAAGGCCTAGGCGAAACCGATATTCGAGTGCCCTCGTAGGGATCGACGTCCCACACACACGGGCCCGAAGCAAATGTCCGATATCGGGAATCGAGGTCCCGCAGGTGGGCACCCGGCGGGGTGTGAGAGACAGGTTGACAGGCGGTGTAACCATAATAGAGATAAGGGGTTATGTAGATATTTCGTGTTTGGCACGAACCTTCCCAGAGAGTGGGCATGAACAGAGAGCATGAACACGAATGTTGCGGGGCCCGATCGGAGGGTGCGGTGCACGGTGGTCGTGGATGGGTTGGCTCATGGGCCGGCTCCGGTCGGACCTCGTTTCACACGGATGGGCGCATGAACGTTCAGCCAGGATCGAGGGTGACGCGAATGAGATCGAGGGTGACACGAACGAGATCGAGGGTGACTCAGATGGCGGATTGGAAGGGTGGGCACGCGAAGAGAGCATTAACCCTGACGGCGGCCGCCCTCTTGGCCACAGCGGCGATGGCGCTGGGGCAGGAACCCGTGCGCCTCACATTGGACGAAGCGATCGACCTCGCCCGTGAGAACAACCCCACGTTTCTCAGGACGCAGAACAACGAGGCACAGGCCGATTGGGGCGTCAGGGAGGCCACGAGCAACCTCTTTATTCCATCCCTCACGGCAAACGGGTTTGCAACCTACCGGGCTCCGGGAGAGTCGCGGATCGGGACGATCAACACGGGTGTGCTCGAGCAGGGGGCCCTCTACTATTCTAATTATCGACTCCGAGCGACATACGAACTGAACGGGAACACGCTGTTCGGTCTCAGCAGTGCGAAAGCGGAGCAGAACGCCGCCCGCGCCTTTACCAACGCGGCGGAGTTTACGATGGAATCCCTGGTCACACTCCAATACATGACAGCGCTGCGTGCGCGAGATCAGGTCGATGTGGTTCTCAGACAGGTCGAGAGCTCGATCGAGAATCTCGAAATCGCACAAGCGCGTGTGGACGCCCAGGCGGCCATCATCACGGATGCCAAGCAGGCGCAAGTCCGGGTGGGACGGGACTCCGTTTCCCTACTACGGGCGGAGTCGTCTCAACGCGTAGAGACCCTCAGGCTCTTGGAGACCGTGGGCCTCGATCTCGGTGCCGAGGTGGAACTGGTGAGCCAGTTCGAAGTCTTCCGCCCCTCGTGGACGAGTAAGGAGTTGATCTCGATCGCCCTGGAGTCACACCCTGGGCTCAACGCGTTCGTGGCCAGCGAAGGGGCTCGGCGCGCCGACCTCCGGCAGACGCGCGGGCAATATTTTCCGAGGGTTACCCTGTCGGGCATCTGGTCAGGTTTTACACAGGAAATCCAGAACGGGAGCTTCCTCGTCGCGAGTGCCGAGAGGGGCGCCGCCGGGGCCGTCGCAAGTTGCCAGACGTTCAACAGCATTTCATCAGGCCTGACGACGCCGCTGGCGGGATTTCCCCAGGATTGTGGCTCGTCGGCAATCACCGACGACGCCCGCCAGGCGATTCTGGCCGGAAACAATGTCTTTCCCTTTGGCTTCACGAGCCAGCCATTTCAGGCCACCTTGAGTGTGACTATTCCGATTTTTAATGGGTTCAGCCGGGAGCGGCAGGTGTCGCAGGCCGCCAATGCGCTCGAAGACGCCGAGTATTCCAGCCGGGCGGAGGAGTTACGTCTCCGGACGGCCGTGACGGCCGCCTACGACGGGCTGACGACGGCGTTCGATGTGGTGCAGGTAGAGGAGCGAAACCGGGAGGTAGCCGCCGAGCAACTGGAGTTGTCCCGCCAGCGATACACCTTGGGTGCGGACAACTTCCTTGTCTTGCTCGACGCGGAACGCACGATGGCGGATGGGGAGCGGGCTTACCTGGATGGTCTATACGCCTTCCATATCGAGCTGGCGAACCTTGAAACCGCCGTCGGCCAACGGCTCCGTCCCGAAGAGTAGGGAAACGAATCGTATGCTGGGCGGCTATAGTCGGTTCCCGACTTATAGTCGGTTCCCGACCTATGGTCGTTCCGGACGAAACTTCTAGGAAGTGAGGTCTTCGTGGACATTGCACGCGATCCCAAGCCAAGAACGAGAAAGAGAATCATCCAGTGGTCGGTCGCGGTAGCGGCCCTGATTGCGGTTACGGTGGGGTTGAGGAATCTCGAACCCGCGGCGCCCAGCGTGGATGCAGCGACCGTATGGATGGACACGGTCATGTACGGCACCATGATACGGCAGGTGCGTGGGCCGGGTACGCTCGTGCCGGAGCAAATGCGTTGGATCACCGCTCTAACTGCCGGGCGTGTGGAACAAATCATGGTTTTGCCCGGAACCGAGATCGAGGAGAATACGGTGATCATCCGGATGAGCAATCCGGACATAGACATCCAACTGCTCCAGGCCCAGCAAGCGCTCAACACGGCCGAAGCGACCCTGATTCAAACACGCTCGTCCCTGGAGACGCAGCGCCTCACCCAGTTGTCGCTCCTGGCCCAGTTGCGCACCCAATTGCGGAATGCGCTACGGGACCACGCCACCAACCAGCGTCTTTATGACACGAATCCCGAGTTGGTCGCCGCGACCGAGTTGGCCAGAACCGGGGATGCGGTGGAGGATTTACAGGAGCGGGTGCGGCTCGATGAGGAGCAGTCGGAGTTGCTTGTGACCTCGTCCGTCGACCAGGTGAATGCTCAGCTGATCAATATCAAGAGTCTCAACGATATCGTCGACTTCAACCGTAATCGAGTGAATTCGATGGAGGTGACGGCAGGCGTCTCCGGCGTTCTGGCGGAGCTGCCGCTCGACGAGGGCCAATGGGTTCAGTCTGGTGCGACGCTTGCCAGGGTCGTGCAGCCCGGGCGCCTCAAGGCCGAGGTCCGGATTCCCCAGACACAAGCCCAGGACATCACCGTGGGGCAAGTCGCGTACATCGACACGCGAAACGACACGATCGTAGGACGGGTTGTGCGTATCGATCCTTCGGTGCAGAACGGCACCGTGACGATCGACGTGGCGCTTCCCCCCGACCTTCCGCGGAGCGCTCGTCCGGATCTGAGCATCGACGGCAACGTGGTGATCCAGCGGCTGGACAACGTCACGTATGTCGGACGTCCCGCATACGGGCAGGCGAATCAGCGGGTGGGCATGTTCAAGCTGGTCGAGGACGGTCAGTACGCGGAACGCGTCAACGTGATGTTGGGGGCCAGCTCGGTCAACGAGATCGAAGTGATCGAGGGATTGAAGGAGGGGGATGTCGTGATCCTGTCCGACATGTCCAATTGGGACGGATTCGATCGGGTCCGCTTGAGGAATTAGTGTTGTGTCGCAGAACTTCCGGATGCCATCGGTCACAACACACGAGGTTGGCCGGCGTACCGGCCGTTCACGTTCGCCGTAGCATTTGTGGGTTTACGAGGGAGGGATGATGGAGAACACGGTAGAGCAAGGCAACACATCCACGCTGATCGATCTTCAGAGCCTCACCAAGGTGTTTTACACCGAAGAGGTAGAAACCCACGCATTGTCCGACATCCACTTGGACATCAAAGCGGGTGAGTTCGTGTCGATCGCGGGGCCTTCGGGTTGCGGAAAGACGACGCTGCTGTCGATCCTCGGGCTGTTGGACTCTCCAACGGACGGGGTCTATCTGCTCGACGGCGAGCCCGTGGCTAGCCTCACAGCTTCCCAGCGGGCGAAGATCCGCAACCAGGCGATCGGATTCATCTTCCAAGCGTTCAACCTGATCGGAGACCTCACGGTCTACGAAAATGTGGAGCTTCCGCTCACGTACCGCGGGATGCCCGGAAGCGAGCGTAAGGAGCGTGTGCACACCTCTCTCGAAAGGGTGGGCATGGCGCACCGCATGAAGCACTATCCGAGTCAGCTCTCGGGTGGTCAGCAACAGCGTGTGGCGGTGGCGAGAGCGATCGTTGGCAAGCCACTCATCCTTCTGGCGGACGAGCCGACGGGAAACCTCGACTCGAAGAACGGGAACGCGGTCATCGACCTCATGAAGGAGTTGCACGACGAGGGGGCGACGATCTGCATGGTGACGCACGATCCGCGTTACGCGACAGTGGCCGACCGTACGGTGCACCTCTTCGACGGCCAGGTGGTGGACGAAGACGACGCGCACCGAGCCGAACATGCGCAGGAGTTGGAGGAGAGCGGCTTCGACGTGTAAAAGGCTGTTGAAGCAGTGGGGTGCGGTCGCGCGAAGGGGCGATGCAGGCGGAGCGTTATCGAGGGGGCGGCCTTCGGGCCGCCCCCTTCGTCTTCGGCGCGGTTCCGCGGTCCGTTGACGAGAGTCACTGAGTGTCCGATTTTGGGACACATGTCTCGGTGAGAAATGTCCTTGATATAAAGTAATGTAGTATATGAAGTGGTCTAAATAACGTAAACGCAACAGTATACATATGTTCACCAAGATCGGCCGTTGCGTGTCATCTGCGGCGTTCGATCGCCAATTGGAACCCCACCCAACCCGTTGAGACCATGGCGCTGATTCAGACGAAGAACATCGAGAAGTCCTACAAGACCGGAGCGGGGGAGACCTTCGTCCTCCGGCGGATCGATCTCGAGGTCGAAGCCGGTGATTTTATCACGATCATGGGACCCTCCGGTGCCGGAAAATCGACCCTGCTGTCGATTCTGGGCATGCTGGACGGGGATTGGCGGGGCGAGTATTGGCTCGCAGGTCAGCCGGCACACGCCATGAAGCCTCGAGCACGCATCGAACTCAACAAACGTTATGTCGGGTTCGTCTTCCAGCAGTACCATCTGCTCGACGATCTCACGGTCTACGAAAACCTGGAGATTCCTCTCTCGTATCGGAACGTGAGGCGGAAGGAGCGCCAGGCCATCGTCGCCGACTCCCTCGACCGCTTTCAGATCGTCGGCAAGAAGGATCTCTATCCATCACAGCTCTCCGGCGGCCAACAGCAGCTCGTCGCTGTGGCCCGGGCGGTCATCGCTGAGCCCGAGGTCATCCTGGCGGACGAACCGACCGGAAGCCTGCATTCGAGCCAGGGCCGCATGATCATGGATCTACTCCGCCAGCTGAACCGTGAGGGGACCACGATCATTCAGGTCACACACAACGAGGAATACGCGGCTTACGGGACGCGTGTCATTCAGCTCAAGGACGGCTGGGTCGTCGACGAGTAGCCGAGGAGGCGTCTGGCGAATGAGAGGCGGTAGGTGATGAGCACCAGGGACACTGGGCGTGTCCTGGTCGCGGACGACCAGGCGGACGTCCTGGAAGCGCTTCGGATTCTCCTCAAGGCCGAGGGCTTCGAGATCGCGACTGCGAACTCGCCGCCGCACATCCTTTCCAGCATCGAGCATGCGGACTTCGACGCGGTGCTGATGGACCTCAACTATGCGCGGGATACGACCTCCGGCGTAGAGGGGATGGACCTCCTCACTCAGATTCGGAGCCTCGATTCCACCCTCCCGGTGTTGGTCATGACGGCGTGGGGAAGTGTGGATGGGGCGGTGGAGGCGATGCGGAGGGGGGCTCGGGACTACGTCGAAAAGCCGTGGGACAATGAGCGGCTCCTGAAGACCTTGAGGACCCAGGTCGAGTTGGGCAGGGCTCTCCGACGGGGCCAGCACCTCGAGGACGAGAACCGTTGGCTGCGTGGCACTGAGGCGCCGGACTTCATCGCGGGATCCAAGGTCATGGACCCGGTTCTGAGGATGATGGAGCGGGTGGGACCCTCGGAGGCCAATGTGTTGATCACCGGCGAGCATGGCACCGGAAAGGAAGTTGTAGCGCGCTGGCTCCATGCGGTGTCGGGGCGGGCGAAGCACTCACTCGTGGCGGTCAACGCGGGAGCCTTTTCCGATGGCGTGTTCGAGAGCGAGCTGTTCGGGCACGTGAAGGGGGCGTTCACGGACGCCAAAGCCGATCGAATCGGGTGCTTCGAATTGGCGCACCAGGGGACGCTCTTCCTCGATGAGATCGCGAATATTTCCCTGCAGCGGCAAGCAAAACTTCTACGCGTACTGGAGGCCGGGGAGATCCAGCGCGTCGGCTCGTCGAAGATCAGGAAGGTGGACGTCCGCATTCTCGCGGCTACCAACGCGGATCTCACTGAGATCCTGGCCTCCGGCGAGTTCCGGGAGGATCTGCTGTATCGCCTGAATACGGTCGAGATCCACCTGCCTCCACTTAGAGAGCGGACCGAAGACATCGTCACGCTGGCCCTGTATTTTCTCGAACTTCATCGGTCTCGGTACAGAAATGCGGTCGAGGGCTTCGCGGACGATGCAATACAGGCCCTGCTCGGGCACTCGTGGCCGGGGAACGTCCGTGAGCTCGAGCATTCAGTGGAGCGCGCTGTCCTCATGGCGCAGGGAGACCTCATCCATTCGGAGGACCTGGGGCTGACTCGGCGGGCGGATGGGGTTGCCCAGATGGAACAGCTCACGCTGGACGAGGCGGAGAGGGTGCTGATCGAGAAGGCGATAGACCGAAACGACGGCAATGTCTCCCGAGCCGCGAACGAGCTGGGCCTCAGCCGTAGCGCGCTGTACCGCCGGCTCCAGAGGTATGAGGCCCGTTGAAGGAATACCGCGAGCCTCAGGAGTGAGCCGGAGTGATCTGGAGGTGAGAAAGACAGCATGAACGGATGGTGGAAACGGATGCCCCACGACCATCGTATCGTGGTGTTGGCCCTCTTGGCTGGGCTCCCGGGAGTCGCCGTCTCGTTGGGGTTCGTGTGGCTTGGGCCATACTCCGCCACACTTCAGTGGGCCGTTACGGTTCTTCTTCTCGGAAGCTGCCTCGGCTTCGTTTTTGCGCTACGAGAGAGGGTGGTCCGCCCCCTACAGACCCTTTCCAACATGCTTGCGGCGTTGCGCGAAGGGGACTTCTCGATTCGGGTCCGAGGCGCGGGATCAAAAGGTCCTCTCGCGGTCATGTATCTCGAGGCGAATGCCCTCGAGGAGGTTCTTCGCGAGCAACGTCTCGGCGCGGTCGAGGCCACGGCTCTTCTCCGAAAGGTGTTGGAGGAAGTCGACCTGGCGGTATTCGCCTTCGATGAAGATGAAACGCTCCGGCTCCTGAACCGAGCGGGTGAGGCGCTGCTCGGTCAGCCAAGCAAGAGCCTGATCGGCAAGCCGGCCGCCGAACTTCGGCTCCAGGAAACGCTCCGCGGAATCGCACCGCGCACGCTCGAGCTGAATCATGCGGGGGGGACGGGCCGATGGGAGCTCCGGCGTACGGTGGTACGGCAAGAGGGCCATCCCTTGCGACTGATCGTGCTTTCGGACCTCAGCCGGGCGCTCCGGGGAGAAGAGCGACAGGCCTGGAAGCGCATCATCCGAGTGCTGAGTCATGAGATCAACAACTCCTTGGCGCCCATCAAGTCGATCGCCGGAAGCCTCCAGAGTCTGACGAGGCGCGGGTCCCTGCCTCCCGATCTCGACGAGGACGTGCAGAGCGGCCTTAAGGTGATCTCCAGTCGGGCCGAGTCGTTGGGTCGTTTCATGGCTTCGTACGCACAACTCGCTCGGCTGCCCGAACCCAATCTCGGTGCCGTAGAGGTGGCCGCACTCGTTCGTCGGATCGTGGCCCTCGAAACCCGAGTCGCGGTCGGCGTGCAGCCCGGGCCGGACCTCACCGTCCAGGCGGACGCGGACCAACTCGAGCAACTCCTGATCAACTTGGTGAGAAACGCGGTCGATGCTGCCCTCGAGACGAAAGGCCAGGTGGAGCTGTCCTGGTCCGTCGTAGGCAATCAACTGCATCTGGTGGTCGCGGACGAGGGTCCGGGCCTGCCGGTCGACACCGGGAATCTGTTCGTACCGTTCTACACAACCAAACCCGGTGGGAGCGGGATCGGCCTGGCCCTCTGCCGGCAGATCGCGGAAGGCCACGGCGGTACGCTGATGCTCGAAAATTCTCCCGAAGGGAAGGGTGCCAGGGCCCGGCTCACAATCCCTCTGGACCTGACTCCCGCTGAGCCCGTGGCATCGCTGGCTCTGCCGCCAGATTTCTCCGGGTGAGACTGGGCAGCCCATCGTACTCCTTCGACAGCACTCTAGAATAAAATCGTGGCAGGTGAGTCAGGGTTCTCCTATGTTTGGCGTAGGTATCGTGGTCCAATTTCTCCCCCATGGGCAACACCATGGGGACCGGAGTTGGGTCGAGTGTCGGCCCCTAGGTGCGTCCCGGTGCGGGCGCGAAGCCGTAAGAGATGAGCGAATCTGCACACCGACCCACGACCCTACTTGTCGTAGAGGCTGAGCCGATGCGTTTGGACGCCCTTCGGGAGCATCTCCAGAGCATGGATGGCGACACCGAGCTGTATGGAGCGGGCGAGCTGTCGGGGGCGTTGGAGCGGCTTGCCGGTGGAGGAGTCGACGCTGTGATCCTCGACCCGGATTTACCTGACAGCCAGGGCATCATGAGCTTCGAGCGCATGTACGCGTTTGCCCCGGACGTTCCGGTCATCGTACTGACGAATGATGGAGAGGATGATCTCGCGGTCCGCGCCGTCCAGGGTGGCGCGCAGGATTGTATGCGTAAAGATGAAGCGGATCCATCGGTCCTGCTTCGGTCCGTGCGCTACGCTATCGAGCGTCACCGTCTGCTCGCCGCCCTTCGGAGCTTGTCGCTGATCGATGGCCTCACCGATTTGTACAACCGGCGGGGATTTAATGACCTCGGCGAGCAATACCTCAAGCTTGCCGGTCGCTCCTCTCGGTCGGCTTCCCTCATTTATCTCGACATCGACCGCTTCAAGACCATCAACGACACACTTGGTCATCACGTCGGTGATCGCGCTTTGCTGTCCGTGGCGGACACGCTTCGGGATACGTTCCGCCGGTCCGACATCATAGCCCGAATGGGTGGAGATGAGTTTGCCGTTCTGGCGTTCGAAACCTCGGAGGAGAACGCCGAGACGCTCGTCGAGCGGCTCAGGGCGGAGTTGAAGGAGGTGAACGAGACCACGAGGGAACGGTTCCAACTTTCTATCAGCATCGGGTTGGCCCGATACGATGATGATGCCGCCGTGTCCCTCGAAGAGTTGCTCAGGCAGGCCGGCGCAGCGATGCACGAGGAAAAACGGAAGAAAAGAAGGACGGTGGCGCGGTGACACGGGACGAAACCGCGACCGATTCCAAGCCCGGTGCCGAGAGCCCGCCCAGCACGGCGGATTCCGGGTCACGAGCCTCGGATTCAGAGACAGACGATTCAGGGACAAGCATAGAGGCCTCCGGGGCCGTGGGTGGCACGGTCGTACACTGGCTGGTGCGAGTTGCGGAAAGGGCCGGGCTCGAGGGAGAGCGTCCGGACGTCCCCCCCGAGACGGCTGCGAAAGAAGCATGGCCGGTGGTGACCCGAATGTACAAAATAGGGGACCCGCGCCTGTGCTCGTTGGTGGCTACCTATTTCCGGCTGGATGTGGCCGATTTCGCGATGCGTGATCCGAATGCGCCTCTACTCGTGCCCGAGGCGATGGCACAAAGGCACCACGTCTTCCCCCTTTACGAGACGGATCGGCACCTCCTCGTCGCCACATGTGACCCCACCCAAGTGGAGGCGGAACGCGCACTGGGTTTCAGTACGGGAAAAAGCATCGTATTCCAGGTAGCCTCACCCGATGCCATCCAGGACGTCCTGGATGAACGCTTTTCGCCTGACGTGGCCATCGAGACCCTCCTCGACGACTTCCAGGCCGATGTCGACGTCGACGCGGTCGAACTCGTGGAAGAAGAGATGGGACCGGAGTCCGTTTCTTCTGAAGACGCTGCTGCGACACCGGTAGTGAAGCTCACGAATCTCATCATCCGTGACGCCATCGCCCAGTCCGCTTCCGACATCCACATCGAACCCGGCCGCCGGATCGGTGTGGTCCGGTACCGGGTCGACGGGGTCCTCAGAAAGCACATGGACCTCCCGATGACCGCGATGAACCGGGTGATTTCGCGGATCAAGATCTTGTCCAGGCTCGATATCGCGGACCGGCTTCGACCCCAGGACGGCAAGGCGCATGTCCGAGTCCAGAAGCTGTCCTACGACCTGCGTGTGTCCACGATCCCGGCGGGCAACGCCAGCGAGAAATGTGTCATCCGCATCTTGGATTCAAACGCTCAGGAGACACTCGATGACCTGTCACTGCCACCCTACGAGTTAGGGCGCTTGCGGCAACTTCTCAACCTTAGGGAGGGGATCGTGCTCGTGACGGGCCCCACGGGATCGGGGAAGACGACGACCCTTTATGGCGCGTTGCGTGAATTGGCCGACGGTAAGATCAACATCATGACCGTCGAGGATCCGATCGAATACG
>SMVB01017686.1_pt1 | contig 10371 bp, 9 predicted proteins | sample 2456461 | NCBI WGS metagenome assembly SMVB01 (sample SAMN11095934, study PRJNA526329) | marine sediment metagenome | biome: Marine sediment; feature: Surficial sediment; material: Deep marine sediment; isolation source: Hadal surficial sediment | place: Pacific Ocean | collected 2014-05 | depth 0-1...
GCGCTCTGATTCGCTATCGCTGACGGTCGTTTTGTAGAGCCGGTCGCCCCCGCGCAGATCAAGGTAGGTACAATCCTGGCATTGAGGTACTGCTGTGACGGCGACCAGTTTCAGCATTTGAAGTATGTAAGAATACTTGAGAGCTGAGTCATGGTAGACAAGCCTGTTGATTTGTTCGTAGTAGGAGTCATCCCGGCGCCTCGGCCTGGGCCGTTCCTCGGCCTCGTGCTGAGTCGAAAGTGCCGTTGGATTCCTGAAGGCTGCCAGTTTGGCGAAGTCATTCCCCAGTGACAAAACGTACTGAACAGAGAAGTCTTCTCTGAAAGAAAACAACTTTTTAAGTCGCTCTCCGTGCTCCTCTACAAGACGAAATAAATAGCTGGGTGGGGCGCCCGGGACGCCCATGGTGTACGTTTTTGTTCCATGTCTTGTGTAAGAGCACTGAAATGTTTCATCGTCCTCCACGCCAATGCCGAACACGCTGGAGTCACCTACCATCAGTGTGTCTATGGGCTCCATCAGACAGGGATTGCGAAATCCGTAGCTATCGACCGATACCGTATTTCGATATTCCACATGCATTATCGTAGCGGATTGTAGAGGTTGGTAGGCCAGCCGTTCGGATTCCCATATCAACGTATCGTCGCCACCACCCAGGCCGGCAGCAACCATTTTCATTCGATTTTCAAGCGGACGGGGCGTATAGATGAACCTCAAAGTGGCCTCGACCAGGAGAATGCTGATGAGAATACTCGCAAGGGCGAGCAGCAAATTTTTAATCATTACTAGCCCAGCATACGATGGAGCAATGCCATTTGTGTCAACATGCGATTTTGGGCCTGTTGAATTACTACACTGCGCGGGCTATCCAGCACGCTGTCCAGCACTTCAACACCCCGGCGCACCGGTAAGCAGTGCATCAATCGGCAAGCTGCATTTGCCGAATCGAACCAGTTGTCTTCGATACACCAATCCCTAGCGTCCTGTCGTAATTCTTCATCTTCACCGGGATCACCATAGTGTCGGGTGGAAGACCACGACTTCGCATACACAATGTGGGCGCCCTGCAGTGCCTCAGCTCTGTCACTGGTCTCATTGACGGAGCCCCCCGCTAAATCTGCTGCCCCTCGGGCCTTCGCCATAATCGTCTCGGGTAACTCAAAGCCCTCTGGTCTGAGCACGGTTACATCCATACCGCGCATGGCGGCCATAACCAGTGTGGAGACCGGAACTGCAAGTGGCTGGGGTTTGGTGTGAAAAACCCAACTGATGACCAGTTTTCCTCCCTGGGTCGGTACTTCCAGATCATTCAGAGTCTTCCAGTCTGCCAGACTCTGGCAGGGATGACTGATCGCGGACTCCATGTTGATAAGCGGTACGTCGCATAAATTGCGCATCTCGTTGTACTTACGATCCGCAAGATCATCTTCGAGTTTGCGTCGCTCTGCAAAAAGCCTGACACCCAGTGCATCGCTGTAGGATGCGATTACCGGTATTGCCTCTCGAATGTGCTCAGCGGCAACGCCATCCATGACAATTCCCGATTGGGTTTCCAGTCCGTGGATGGACATTTCCGGCGATATGACGAAGGTGCCCCCCCCCAAACGCGCCATAGCCGCTTGAAACGAAGCGAGAGTGCGCAATGACGGACTGAGAAATAACAGCGCCAGAACCTTCCCGGCCAAGACCTGTGGCTCCGGCTTCTCACACAAGCGCCTGGTCAGGGAAAGCAGATCATCGATTTGCTCTTTGTCAAAATCCGCCAGATCATAAAAATCCCTCATGGTCAGTCGCTGCTAGAACAGGGTATAGATAAACGGTGCGACAGCTGAACCCTGTGTAAGAACAATCAATGCCCCCAACAGCAGCATTACGAGAATAATAGGTGCCATCCAGAACTTTTTACGCTCCTTCATAAAGCCCCATAAATCGATCATTAAATCCATCATCAGTATGGCCTCTCTATTGATCCGCGGGCGGCTTTGTTACTGACCACCCGATAGGTCGTTTCATCTTTTTCCAGTTGGCGCTTCATGGAATCCCTGCCAAGTATCTTCATGATCAGCGCGACCGGCGTTATCGCCAGGAAAAAAACCAGACCCATAATCAGCGGGGTGGTAAATCGACTCATAAGAAGACCAAAGCGCATCCAGCCGTGGTAAACGGGACGCAAACTCATTGGCGCGATCAGGGCCAGCGTAGCCAGCACGGCAAACAGTATCCAGGGCCACAGTATTATTCCGGCTGCTAGTAGCCAGGGAAAAAGCACGCCAAACAATACGGCGATAATTGCACCAGTGGTCAGGCCAAATTTTCGCAGCCCTGCGCGGTCTAATTCCGGTATGTCTTCCATCGTGTGACTCATCAGTCCAACTCAAACTCTTCTTGCCAATTTTCGGTTTCCTGCCACGTTGGCTGATCTTTCTTATTCAGCAGGAAATTTTCGACCACCAGGTAGTCCATCTCTGTTCGCATGAAGCAGCGATAAGAATCATCCGGTGTGCAGACGATCGGTTCACCGCGTACGTTGAAGGAGGTGTTCACCAATACGCCGCAGTCGGTACGGGCATTGAAGGCCTCTAATAAACTGTGATAGCGCGGGTTGGTCTCCTTGTGTACCGTTTGCACACGTGCGGAGTAATCCACGTGAGTAATTGCGGGTAGTTCCGACCGTATCAGGTTTAGCTTTTCAATTCCGAAAAGTTGCTCCTGTTCCTCTGTCATGGGTATTCGTAAGGCCTCGCTGACAGGTGCTACCAGCAACATATAGGGACTAGCGGGTAGCTGCTCAAAATAATCGCCCACCCGTTCCGCCAGCACCGACGGTGCGAAGGGCCGAAAGGATTCCCGGTACTTGATCTTGAGATTCATTATCGACTGCATTTTGGTGCTTCGGGGGTCACCGATTATTGACCGGCCACCCAGTGCTCGCGGTCCGAATTCCATTCGGCCCTGAGCCCAGCCGATTACATTCTCCTGTTCAAGCAACTCTGCGAGCTGCGGCATCAGGCTCTCGTCATCCAATTCCTGGTAAATGGCGCCCCGGGCATCCAACTGGGTGCGAATCTCCTCCGCGGAAAACCTTGGCCCCAAAAAGGATCCGCGCATCGCATCGCTACCATTCACTGTGCGATCTTTATCTAGATAGTCGTGCCACACAATGGCGGCAGCGCCTAACGCACCACCAGCGTCACCCGCTGCCGGTTGTATCCACAGATTTTCAAAGGGTCCCTCGCGCAGGATGCGCCCATTGGCCACGCAGTTGAGCGCCACGCCGCCCGCCAAACATAAATTACGTTCGCCCGTTTCCTTGTGGATGGTACGCACGAGTCGCAGTACTACCTCCTCGGTGACCTCCTGGATCGAGGCGGCCAGGTCCATTTCTCGCTGGGTAACCTCGGACTCAGCGGGGCGTGGGGGGCCACCAAACAGCGCGTCAAACTTGCTGTTAGTCATTGTCAGGCCGGTACAGTAGTTAAAATACTGCATATCCAGCCGGAATGTACCGTCCTCCTTCAGGTCGAGGATTTTATCCAGAATCAGGTCGGTGTATTTGGGTTCGCCGTAGGGGGCAAGCCCCATCAGTTTGTATTCGCCGGAATTGACCTTGAAACCTGCGAAATAAGTAAAAGCAGAATAGAGCAGACCCAGCGAGTGTGGAAAATCTATCTCCCACAGGGGAGTAAGTGATTTTCCTTTGCCTTGCCAGACAGATGTCGTGGCCCATTCACCCACCCCGTCCAGGCACAGTACCGCGGCGCTTTCGAATGGGCTGAAATAGTAAGCGGAAGCGGCGTGGGAGTGGTGATGTTCGGCAAACATCAACTCGGGCACCTCTGCGGGTTTACAGTTGGCCAGCGCCGCAAGCTCGCGTTTCAGAGTGCTCTTGAGATACAGTTTTTCCTTGAGCCAGATGGGCATGGCCGCGATAAAGGAACGAAGACCCTTGGGCGCGTAACTGATGTAGGTTTCCAGTAAGCGCTCAAACTTGATGAGCGGTTTGTCATAGAAAACAATGTGGTCCAAGTCAGCAAAGCCAAGGCCGGCTTCCGCAAGACAATACTCGATCGCATTCGTCGGGAACCCCGGGTCATGTTTCTTGCGAGTGAAACGCTCTTCCTGGGCTGCTGCCACAACTTCACCGTCGCGCAATAGCGCTGCCGCACTGTCGTGATAGTATGCGGATATTCCCAGGATATTGGTACTGCTCATAGCTCCCACTCCGATGGCGTGTTTGGCACATAGTTCAGGTGTCTTATATTAGGCCAGTTGGTCCCGTTATACCCGTGTCCTAATTCTGAAATTATGATGAACATCCTCGTTCAATCTGGGGCCGGTCCAGACCCTTCTCACAGCCAAATTTAGAGTTTGCTGTCGAGTTATCTAGAAAAATACCAGAATCTTCAAGATGGCACATTTCCATTAAGTAGTAAAGAATTGACGGTCAATTTGTGGTGTGGTTCACACTTTTCACTACATTTTTACAGCCTTAATTGTTGTTCGGGTGCCGCTATGTGATAACGTGCAAAGAATGCCAGTCATTGAGAGATTGGCCCATTGCTAACAATAAAGTTGACATTCGTTCATGATCGATCGTGTTTTAGCCTTTCCCAGTCTTAGAGAATTGGTGTTCGGGCTCGCTATCGCCACTTCGATGGTCGTATTCGCCTGGGTAGGCTGGATCGGCAGTGATGACGCCAGGCACATTGATGGCGCATTGGGCTGGCTCTGGAACTTCCCTTACGTACCCGAACACCATGGCGAATTTCGTCATTTTATTACCCTTCCTGCCGCCCTTTGCTTCAAGGTATTCGGCATCAGCGAATTCAGTGCAGTTTTGCCTATTCTCGCCTATTACTTTGGGCTTATAGCTTTCACCATAGTCCAGCTAAGCCGTCGGGTAGACGCGGTGACTTCGTTGCTCGCCATTGTGCTGATTACTTCAATGTCCGTTTTCTCCGTCCGCGCTACGGTCGCTTATTCGGATATCACTGAAGCGTTCTTTGTGATTGCGTCTTTCTGGACATTCCTGGTCGCCTGCCGGGGGCAAGGCTCTCGAATCGGGCTGCTCTTGCTGTCGGGGATGTTGGCGGGGGCGGGTTGGCTAACACGTGAAACTACTGCCGCACTCCTGCTGGTGTATGGCATACTTTTTTTGGCTAATTTCGGACTGCCCAGGCGCCTCTACTGGGTGATGGCTGCCGGATTCATGATGGTACTGGCCTGCGATGCCATTTTCTTTCTGGCACAGACTGGAAATCCCCTGTATCGCTATGTCGAGATTCTGTCGGCACGCTCTGGCTTTACAACGATGGAAGCAGTACCAGGCCACCTATTCAATGACATTGGGAACGTTCAATTGAACCCCATTGTAGACCCTTTTCTGGCGCTGCTGGTCAACCATGAAATGGGGGTATTGTTTTACTTCGTACCCTTTGTTTTTTGGGGGCTTTGGAAACACGATTCCATGAACCGGGATGTCAGGAGATTGTCTCTCTTGTTTTTGTTGCTGGGCGGGGTGTGGTTCGTAGTCACAACCTTCGCAATAACGAGATATCACCCCAGGTACTACACGGTCAGCGCTTATTGCGTGGCTGTAGCGACCGCCATATGGCTGAGGCACGTGGTCTACGAACTAAGGCCCAAATTGGCATTCAGCCTTGCCATCGGCCTGGTAGCAGTAGCCTTGACCGGCATCTATGTGGAGAACCGCAACCCGCTCTTTGGCGAGCGAGTTTTAGTCAAACTCGCCAAAAACACTACTGAGGTAATACAAACGGACCCGTCGACCTTTCGGCGCAGTCTTCTACTGTTGCGTTCCGATCAACTGGTGGACAAGGTCAATATTGATACACCCAGGGCGGGCGCGCTGTATTTGTATAATCCCAATCGAGTCAAGAATAATGCTGAAAATTGCAGCTGGATACCCGCTGCAGATTGGGAGCTCCTCGGTAGTTACGAAGACGATCCAAAAATAATTGCGCGCCTGGTACAAGCTATTCATCTCGACAAGGTTTTGCATCCAAGCCTTGAAAGACGGCTGGTTTCCCCCAATTCCGCTGTCGAGCTGTACAGGGTTGGAACGCGCAGTTTATGTCTGGGCTAAGTGCCGGTCTCAGTAAAAAGCTGGGAATAGTCATAGTCCTGCTGTGCACAGGGTTCGTAATCCAGCAACTGTCAAATCTAGAACTCCATAAAATCCCACTGGACGATTGGGAACTGCTCGCCAAGGCGGTGATATTGGGCGGTTTCGGTTATGGAGTGGTCAGCGTTAGCCTCTCGATAATATGGCAAAAGTTGCTTCTGTGGAGCGGAGAACCTGACGCGCCAGCAAAGCTTTGCCATGCAATCTACGGGCGAGCGCAGATCATGAAGTACATTCCCGGGAATATTTTCTCTATAGCGGGAAGGCATGTCCTCGGACGACAAAATGGTTTCAATGACTCGGCGCTTTACTGGGCCGCCGCGCTGGAAATTCTCGGGATGGTCTTTGTGTCTGCTCTGGTGTTCTTGGTGGGGAGTTTGTTTCAGGGCAACTCCGGGCTGTTGATCGGCATACCTTTGATTCTCTGTGCCCTGCTGGCGCCATTCGTTCTGCCTGTTCTCTTCAAGGCAGCTACCCGACGTGTTGCATCACTTAAAAACTACAGTTTACCCGATAAGTCGGTGTCGTCTTATTTACGCTTGTATCTCATTTTTTTACTTTACCTGCCCTGGTTCGGTGGTGCAGCGTTGCTATTGTGGTGGATTATCTATGTCTACACCGGAGGTGCTCCGCATTTCCTGGTTGTGCTGGGAATAGCTTCGGGGGCGTGGCTTGCCGGCTATGTTGTGCCCGGTGCGTCCGGTGGAATAGGTGTTCGTGAGGCCTTGCTGATCGTGGCGTTAAAGCCGCTGATCGGTGACAGTATCATTGTGATTACTATTCTTTACCGGATTGCCACCATCACAGCTGACGTTGTATTTCTCCTGCTGTCACTCCCCTTTGCTATGAATCCGGTGTCCAATCCGGCGTCCTCCAAGCCTGATACGGGTAGTCCATAATGCTGCCGATTATTCGCCGGTTAGATCCCTGGAAGGGGGTGGCTCCAGCGCGGATATCCGTATCTGGCTGATCTGATCGGCTATCAGGCCGAGTATGCCTATCAACACACCTGAAATCATTAAAATCGCCCCCAGAACAGGTATACCATCGCCTTTGCTCAGGGCTACATAGAGGCTGTAAAGTGCGCCGGAGGATAAAAGAGCCAGGCTGGCCTGTAAGAATACGCGCATGGGGGCGAAGAGCGTGATAACCCGTAATACCAGCAACAGGGTATTGAAGCCATCAGACAAGGCAACTTTGCTGCTGCCTATTCGGTGATTGGTCTGTATCGGGTGAAACGCAAAGGGATAGTTCTGTTCCACCAGTATAATGGTGGAGGTCATACTTGCGCTGTAGGTATCGGGCAGAATCTGTAGGAAAGGCAGTATCACCTCACGCTTGAAGACTCGCAGACCACAATTCAAGTCAGTTCCCTGCCTCACCCTTAATATTCTGGCCAGCATTCTGATAAAGTACTTCCCAACCCCGCGGACAACTGAAACTGATTTTGGGCGTTGTCCCAATACAGCGGCCAGTTTTTCGTTCTGTAGCCTGTCGATCATTTCCTGTAAAAAATCTGCACGGTGTTCGTTGTCGGCGTCAAACCAGGCAATAATTTCTCGCGTAGACCTGCGCATGCCAGTCTTCAGTGCGCCGCCATAGCCCCGGTTAAAATGGTGCTGAATCAGCCTTATTCCCTCGAATTCCAACACTCTATCGGCCGTTGCATCTTTGCTGCCGTCATCCACAACTATGATCTCTGCGGCTGGAAAATATTCCCGGAGGGTGCTCAGCGTCGCGACTATCCCGTCTTCTTCGTTATAGGCCGGAATGATAATGCTGACATTGTCATAATCTTGAACCGCAGCTTCCCTGCGAATGGTGGAATCTGTCATATTATTCTGCTCATAGGCTATTTTTTCGATATCATATCTTGGCTAACGGTGGAATGAGTCTGTGTTTTGTTAAGAGACAGAACCCAGGCAAAGTCTACCTGATAGCCGACAAGGGTATCAATGTGAATATCCGGGTAAATTTGCCAGTAAACAGGTCGGAGCTAAAAAGTATGTCTATATCGAGGTTTGCTGCGATAGTTTCGGGAATCAGAGCATGAGCCTCATCAGCAGGGGGTTCGCGAACCATCGCGGGTTGATCAGGACAATCCTGGCAGACCTTATGTGGCGGTTGGGGCCCTACCGTGAGTATGGTCGGATAGACTGGTCGAAGGTGAGCAGATTGGTGTTTATCTGCCAGGGAAATATCTGCCGCAGCCCCTTCGCCTATTATCTGGCGGGTCGCCACGAATCGCAGTTCCCTATGGATTCATTTGGTCTGGCCACCACCACAAGCGCAGAGGCCAACGCAATGGCCATCGACGTTGCGGCGGATTATGGGCTCGATATGACCGATCACCGTGCTACTGACATCACCGATTTCGATATTCAAGATGGAGATTTGTTGGTTGTTATGGAAGATCGCCATATTCATTGGCTTGGCAGGCATACTATCGAGCCTGATTTCCAGGTGTGTCTGCTGGGGCTCTGGTGTCGTCCCCGATTTGCGTTGCTTTATGATCCCTATGACCACCCCCGGGCCTACTTTGAGTCTTGTTTTGACCGGATTGACCGGGCGGTCGCTAATCTCCTGCAGGAACGACGATCGGCTCAGGGGAGTTAGTCGCGTCCTGGGATCACTTTTTGAAAGACATTTTTCAAATCGGCTAAAAATGGACCTGGGTCTCTGAAACTGAACAGGTAGTAGGAAATTCCGGGACGACAGAAGTAGAGCAGAAAATTTCCCAGTTCACGCAATCGACTGTAGCTATAATAGGGGTCCTGAATGGCACTGGGCCGGAACATTAACCTTGCCAGGCGGCGCAGCTCAGGAATCATAAAGCGACAGTGGAGATTGGGATAGAGGGGCTGGGATAACGTTGGAGGGTTTTCCATGGAACTGGCGACAAGCCCCGCCGCGAAGGGCACGCCGGCCGCGATCGCCAGCGGCAAGCTACCCCAAAATCGGCCATTGATTTCCATAAAGTAATAGGTATCGGTACGTTGGTCATACCGGTATTCCACCATGGCAACCCCGTTCCAGTGCAATGCAGCCAGCAGCGCCGCCGAGCGCCTCCGACAGGCCTCATGGCTTGTCAATGGCAGGCTCTTGCAGAGGGTCGATACACCGCCCTCCGGAGGCCATTCATGTAGCCGTTGGTGTTGAAATTCTAATAGGATCTCACCGTCACGAACAAGGAACATCTGCCCGATGCCCTGCCCGGGGCAGTACTCCTGCACCAGGGGAAATTGACCTATCTTTGTGTAGGGGCGTAGTTTCTGTATAAGGTCCTCGGCATCGTGGGCGTACTGGCATTTGTGTTCCTGCAGTCCTGCGCGCTCAAGATCCTGGCCCACGCTGTTGGGGTCAGCCCACTTGAGTACGCGAGGGTAGCTCAATTGTCCGGCCCTTTGTTCAACCTCCTCGATAGAACCTGGCTCGAAGGTATCGGGCACACGAATGCCCGCGACCTGGGCGAGTTTATTGCAGCGTGATTTATCGAGTACCTGCTCCAGCATCTTCTGGCCCGGGGCGAGTACGCGCAGGTGCTTTTCAAGCTCGCCGCGGCAGCGGTTCAACAGCAAGTTGTCATGCTCGCTGATGGCAATTAACGCGGCGGCCGGGAATTGGCTTGCAAGCTTCTTTAATTGGGCGAGGAGAGCGGCCTCAGATTTTTCCCGGACTATCGCATGGTGGCAGTATCGCGATGCGAAACCTATCGAATTTTTGGAACGCCCTATGCCTATCACCTGGTAGTGGTGTCGGCCAAGATCGCGCAATATGGCGACCCCTATTGGGGTGTCCACCCCCAGAACAATGACTGGCAGATTCGACGGCGTGGCCTCTGGTTTGTTCATGAACTTCTATATTCTGTCATTGATGAGATTCTGCGCCGAGCGATAAAGCGATTTTGCCACGGAGCTATGAAGTGAGGGGGCGGCTTCCTCGGGTAGAGGCAGTAGTTCTGCAAGATGGCCGAAAGTACAGACCTGAAAACGTTCGCTGTTGTGAGCCAGGAAGTGGCACAGCCGTTCCAAACGTCGCTGTACAATCCGGTTGGGGCGGAGCGCGCGGTAACGGAAATCCGCCTTTTTGATGAATTCGAAAGGGTGGGTGACCAGAACAATCGTGTCTACACGCGCGGCTGAGCATTGATCGAGAAGGTGGATGAGTTCAGCGGTGGAACAGGCTGTTATCTGGGCGGAGCGGTAGCCTCCGCGGCCCACGGGGCC
>SMVB01035572.1_pt1 | contig 10370 bp, 7 predicted proteins | sample 2456461 | NCBI WGS metagenome assembly SMVB01 (sample SAMN11095934, study PRJNA526329) | marine sediment metagenome | biome: Marine sediment; feature: Surficial sediment; material: Deep marine sediment; isolation source: Hadal surficial sediment | place: Pacific Ocean | collected 2014-05 | depth 0-1...
CAATACACCAGATCGGACTTCGCCAAGGGTACGCTCTGGGGCAGAAAGTACATTGACAAGGTGATCGGCCCGACCCGGGAGGACCGCCGGCAGGCATCGCCGACCACGTTTGTCGACAGAATCAAGACGCCCTTGCTGTTGATTCACGGTGAAAAAGATTCGCGCGTGCCCATAGCGCACGCCCGGGCCTTGCAAAAGGCGATGACCGCGGCGGGCAAGCCCAAGCCGCGACTCATTGAACTCAAGAATGAAGAGCACTCGCCCCGTAACGAGAAAAACAAGGAGATGATGTTTCGCGAAATCCTGGCTTTTTTCGATCAATACATTGGCGACAACCGGTAGTCCGGCACCCGCCGCAACCCGATCCCGGAGGGACTACTTAATGTTGAGTCGTTCCTGAACCAGTTTTGTCAGGCGCGTCATTCCAGCCGCCTTGCCAACGAGCATCGCATCTGCACTGGTGGCGCCATTGTTTTTGGCGCGCAGTGCGAACAATGCGCCGACGCGATTGCCACTGGCGCAATGAACCAGCACCGGCCCATCGAGCCCGCGCAGAATCTCGTCCAGTGCCACTGCCTTTTCAAAACTGATGTCTTCTTTGGCTGCGATCGGGAACAGCACGTAGGTCATGCCCAAGGCCTCGACAAGACGCTGCTCGTCCTTGAGTCCGCGATCTTCGTCCGCCGCACGCATGTCGATTACGGTGGTGTAACCGGCGCCGGCAATATTCCTGAACGCCGCTTCATCGGGCTGACCGCTGGTCACAATGCCACTTCCCGGCAAGACGCCCGGGTCCTTCAACATCTGCGCCATGTCGATTTTGGTAATCGTTTCCGTCGTCTCGCTTGCCGGCGCAACACCCCCTGCCAGCGCAAGAATACAAAAAATCACCACCAATCCACTCATTAAACTTCTCCAAATGTTGCCAATGGACTAGTCACGCAATGTCATCGTCGTCGGAAATTCTATGCCCCGTTCGGTGAGCACAATGTCAATGGACATACGATCAAACATTTTGCCGGCCTCCATCATAGCATCGCTAATGGCCTCCAGAACTTCCGGCGGCATTTCGACGGATTCACCGTCGGCCGTCTCGCCAACATTGCCAACCAACATCGATTCGCCCAGAAAATCGTAGTACCTCCCGGCATCCATTCGCATGCTTAGAATCGGCGGCGGCTCGCTGGCGGTTTGAAGCAGCAAATCAGCAAGGCCGGATTCAGCATTGGAACCGACCGCAATGCCCAGTGCATTCTCAGTCATTCCAATGTACGCCGCACCAAACTGCGACGCCGCTTGCGGCACTTCGAATTTGACCGGCTTAGCATCCGGCTGCAGATTGAGAGCCGCTAATTCCGGGCTGAACATTGTACCCATCGCCAACAACCCCTCGGCATTGTCGATGGCAACCAGAACACGCATATCGACATCCGTTGGCGGCTGCTGTTTCGCTATATCGAATCCTTCGATTTTGTCTACCACAGCAAGAAACCCTTTAAATCCATACGCGATCGGTGGGATCGGCTGATTGAGTGCCTCACGTCCTTTCGCCACGCCATCTTGCAGCTCGGCAAATAACTCACATTCGTAAGGGTCGGCTTCAAGTGCGTCGAGTCTGGCAATGTAGAAATCTCTTGCCGCCAGCAAATCGAGGCTCATGCCGAAGGAAAACAGGCCACCGTGATCCTTGCCAAGACCGGGTACCGCTGCAGCCAACGTGGCCAGGCCGGTCGCAATATCGTTGCGGATTTCGAAGATCGCGTGGGAACGAATATTTGTCACGCTGATTTCTGTATAGCCCGTGACAAAGCGAGGCATGATGCCGGACATTTCACGTATTTCCGCCCGACACACATCGCTCAGAGTGGAGCCGTCATAGTCCATCAACTCAAGCAGTTCGGCATTCATGCCAGGTTGATGATCCAGGAATATCGCGACCAGTCGTTCAATGTCGAGAAAACCAAGTACGTGACCCGTGTAGCCATACTCATTGGCGAACTCGTCCAGCACTCCCGCTGCAGCGATATTTTGTTCGGGCAACGTCAAACCGAGAGCCACGGAAAGCTGCTCACTGGACAACGCGGTCGGTACGACGGTAACGAGCAGATATCCATCAATCACGGCGATGATAAGTCGGGCCTTTTCATAGTCCAAGTAACGATAGGATTGCCCATCGATGCTGGCGACAGACATTGCGTTCCCGATCTTTTCCTCGAATCGGCCAATGGTCGCCTCAAACGCGTCCACATCAATCAATTCGACTCGCAATACAGGCAACAACCCAACACCGTAAAATGCGAACCGGGATTTCAGTGACAGACCCGCGTTGCGCAACCCCTCAGTGCTCATCAAATTCAGGAATTCAGCCGCGACCGACGAGAATTGCGCAACTTGCGCGGCGTTTTCCGGGTCCTCGACCGATTCGCCCGTTTGCTCCGCGAGCAAGAGCTCCAGAACGTGCCGATATGATCCGAGGATCGAATCGATATGTGGCCGCATCTTGTCGAGTACATCCTCGGGCATCGGCTCAGCCATGACGAAAGCGTACGCAGTATCGGCCGGCACATATTGCAGCAATCCATCGGTGGCCTGCAGCGCAGACGACGCATCTTCGTCCGCCGACCGGCTGCAAGCACTGATCGCGAGCGCGAGTCCGCAGAACACGCATACAATTTTCAGGAACCTGATATTCAGCATGGCTTTTTTCCGTCTTAAATCCGGTCGCCACAGTAACGCCTTGTTGAGCGTCTGTCACGATCTCCCGTCGCCGCGACTACTCAGGACAATGGGCGCTGCCAACCCGGCAAGCCTTTGTTGTCAGCGTTCTCTGACCGTGTAATGACTGAGATCGGGCCGCCTGGTTCGAAACCAGTAGCTGACGGTAAAAGCCCGGCCACAGCACGGACTGGCGGCCTGCCGCTGTTTGCTACCAGCTATCGCAGCCGGAGGCCCACACCGTGCCGGCAAACGTATCCTGCAAGGCCTTGTTGAAGGCCGCCTGGTGTCCTGCTTGCACGTCATAGGCAGCGATTATTGCGCGTACGCAGGCCCTGCACCAGTCCGCATGTTTGCAGATCGCTCTTTATTTTCGCCCTCGCCGCTGGTTGTGTCCGCTCAACACTCAGTCTAGTCTTCGCCTATGCATACGACTTCTTCCGGCAACAGCCGACAATTCGACATCGTTGTCTTCGGCGCGAGCGGTTTTACCGGCCGCCTGGTCGTGGAATATTTGCGGCACCAATATCCGCCATCGTCCGGACTGCGGTGGGCCGTCGCCGGCAGAAACCGTGACAAGCTGGAGACCGTACTGGCCGGGATCGGCGTCACGGCAGGCTCATTGCCGATACTCATCGCCGACAGCGACAACCTGCAATCGCTCGATGCCATCGCCGCTGACACCCGGGTGGTGCTCACAACGGTTGGCCCCTATGCCAAGTACGGCTCGCCGCTGGTCGATGCCTGTGTCCGGCATGGAACCGACTACTGCGACCTCGCCGGTGAAGTCCAGTGGATGCGAAAAATGATCGACCGCCACCAAAGCGATGCCGAGAAAAGCGGCGCACGCATCGTGCACTCTTGTGGATTCGATTCAATTCCGTCCGACATGGGCGTCCATTTCCTGCAAGCGAAATCGCACGAACTCCATGGCGTCCCGTGTCGCAATGTATCGCTTCTGGTGAAGGCGCTGCGTGGCGGTGCCAGCGGCGGAACCATTGCGAGCCTCCTGAACGCGCTCGAAGAAGCAAAATGCGACCGCAGTATCGCCAGGATCATGGTGGATCCCTACAGCCTGAACCCGGAGGGCCTGCGCAACGGCCCGGATGGCCGTGATCAGGCCGGCATCCGCTTCAATGCGGAACTGGGCGTCTGGACCATGCCATTCGTGATGGGCGCCATCAATATGCGCGTCGTGCGCCGCACTCATGCTTTGCTTGATTTCAAATACGGCAAGGAATTCTCTTATAACGAGGCAACCATCACCGGTGCCGGCATCGGCGGCTGGCTCAAATCGGCCCTGGGAACGGCCGGCCTGGGCGGTTTCATGCTGGCAAGTTCAATCGAGTGGACACGCAATCACCTGGTCCGCCGATTTTTGCCGAAACCGGGCGCAGGGCCTGACAAGAAAGCGCGCGAGAACGGTTATTTCAACCTGATCCTGATCGGCACGACCGAAACAGGCGAGCGTATCCAGGTACGGGTCAAAGGCGATCGCGATCCAGGATACGGGTCAACCAGCAAGATGCTGGGCGAGAGCGCCGTATGTCTCGCACGCGATCATCTCAATGTCAGCGGTGGATTCTGGACGCCTGCCTCGGCAATGGGCGACCATTTGCTCAAGCGTCTGCAGGCGCATGCGGGTTTAAGCTTCGAACTCGAATAAGACCGGGGCCCTACTTCACTTGCTTTAGCTTGGCCGGCGAGCGTGAGGCCTGGCCCAGTACCTCAAGAAACTGCTGGCGCACGTCTTCCATGTGTTGCCCGACCGTTTCCGCAGACCATTTGTCGGTCATTATCGGCGGCAGCACATCGACATGCACCGTTGACGGACGTATGAAAAACCCACCCTTCGGCAAGACGTCGGTTGCATTGTGAATGACGATGGGAATGACCGGCACTCCCGCCTGCATTGCAATATGGAACGGGCCTTTCTTGAAGGGTCCGAGACGATCGCCAATACTGCGCGTTCCCTCCGGTGCAATCGCCACCGACAGGCCATCCTGAAGCGTCTTGACCACCGGCCTTAACGCCTCAACGGCTTTAGTCTGGTTACGACGGTCGATGAACACGGTGTCCGCCACACGAAATACGGGGCCCACCAGCGGATTGGCTGCGATTTCCTGCTTGGCAATCGCGGTGAAATCACGCCGCAGCAGTTTGGCAATAATCAGGACATCAATCGCGCTCTGGTGATTGAAGAGAAACACTGCCGGCCTTTGCGACCACAGATGATGCTCACCACGAATCTCTATCTTGATCCCTGCCAGCGCACTGCCAAATTCACCCCAGGTAGTGACCGCCAGGTTAACGGCGTCGCGACGTGACTGATTGAGAATCCAGGTCGGGATAATCTGTAACGCCGCAGAGAAAAAGGCGCCGTATACCAGGCCGGTACGGATGAATTCCTTGAATCCGGGAATGCCGCGACTCGTGAACCGGCGCACCGGCCAGTTACGTCGATGCGCGACGACCTCCAGGGTCTGGTCCGGATTAAGCGGTCGCGGGAAACCGACCGCCTCGAGGAGCGTCACATCTTCAATCCCGTCACTGTAGAAATAGCTGTTGCTCAGTTGAGCGTTGTGTTGCTCGCAAAAAATCTTTGCCGCATCGAGTTTCCCCTCCGCGTAATACACAGGCTGACGAATCTCACCGGTAAATACGCCGTCCTCAACCTTGAACTCGTTACACAACACGTGGGCAATGCCAAGTTCTTTTGCAACGGGTTCGACTTGATACGTTGTAGCAGAGGACAGGACGACAACAATATGTCCGCGCTGCAGATGTGCCCGAACAAGTGCCCGCGACTCAGGATAGATGGAGCCGGCGATGTACTTCTCGAAAACGCTCTCCCCGAGTTCAATAAACTCCTGCTCAGACACATCTTCGAGCGTCTCAGCAGCCTCCGCGAGAATGCGCGGATACTCGGTGCCATTGAGGCCGTGACTGAGCAACGAAAAAAACTGCTGCAGCGCATCGAAGGGCGCGAGTTCCCCGCTCATGACCCGCTCACGAAAAATTGACAAGATTGAAAAACCGAAAATGAGCGTGCCATCCAGGTCAAAGAAGGCAACGGTCCCCGGGCCACGCGGGCCATCGTCAATTTCATGGGTGATATTGTCGTAGATATTCATGCAATCCGGCTTGTCATCCATTGCGGGTCAGCCAGTGTACACCGAGCGACTCACACGCATCATGAACCACGGCCGGGAATCGCCATCCAGCCGCCGGCATCAGGCGTATCATTTGTAGCAGACCGTCTCTATAATCCGCCACCCCGATAGTCCCCAGACAATACCATGACCCGCGTAGACCACCTTCGCAACATCGCCATTATCGCCCACGTCGATCACGGCAAGACCACCCTCCTTGACAAGCTCCTGCAGCAATCCGGCATGCTGGGTGAGCGCGCGGCCGCCCCTGACCGGGTAATGGACTCAAACGAACTCGAGCGTGAACGCGGCATCACGATTCTGGCGAAAAATACGTCGATAAACTGGCGCGACTATCGTATCAATATCGTTGACACACCGGGCCATGCCGACTTCGGCGGCGAGGTTGAGCGGGTGCTGTCCATGGTCGACAGCGTCTTGTTGCTGGTTGACGCAGTTGAAGGCCCGATGCCGCAAACGCGTTTCGTCACGCAAAAGGCGTTTTCCCAGGGACTGCGACCGATTGTGGTCATCAACAAGATTGATCGTGATGCCGCGCGTCCAGACTGGGTTCTGGATCAGACCTTTGACCTGTTTGACCGTCTTGGCGCAACCGACGAGCAACTCGATTTTCCGGTTGTCTACGCATCGGCACTCGAGGGCTATGCACGCAACGAAGCGGATGGGGACGGCGACGACATGACGGCACTTTTTGAAGCCATCATTGCCAATGTCCCGCCACCGGACGTGGATGCCGAGGGCCCGCTGCAGTTGCAGGTTTCCAGCCTGGACTACAATTCCTATGTGGGCGTCCTGGGCATCGGCCGCATACAACGCGGAAAAATAGAGGCGAATTCCCAAATTTGCATCGTTACCGCCGACGGCACCGCGCGCAACGGACGAATCCTCGACCTGTTCGGATTCCATGGCCTCGAGCGCAAGAAAATACCGCATGCCAGTGCGGGCGATATCATCATTTTCAGTGGCATTGACAACCTGGATATTTCGGACACGATTTGCCCGCGAAACCACCCGGAAGCCCTGCCCGCCCTGGCGATCGATGAACCGACCATCAGCATGACTTTTCAGGTCAACAAGTCACCTTTCGCAGGCCAGGACGGCAAATTTCTGACCAGCCGCCAGATTCGCGAACGGCTGGAGCAGGAATTGCGGCACAATGTGGCATTGCGCGTTGCACCCACCGAGGACCCCGACAAATTTCGCGTCTCCGGTCGCGGTGAGTTGCACTTGTCCGTCCTCATAGAGACCATGCGTCGCGAAGGTTTTGAACTCGCGGTATCCCGTCCGGAAGTCATTATTCACGAAGAAAATGGCGTCAAACAGGAGCCCTGGGAACAACTGACCGTCGATTTTGAGGCAAGCTACCAGGGCGCCGTCATGACCCGGCTCGCCGATCGAAAGGGTGAGTTGCTGACGATGGTTCCGGACGAAAAAGGCCGGGTGCGGCTGGATTACAAGATCCCTACCCGTGGGCTTATCGGCTTTCGTACCGAATACCTCACCGCCACCTCCGGCACCGGGCTGATGTATCACGTATTCGACAAGTACGACTATTATGTGCCCGTCGCACTGGGCCAGCGAAATAATGGTGTCATGGTATCCATGGTGCAGGGGAAAGCCCTGGCTTATGCATTGTTCAATCTTCAGGAGCGCGGCCGCTTGATGGTAGGTCACGGCGATCCTGTTTACGAAGGCATGCTGATCGGCATCAACAAGCGCCGCGACGACATGGTCGTGAATCCGACAAAAGCCAAACAACTGACCAATATTCGCGCCGCAGGCACCGATGAAAATATCGTGCTGACACCGCGGGTGCGATTTTCGCTCGAACAGGCCCTCGAATTCGTCGATGATGATGAGTTGGTAGAAGTGACGCCGCTCAATCTGCGTCTGCGCAAGAAATTACTGACTGAAGTGGACCGCAAGCGCGCTTCGAGAAATCGGCACTGAGGAGGGTGGCATAAGCAAGATAGAAAGCATGGATTCGGTCTCGTCAGGGGGTGATACGTCAACTCATGCCTATGCGGCGCTGCAGCCCGATGACATTCTTGCCGCCCTCGAAGCGCTGGGATTCCGGTGCAATGGTCGTTTCCTCGCACTCAACAGTTATGAAAACCGCGTTTACCAGGTAGGCATCGAGGATGACGCCTCAGTGGTTGCCAAGTTTTATCGACCCGGCCGGTGGAGTGATGCAGCGATTCTGGAAGAGCATCAGTTTACGGAGGAACTTGCAGCGATAGATATCCCGGTGGTTCCACCGTTGCGAATGGGTGGCAAAACATTGCACCGCTATGGCCCGTTCCGCTTGTCCGTGTCTCCCTGCCGTGGCGGCCGTGCCCCCGACCTCGACAATTCCGAATCACAGCAACAGATCGGCCGGCTGATTGGTCGCATGCATTTACACGGCGAAACGGCAGACTTCCAACATCGCCCGGACATCGATCTGGAAGGATTCGGCTACCAGTCCCAGGAATTCTTGCTCGAGCATGACTTTATTCCGCCCGAGCTTGAAGAAGTGTACAGCGGTATCACCCAGCATTTATTCGACGGCATCGAGGCAAGTTTTGAGCGCGCCGGTGGCACTCGACAAATTCGCCTCCACGGTGATTTTCACCCGGGCAACGTCCTCGTCAATGAGTTGCAGTTCCACATCGTCGACTTTGATGATGCTCGAACCGGACCGGCCATCCAGGACTTGTGGATGTTTCTCTCGGGCGACCGGCACGAGCAAGCGCCACAGCTCGAAAATCTCCTCGAAGGCTATCAGGAGTTTCGCCAGTTTGATGCTCGCGAATTACACCTGATCGAGGCACTCAGGACTCTGCGGATCATGCACTATGCAGCCTGGATCGCACGCCGCTGGGACGATCCTGCATTTAAGGTGGCCTTTCCGTGGTTCAATTCACCGCGATATTGGGATGAACATATCCTGATGCTGCGCGAACAGGCCGCCCTGATGGCAGAAGAACCCCTGTATTGGCGCGGCTAAATCTGCCACCGGTTGCGCTGGCGGCACTGCCGGTCTACAGTCAGGCACACGTCCTGAATGCATTTAAGAAGTGGAACTCTGGCGTTCAGAGTGGCTCTAAGAGGACGGTTAATTGTGATAAACAAACCTCTGTGGGGATTCTGCGGCTGAAATGTCAGGTTGGCAAGAAACGTTCTTTGTGGCTCTGCTGATTGCAGCGGTGGCCGGTTGCTCGACGCAGGTATCGGTGCGGGATCCGCGCATCCCTGACCCATTGATCACCGCCATGCCACTGTCAGTCGGGGTTCGCTATCCGCAATCCTTTGATCATTTCGTGCATGAAGAGCAGGTGATCGGCAAGGAAAAATGGCAAATCGACCTTGGCGCGTCAAACAAGATATTGTTCGACAAGCTGTTTAATGCAATGTTTACTGACGTGACCTTGGTTGCAGAGTCTGAGGACGCGGCGACCCTGGGTCTCGACGCAATTATAGAGCCCAGCATTGATGCTTTCGAATTCTCCGTTCCGGAACAAAGTCAAACGGATTCTTTTGCGGTATGGATACGCTATCGCATCAAGATTTTCGATCGCAATGGCACACAAATCGCGAATTGGCCAATCAGTGCTTACGGCAAGAGCCAAACCAGCACCTTCGGTGGCGATGAGGCCTTACGGCGCGCCGCGGTCTTGGCAATGCGTGATGCAGCAGCCCTGATCATCATGCAAATGGACAGGTCGACGGGGATCAGCAAACTCATCAATAACGACAACGCGATGCCCACTACGGCTGAGCCGGCGGTGCAACAAACTGCTGTGGAGGAACAAGGCGATGATGCTCAATAAACCTGCAATTTCTTATAGCTATCTGTTATTGAGGGGCTCTTTCCTGGCACTGATCTCACTGTCGCTGGGGGCGTGTGTTACCGCCAGCATCGAGAAGGATCGTGCGGGAGTCACCGGTCTCGAAGAGGGCGAAGGCGTGGTGATTATGGCCAAGAGTTACCACCTGGGCAACGAGACGGAGAATGATTTCATTAACTGCGTCGGGGCGGCAATCGGACGAGGCCGCGACGGACTGAGGGTCGTGCCAAATCAGGAATTTGTCGATGCCTTGTTCCCGTGGTTCGAGCCGCGCACCGCGCCGGCTGACACCAAAGGCCTGCCGGACCTCATGATGCGTCCCGGGGTTGCGGAAATGATCAAGGAAAAAGGCGTGCGCTACGTGATATGGCTGGACGGAACCACCGACCGCGTGGCCGGAGGCGGCAGTATGTCTTGTGCCGCCGGCCCGGGCGGCGGCGGCTGCTTCGGATTTGCGTGGTGGACAAACGATGCCAAGTACGAAGCCTCTGTATGGGATCTGGCCGGGCTCGAAAATGCCGGTACGGTGACCGCGGATTACACCGGCACCTCTTTCGTGCCGGCGATCATCGTGCCCATCCCGCTACTTGCGCGAACGCAATCCAAAGCGTGCAAGGGCCTTGCGGATCAACTCAAGTTATTCATCATTGAC
>SMVB01264222.1_pt1 | contig 10370 bp, 7 predicted proteins | sample 2456461 | NCBI WGS metagenome assembly SMVB01 (sample SAMN11095934, study PRJNA526329) | marine sediment metagenome | biome: Marine sediment; feature: Surficial sediment; material: Deep marine sediment; isolation source: Hadal surficial sediment | place: Pacific Ocean | collected 2014-05 | depth 0-1...
ACACTCAATCGCGTGCGGAATCATGAGTAGCGGCCCTGCCCATGGCCCATCGAAAGGATCCGCATCCCAACCGCGCTCGCGTATCCAGGTAGTGATATCCTTCGACGCCTTACTGGCACGTCCATATTGCCGAATGACCTCAGCGCCAGCGTCGTTGTCAGGCGCCTTCTTGATCTGCTCATAATCGTGCGCGACGCCGATCATAATGATCCACTTGCGATTAAGCTCATAACCGTCAAAAGACCACTCCGGATTGAACGCCGTAATACCGAACAATTCGAAATCGAGCGTGGCCGCATGTGCCTTTAAATCGCTGGTCCATTCTTCAGCCGATTGTTGCAACGGCTCACCGCTGACGGGGGGTATTTCGATAGCGTGAATCTTTTCGCGGTCAGCACGTGCTTTTTGGATCCCATCGTGACCCATATTTTGTGTGTAAAACCACTTCTGCATCTCGCCATGATGCAAGGTCTCGGGATCGTGCCAGTAGACGTGCTGCGGTCGACGAAATTCGGTCTCTCCAAGGCCGTTGACTGTATTGCCGGATACCTCCGGCATCAGGGATACCTGCTCCGGCTTTGGCGTGTAGGGCCGGTAGGGTGATTTGGCCATTTGCACTCCCCGTAATTAAAGTGTTGCCGGCAGTCAGTTTACTACTCTATTGGGGCGGATTGCCGGCCCAGGCTCGTTGCAGTAGTTTACGGATTGCTTCACGTTCGATCGGACGCGGATTCCAGTAGGGGTTCTGCACGGCCAGGTCTGCGGCGCGGTCCAGATCAAATTCACTGAGCCCCAGGTCACGCAGAGCCATTTTCGCATCTACCGCACACCCCAACTGAAAAAGGCCCAGTGGCGCGGACTCGGCGCCGAGTGCATGCGCGACCTGTTGCATTGCAATCGGATCGGCCACGGCGTTATAAGCAGCAGCATGCGGCAACACGGCGGTATGGGTTTCGGCATGCGGCAGATCGAATGATCCGCCGAGGGTGTGGCACAGCTTGTGATGCAGCGCCATGCCGACACTCGCAAGGCATTGACCGCAAAGCGCAGCGCCAGATAACGCGTCAGTCCGGGCAGCCATGTTTAGCGGATCCCCGGCGATTGTTGGCAATGCGCGCGCCAGTCTTGCAATTCCCTCCTCGGCCATCGACGATGTCGAGGGATTCTTGTTCTCTGCGTAAAGTGCCTCGACCGCGTGCGCAATGGCGTTGATGCCGCTGGTACCCGACATTGCAGACGGCAGCGTTAACGTCAACCGGACATCGTAAATCACAACTTCAGGAAGAACCTTCTGATCCTTTAGAGTCGTTTTTACGCCGCCTTCAGTCTGACCGAGGATCGGCGTCATTTCCGAGCCGGCGGAAGTGGTAGCAATGACGATCTGTGGCAGGTTGGTCCTGTACGCAATCGCTTTCGAGAGCCCGGTGGTTGAACCACCACCGATTGCGACCAGACAATCGATTTGTTTTTCTTCGACGATGCGCATTGCCTTTGCGGTGACCTCGACGGGCGTATGCATCGCGGTGCCGGAGAATATTGCCGCCGCATAATCGCCAAGCAATTCCTGAACCTGTTCAGCTTGCTCACGTTGCTGTGGTGTGGAAATGATGAGTGCGCGCTGCCCCGCAAGCCGGGCTAATTCGTCGGGTAAAGCTGCGATCGTATCAACACCGAACAAGACCCGGCCGCGTAAAGCATTGCGCAGATAAGCATCCATCGATTATTTTTACTATCCTCTGTTTTCCCCAGTCATTTTAACTGTTTGATAATTAGGGATCAGCATAGCTACGTGGCGGTTCAGACAGCCTCGTACCTATGCCATTACAATCCGTCCGCTGAAGGATCTACATGCTGACCACGCTTGATTACCTGGTAATTGTGGTTTACCTCGCTGCTGTTATCTTTTTCGGTGTCAGGATTGCCGGGCGGCAAACAAGTACGGATGACTATTTTCTCGGCAGCCGCAACCTCCCGTGGTGGGTTGTCTGCTTTTCCATTGTGGCCACGGAAACCAGTACACTGACTATCATCGGCTTGCCCGCCGTTGCCTATGGTGGCACGCTGACATTTCTGCAGCTTACGATCGGTTACCTGCTTGGTCGTACGATCGTCAGTCTCGTCCTGCTGCCGCGTTATTACGAGCGGAGACTCGTCACTACCTACGAATTCTTAGGCCTTAGGTATGGCGATGTCATGCGAGCTACTGCATCGATGATTTTCCTGATTACGCGTCTACTGGCCGATGGCGTCCGCCTCTTTGCAACGGCGATACCCCTCAAGATAATTGCGATGTCTGCCGGGTTCGACGTGAGTTATTTCGAAATCATATTAGTGCTTGGAATGATTACTGTCTTCTATACGTTGATTGGCGGTATCAGGGCCGTTGTATGGATGGATGTCCTACAAATGACCGTCTATTTGTTCGGTGCTTTCCTGGCTGTCGTGCTGTTGATCGCACATATTTCTGCTGACTGGTGGAGCGATGCCCTGCGCGCCGGCAAAACGATGGTGTTCGATTTGGGATTGGATCAATCGCTGTCAGGCGTATTGACACAAGCTTATATTTTACCAACGGCCGTGCTGGGTGGCGCCGTTTTCTCGGTCGCATCGCACGGCACAGACCAGCTAATTGTGCAGCGCCTGCTGGCTTGCCGCTCGCTCCGGGATAGCCAGAGGGCACTCATTGGCAGTGCGATCGTAGTGATGATCCAGTTTGCTCTCTTCCTCCTGATTGGTCTGTTGCTCTGGAGCTATTACAACGGCGCAACGATGTCAGAGCTCGGATTGTCACGTGCGGACGAAGTCTTTCCGAAGTATATCGTCGAAGGCCTGCCGGCTGGGGTATCGGGTTTACTGCTTGCGGGTATCATTGCTGCGGCGATGAGTACGCTTTCATCCACTGTCAATTCCCTGGCGTCGTCATCACTTATGGATATTTACCAGCGTTTCGCCAAAACGACGCTCGATGAGGCGCGTTCACTTCTTGTTTCGCGCATGCTGACGATGTTCTGGGGAGCGGTGCTCATCGGCTTCGCCAGTTTGTTCGAAGATTCGGACAACGCCGTGGTTGAACTGGGACTTACGATTGCTGCGTATACTTACGGCGGCTTGCTGGGCGTCTTTGTACTGGCAATCCTCGTTAAACGCAGTGATGAGTCCGACGCGCTAATTGCTTTCGCCGTAACGATCGTGTCGATGATTCTCATTATCTTTGCTGTCTGGCACAGCCCTGGCGAGGGCTGGGTCTTCATTCTGAATCCGTCTGATGCTGAAATACTCGAGCGTGATCTCATTTCAATTGCATGGCCCTGGTATCCGCTTATCGGATCGGCAATAACGGTGTCTGTTGGTGCCTTGACGACGGTTGCGCGAACCCGCTAGGTGAATCGGTATTTGCCGAGGCGTGATATGAGTATGCTGCCGATAATCAGTGCGCCCATCGCTACCATGATGCTTTTATCGTAGTTGCCGTAATGATCGTAGCCAAAACCCATGATCGCGGGACCGAGCCCGGTGCCAATGCTGAAAGTCGAAATATTTATGCCGTAAATTATGCCAAAGTTTCTAAGGCCGAAGTAACGGGTTATGAGGTATGGAATGACATCAAATTCGGCACCCATGCCGATTCCAAACAAAAGAACGGGGACAAATGCCCAGTTGGGATCGATGCCCGATTGAAAATAGGCATAAGCAATGAATGGGCCAATCAGGAAGCAAATAGCGACATAAGGCGCGTGAAATATGTCGAGAAGGTAGCCGCCGGCGGCCCTGCCTATGATTACGCCAACCCCCATCAGCCCGGCATAAAGCGCTGCCCTCTCTGGCGTCAGGCCAGCGTCGGTCAGTAACGGTGACAGGTGTACGAGGCCCCCGGAATTTCCCATCGCAACCATGAGAAAGCCTGTTGCCAATAGCCAGAACTCTTTTGTCCTGATGGCTTGGCGCACCAAAAAACCCTCATCTTCTGCAGAGGCTTCCTGCACCGCGGCCTGGTCGGTCGATTCTTGATTGAGCGCCTTCGGTGGCCGGTCGCGCAAAATCAGAAACAAGGGCGGAAAAGAAATCACGAAAACAATCAGCCCGAGGTATTTGTAGGCGGTTCGCCAGCCGTATTCACTGATCAATGCCTGGCTGACGATCGGAGCCAAAGCACCGCCAACGCCGATTCCGATCAGTGCAATGCCGAGCGCCAGGCCGCGACGCTTGTCAAACCACGCGGCAATTATTCTCGTGTAAGTGATCGGGCCCGTTCCCGCACCCAGGACAACCAAAAGAACCGAGGCGATATATAGATGAAACACGGTCTGCACCAGGGAGAAACCCGCAAGCACCAGCGCCAGCGCCACTACGCCGATCAGTATCATACGGCGCGAACCGTAGCGATCACTGAGGATACCGATCACCGGGCCAGCGACCAGGTTGCCGAGCAGACCAATCGACAGCGCCAGAGACACGGCACCTCTTCCGCTCTGCAAGCCCTCGGAAAGCGGTTCGATGAATACGCCAAAGCTGTAAATCAGGAAGGTCGGTGCGCCGCACGACGTCCTGACGACGCTGCGTCGGGAAGATCCGGTCTTCTGGTTTGAAAGCGATCGATTCGATCCGGCCTGGCTGCTGACGCGCCACCAGGACGTTGAGCATGTTGGCAAGAATGCGAAACTATTTCTAAGTGGCCCCCGGACCGTTTTCCACAACCCCAAAGGGTTCCAGTCGCCATTGATCGGGCTGCCGCAGCAGGATGCCCCGCAACATACCAGGCATCGGCGAGCCATGCAGGGTTGGTTTACACCAAAAGCAATTCGCGACCTTGAACACAGGATGTCGGAGATCGCGAAGGACACGGTTGACCGGATGGCGGCAACGGATTCCTGTGAGTTCTGCAATTTTGTCGGCGCACAACTGCCATTGAAAATGATCTGTGAAATTCTGGGTATCCCGGCACAACAGGAGGCGGTTGTCTGGCAATTGACACAAGATGTTTTCAGTGCGGCTGACCCGGACATGACCAGGGCTGCTAACGCTCAGGAAGGCGTGCGCAACGCCATGGGGTTTTGCGCCGGGATTGCGAAAGCGCGGCAGGAAAGCCCAACCGATGATTTTGCAAGCACGATCGCAAATGCTGAAATCGACGGCGAGCGCATGACCATACAGGAGATCGCCTCGCACCTGATGATCATGATTTCTGCGGGACACGACACGACCGCAAGCGCGATCAATGGCGGTATGCTGGCGCTGATCCGGCACCCGGAGCAGTTCGCCAGATTGAAACAGCATCCGGAATTGACCGAGTCGGCCGTTAACGAAATGCTGCGTTACGTTACCCCGACGACAAACTTCGTCAGAACTGCCGCCGGGGATACCGAGATCGGCGGTGTCAAAATAGCCGAAGGGGACGATGTCTGTATCCATTTCTGTGCCGCCAACCGTGACGAAGATGAATTCGAGAACTCGCAGGCGTTCATGATTGACCGCAGACCGAACAGGCATCTTGCATTCGGCATCGGCCCTCACGCCTGCATTGGCCAACTGCTTGCGCGCATCGAGATGAAGGCGCTGTTCGAAGAGCTGATGCCACGCATCGAGAGCGTGGAGCTGGATGGCGACCCGGAGTACATTAAGGCGTTCTGGGTGACCGGGCTGAAAAAGCTGCCGATTAAATACGATATTTCTGGTGGAGACTGATATTCTGGTTGCGAAGGCAGATGGGCATAACGATGAGCAATAAGAAAAAATCGGAGCCGATCATCAGCACGTTCAGTAAGGTGACGGACAATCCGAAATACCTGCCGGATCGCGATCATCCAATGAGCATCGATGGCGAATTTACGATCGCGGTCGTCGGCGACATCGTGCAAACACGCATGATTGCGCAACTCGATGATGCAGCCGTCAGCGCGGCGCTCGAACCCATCAGAAACTCTGACTTCGCCATCGGCAATCTCGAACAGGCCATCTGTGACTGGCGCAAATTCGACGGGCATCACTACGGCGTTGGGGCTTTCATGATCATGGCCCACCCGTCAATAGCGGACGACCTGGCGGCGATGGGATTTGGTTTACTCAGTCGCGCAAATAATCGCCTGTCCGATTTCGGGGCGGAAGGAAATCGCGCCACGGACAGCCACTTGCGGCGCGTCGGTATTCAGCCGGTCGGTTTCGGCGAGCACCTGTCCGACGCACGGGCGCCAGTGTATGTGGACACCAAGAAAGGACGGATTGCGGCGATCGCGGCGACCAGCAGTTTCCAGCCAGGGGGAGAGAAAGCCTTTTCAGCAGCGGCCCGTATCGGTAATTCAAACGGCCGTCCCGGCGTCAACAGCCTGCATGTAAATCGAACCATCACGTTGCCGCCAAAGGCGTGGGCACTTTTGAACGAACTGGTGCGCGAAGCAAGTTATGCATTTCCGCTAAATTACGCGATCCAGGGCGGGCTTACGGTGTACGAGGAGCGGATTCAGATTCTCCACAACACGTATATACCTGGCGAAGAGGCGAGTTATCAGTACACAGCCGATCGTTCTGAAACGGAAGTCCTGATGAAGGAAATTCGCAACGCGGCAGCCTATTCCAATTTCACGATTTTTACTTTTCACAGCCATCAGTGGAGCATTGATGCGGACGATCCGCTGGGGGGCTTTCACGGCGAGACCAATGAGCCGCCGGATTTCCTCGAGAGCCTTGGCAAAGAAGCCATTGATAATGGCGCGGATATGTTCTGCGTCCATGGACCATTCGACTTCAGGGCCATAGAAATCTACAACGGCAAGCCGATTTTCTACGGCCTCGGGTCATTCATCCGGCAGCCGTATTTGCAGGAATATATTCCCTGGGAAACCTACAGTGCGCACACGTTCGCCGGGCACCATTACGAATCGGTGAACCCGATCGATACAACGATCCCGGATGTAGAATTCCTGACAACCCGGACTGGACGACACCCCGCGCGTTATTTCAAAGGCGCGTCTGTCAGTTGCGACTACAGGGATTCTCGCCTGCAAAGGCTGACCATCCATCCCGTGGACTTGGGGATAGATGGCCCGCTGTCTGATCTTGGCACACCGAGGAAGGCGGGCAGGAAAAGATCTGAAGAGATTCTTCATTCGATTGCAGAGTACTCGGCAAAATTCGGTACGAAAGTTTTAATGTCGGATGGATTGGGCATCATCGAGATCGAATCGTGACAGATAGCGAAAAATTACAAGTTAGCCCCGAGATGGTCGAGGGACCGTACTACTCCAATGGTGGCGAGTACCGCGGCAATCTGCGCGAGGGTCAGAGGGGCCAGAAACTGGAGCTTACGATTACGGTAGTGCATGCGGAAAATGGCGAGCCAATTGCCGGCGTTGACGTGGACCTCTGGCACTGCAACGCGAGAGGCCATTACAGCGGCTACGATGTCGATCCCGACGAGATTCCGACCAACATCAGTAATGGACAAAAGGCGACAGACGATCAGACATTCCTGCGCGGCAAGTTAACGACGGACGCAGAAGGGCAGGTCACCTTCCAGACTATCTATCCGGGCTGGTATACGCTGCGCACGCCGCATATTCACGTCAAGATTTTCGAAGGTGAAAATTGCAATACAACGACGCAACTGTACTTGCCCGAAGACCTCACCCAGGAGCTTTACCGGACGGCTGACTACGCACGTAGGACTAAGCAGGATACTTTTAACAACACGGATTTGGTCATCGGCAATACCGGGGTAGATATCGATTCTCTATGGATCGAGGTGCAAAAAGCACCAAACGTCTTTTTGGGTCGCGCGACCCTTGCTATTACTCCAGGGAGCGTAAACGACCTCATCATCGTGCCGCCCGGCAGGATTCCGCCCAAGGGTGGCAGACCACACGACAAACCTGTCAGGTAATATAACGGTGCCGGGAAGATAACAATGAAAACAAAAACCATCACTCCCATTCTCGCAACAGCAATCCTTTTTCTCGCTGCCTGCCAGCCCGCGGGCCGGCAGGAGGCTGCAGACCTCGTCCTCAGTAATGGCTATGTTTATACGGTGGACGATGCGCGCAGTGTCGCCGAGGCTGTTGCCATCCGCGGGAACGCGATCGTTTTCGTCGGTTCCAGTGCGGATGCGGCGGCGTACATCGGGGATGATACGGATGTGCGCGATTTGGGCGGCGCGATGGTCATGCCCGGGATACATGATATGCATGTGCATGCGCTGGGCACCGTCGAGCCGGACATGTGTGACCTCGGATCAGAGAGCTTGTCGCTGGAAGAGATGGTGCCGGTACTCCAGGACTGCATGGAAAGGTATGAGATCGCACCCGGTGACTGGCTGATCGTCCTGCAGTGGGCTTTTTCGAGCGGCAATCAGACCAGCGATAACCTGCCCAACATTCGTGCGGCGCTGGATGCCGTGTCGACGACGCATCCGATTTTCCTGTGGGGCGATGATGGCCATCACGGCGCGGTGAATAGTAATGCGCTCGCAATGGCCAGGAATGAGGCCGGGGAAGTTGTCGGGCTTGACGCCGCATCCCTGGCCGGCGAATTCGCAGATTTTCGTCCAATGATTGGGGTTGATGAGAAGGGAGAGCCAACCGGCGGGATCAACGAAGATGCCAGGATGCTGGTACGCCCCCAATTTTTCGAGGACATGCTGGGCATGAGCGGCAACCCTGAAACCATTATGCCGCGTGTTGCGAGAAGGATGGCGGAAAGCGGCATCACTTCACTTCAGGATGCAATCGTGACGCCGGAAAGTCTCACCATGTATCAATGGCTCGAAGACAGCGGCCAGATGACGTTCCGCCTGCGCGCGGCGCTGGCCGAACCACCCAGCGAGAATATCGACGAAATCGACGCACATCTTGAATTTCTTAAAACTCTGCGAGATAAATTCGCGGATTCGAAACTGATCAAAGCAAATGCCGTGAAGCTGTTTGCAGATGGCGTGCTGGAAGGCAATCCACTGAGCAGTCCGCCCACGCTGCCGGTAGCGGCGATGCTTGAGGACTTCAAACAACCGATATTCGGCGGCAGCATTAACGATGGCAGCTTCGATATCGTTGCTTACGTTGACCAGGACCGGGATTCCTGCAAATCGGTACAGGCTGATCCGGACGCTTATGCGAGCATCGATAGAATCAGAGCATTCGAATCCGAGTATGGCTTTTATCCGCAACAGTGCATACCCTGGAGCGGCATCCTCGAGCACGAGGAACTATTTACCCGGACCTATATTCGTAAAGCGACTGAAGCCGGATTCCATGTGCATGTACATGCACTCGCTGATAAGGCGGTAAGGATTGTTGTCGACGAATTCGGCAAAGTGAAAGATATTGCCGATCGGAATGGCCTCACACAAAGCCTCGCCCACGTGCAGATAGCCCATCCCGATGATCAGAGGCGCATCGGGGAGCTTGGTATTTCCGTAGTGTTCACCTTCGTCTGGGCGACGCCTGACGTCCAGTACGACATGATGGTGAATCCGTTCATTGACGAGGTAGCCGGGGTAGCTGACCTTTACAACATGGATCACTACTACATACAAAATGTCTATCCCGCTAAAAGCATCCAGGATTATGGCGGCATCCTGGTAAACGGCAGCGATGCACCGGTCAGCAGCCGGGACCCGATGCCGCTGTCCAGCCTGCAGCAGGCAGTTTTCCGGGGCAACGGCGAAGTGGTGCTGAATGCAGAGCAGCGCATCGATATTCATTCCGCGATCGCTGCGTTCACGATCAACGGTGCGAAGCTGATGGGACACGACGACAGGCTCGGCAGTATCGAACCCGGCAAGATCGCCGACCTGATCGTGCTCAGCCGGAATATCGTCGAACTCGCCGACAACGGAGAGCCGTACAAGATCGGCGACACAGAAGTCACTATGACTGTATTCGATGGCAAGGTCGTATACGAACAAAAACGCCAAACGGTACCGGATCAATCCAATTGAGCACTGAAGCCATAATTTTCACTGGCGTCGCCATCTATCTGGTGATGATGCTGGTCATCGGCATCTGGGCGTCGAAAAGAACCGGCTCTACCGCCAATTTCATCGTCGCGGGGCGCAGGCTGCCGATATGGATCGGCAGCGCCACGATCATTGCAACCTGGTTCGGTGGCGGCACGATGATGGGAGCCGCCGGCGCCTCTTATGATCAGGGTTTGATCGGCGTAATTGCAGATCCCTTCGGCGGTGCGCTTTGCCTTTTCCTGGTGGGCTTTTTCTTCGTGCGCCTGTTCCGCCGCCTGCGCCTGCTCACGTTCATCGAGTTTTTCGAAAACCGCTATGGCAAGACGGCGGCTACGATTGCTGCTGTCGGCTCGATTGCCTCAAACATCGGCTGGACGGGCGCGCTGCTGGTTGCGTTCGGCCTGGTATTCCAATCGTTAACCGG
>SMVB01193458.1_pt1 | contig 10368 bp, 10 predicted proteins | sample 2456461 | NCBI WGS metagenome assembly SMVB01 (sample SAMN11095934, study PRJNA526329) | marine sediment metagenome | biome: Marine sediment; feature: Surficial sediment; material: Deep marine sediment; isolation source: Hadal surficial sediment | place: Pacific Ocean | collected 2014-05 | depth...
CTGCCGCTGCCCCTGACAACATACCTGACCTTGTTTCACTTGCCATTAGTCAACACTCTCCGCGCCCATTTCGCCATAGATCGCCAGCACGTTCATGTTGACCGGCAAATCTTCTTCGATTGTAACCTGACCAAAATCATCCCAGCCCAAATTCACCGTCTTATAATGCCGCGAGGTATCAGGCTCCACTGTATTCATTGGAGTTGATGGTGTACGATCTGGTGGCCTAACACCATTGATGATCGGAGCTTTGGACTCAAACATCAAAGCCCACACTTTGTTCCATCGCTTCTTCCATGAGCGAATCTGACCATCCGGTATATCAGGCGGCAAGGTGACAATCTTCGCAGTATAAGGGATACCGGCAAATAACTGAATACCAGTTTGCTGTGTTGTGATCTGCCCGCCTGCCACAACCTCCAATGGGTTAACCGCGCCATCAACAATCGGGCGTACCGTCTTACCTTCAAGGTGGTCAAGCCCTGTGATGATGTTAGTACCACCGGCATCGAATACGGAAGCGTAAGAATCCAACTTCTGCCTACTACCAGAATTAGTTTCAATATCAATCTTACCTGCTTGCCGTTGTCCTACTAACGCCAGCTCGTTAATCCCGTTAGAACGCCCCGTTGCGATATCCTTAATGTTCATCCCCGGCGTTATTAGACGAGTCCACGCAACTGTCTGCGCTGTCCTGTCATAAGTCAACACTGCTAGTATGCCACTTTCAAGCACTAAGGCAAACAAGGCATCAGGGTTTTGTACCCAAGCACTATGCTTGCCAATACCCTGCATAATATGCTCTGAGGCGAACGTGAGATCTTGTGACAGCCAGTTGTCCTCCTGCCACTCATAAGACATGGCCCGCAACTTGCGTCCATCAGGGGTCAAATAGAACACCTTCTCGCCTACCTGTATACCCTGCATGTTATTAGAACCAAAAGACGACTGCTGCTGAATCTTAAAATCTGTCGGAGTGATGACGCCAGCTTCCGAATCAATAATATGCTCACCGTTCTCAGCACCGATCAATAAATTCTTGGTGCCAAGCATCCATTCGATACGCCCAAACTCTTGCAGAGTGAATTCGATGGATGAACTATCACTATCCGCTGTCACCGTAAAGTCTTCCGCTGATCCTGATACCGATCCCCAGATAGTTTGCTGCTCGCCGGGAGTACCTGCCAACCATAAACGACCTTGAAAATGCGTACCCGTTGCAGGATGATTAGTACCGTCCCATTGCGCAGGAGGGTTTACAAAAGACACTTCCTCTAATGGTACGAACACATCGAGCAAAGGATCATAGAGCAATTTTTGCACAGGCACATTCGGATGCGTAAAATACAACGTCTTACCGCTAGGCACTTCTGCAACATGAATTTCATCAACCTGTGTCTCAGTCCACGGAGCATCCATTAAAAATCCCAGCTCACCAACTTCTTCCTCTGCTGCGGTACCAATAAAAGTAACAGTTGCACTCTCGATCTGATTACCATCAGCTAACACCGTAACCCAGTAAGTCGCATTGTTAGGAACAAACGTGCCGACAATCTCATGGGCAGCCGAATCGAATTCAGCGATGTCGCTGGCACCATCAGTCGTGCCGATCAGAACATGCAACCTCTCGACACCCGCTTGTCCAACAAATACCGCATGTGTATCCGTTATCGCAGCGATCACAGTAGCTTCTTGCGATACCTCCGATGTTTTGGTAACTATTTCCTGTACCGAGATGCTATCTAATGCCGCAAACACTTCGGGGCTGATGCAATCTATAGTGATGAAAAACGGAGATGCCGCAGGCGTAAAGCTGATCGATTGACCAGACGATAAATCATTGACGACTGTATCAAGATAGGTGCCATCATCTTCGGCAACACCTACCTGAACTCGTACATCATTAGAACCGAAGTTACCAACAATGGTTATAGTATGAACCCCACCCGCAGAATTGGTAGTGAGCTGTTGCGCGATACCCGCAATGTCACCCGCTGTCCCGCGCGGAATTAAGGTACACTCCCCAACAGTGAACGTGACACTCGACGCGGCAGGTACTTCCCGGACAATCCAGTTCAAACCTTGCTGTTGGAAACTACCGTTAACCACCAGTTCTATATTATTCTGTTCTGGACGCAACTCTACAAAACCGGAATTGAACAACACCTGTGAGCTAACAGGTTCAACCGCTGAATTCCAATTCAAACCACCACTAGCAAAGTTACCATTCAAAAGTAGGTTACTGCCAATGACACCGGCACCGGGGGCAATAATGAGCATCTGGCCTTTGTTGAGAATTAAATCAAAGAAGATGACCCCAGTGTAATAGCGGGTACGACTTACTTGCAGGGTAAACATTCGGGCACTATTAGCATCAATCTGACCAATATGCTCCAAACCACCGCGCTTGAACGCGCCGCCACGTTTATCGATAAACACGTTCTCAGCAATCGCCAAACCTTTCTGATAAATTTCAGTATCACTACGTCCAAAGAAACGGGGGGAGAGTTCGCCTGCCTGAAAACTTAGATTTCTACGTTGTAGTTTAGACACATCATCTCACTACTGTCAGAGAGTCGGAACGGATGTTGTATGACCGTCCCTGCATACCATCAGTGGCAGCAGCGAGTGCTATCTTATCGCCGTACATGCCTGCCATGGATTTCTGCATCTTCTCGCTGTTGGTCAGCGGTATGGCGATGTCCATAGCAAGACGCGCAGCAAGTGCCTGATCGAATGCAGCAGAGAATTTAGTGGTGTCCGTGATTCGGACAAGAACACGGCAAACGATTCGTGTGGCGTCATTTGCCACAATCCTCTCCCCTTCCACCAACCACTCAATCCTGGATTCACGACCTATCCCGGTACCACCTCTGGCACTGGACCGGATACCCTGATTCGATACGGACCCCTCAATAACCGAGTCATCCAGCCGACTGACTTGAACCACTCGAAGAACATCAGGGGGGATCTGGAAAGCCTTGTCGAAGCCGTAGAGGGGATCTTCCTGCAAAGAGGAAGGTTCTATCCGCTTCATACAGAAAGTCCACTCACGTTCCTCCTGTACAGCGTCACGCAAGGGCGCGTAGTTCGCTTTGCACAACTTCGCCTCGACGCTTGGATCATCGAGGCTGATGATTAGATCACCACCGAGCCAACCTAGTGCAAGGTTACAGATTTCAACTTCCGAGCTAGCCATGGTGGACTACTCGAAAGTGCCGTTGAACGCATTCGATGGAAATTGGGTAACCGCTGCGTTATGGTCATCAATGGCATCTCGCAACTCGCCGGGCACTTCACCTATGATAGTGTTGATTGACTCGTAAGACTCACCTCCAACACCATCATTGATCAACCCGGCGGTAAGATGCCGCTGCTTTGACAAGCTGGAAATGCCTTCGTTAATTGTACCTCTAATCATGTCGTTCTCCTTTAGCTTACAGGGTTAACAGCCGCAGCCTTAGCTTTAGCCTTTTCCGCAGCAGTCTGTTTTTTGGTAGGATCAACAGGATCAGCAGGAGCAGCAGGAGCAGCAGCAGCAGGAGCCACCGCCAATTCTGCCATGGCAGATTTCACAGCTTCCGCAGCTTTTGTCGCCCTCGCTTCCAACATAGCAACTTTATCTCGCGCAGCAGCTTCGGCAGCAGCTTTCGCTGGTGCGTCTAAGCCCACATCGAGAATATGCTGGATACTGCCTGTGTGAAGGGGGACTACCTCTTGGATCGATGCTACATCCAATATACCGCGTGCCATCATTTTGCGTATGCGTAACAAATCGCTCTGTGCCATGTGTTTACTTAGTGCCATTCTGCTATTCCTCTATTAAATGCAAATAAAAAAAGGGAGAAAGTGTCTTCCGAGACACTTTCTCCCTGCGGATCTTACGTGTTGTCAACAATCAGCCAGACCACATGCTCGTCTTCGGTACGAACCACGCCGAAGGTAGTAGCACAGTAGATGCGCCATGCAAATGACTGGGTAGGATCTTCCGCGACCCGAACCAGCATTTCACGGTTCATCTGCATACCCAGACCACGTTTGGTAAAGGCTAACAGATCGATGGTATCAGGCACACCGGCATCGACATTCAGCCGGGTAGACATGATCCATGTGAAACCCATCCAGTTCGCCACAATGCCAGTGGTAGACAACTTCTGCATTGCTTCGCGATGCACGTAGTCGGCACTGGTTTGTTCAGTAAGCTGCATGAGCTTGCGAATCTGCTTCGGCCCGACGACAAACACTTTCGGAATATCCAGCTCGATGTCGTTCTCCATGAACTTTTCCTGAACCTGAGTTACCAGATCGAAAGTAATCTGAGAACCAGTAGCGTCGATTTGCTGGTTAGCGGTATCGTAGACAACAGGGTCACCATCACCATCAGTTGCGTCCCCGGTAGCAGCGATAATAATCTTGTCATCCCATGAACGACGAATCGCCATGGCAAGAGACAATGCCTGATTGCTGTTGGGATCGATCAACATCTGTACGATGTCTTCTTGTTGCGTGCTGTCGCCAGCATGTTCGGTTGCGGTGATGCTCAAACGTCTTGAGTAGGTACCGCCAGTGGAAGGGGTTGCGACCAGACCAGCAGCCTTGTTGGTACTGGTAGACGCACTCAAGCGTTCCCAGCCGTGGTCTTTACCACCAGTAGTACGCTCCGTGACATACGGACGTAAACGGGTGATGGCTTGTTGTGCGAGATGGCGCAGAGTGCGCTCAAATGTCGAGATATAGATTTTGTCAATGTCGGTAGCCACTTTGCTATCCTCCTAAAGTATTACATGGAAGGGTAGCTACCGAAATGGTTGGCCCTGTATTTTCTGGCGAGCCTTTATTGGTAGTCGCCAGTAGATTCTAATTATGGGCGCAAACCGCCCATTTGTCAACCGCGTCCTGCCAAGGCTTCTCGGAACTTATCAGTTTCGCTCAATTCTTTACCCGCTTCTGCTGCCCGTACCAGCTCCACGTAATTTTTCACAGCAGCAGTATGCGCAGAACTTGAATTGTCCCAATACGGATGTTCCTTGTTTTTCTCTATCTCGCTAAGTGCTAGTTCCGCCTGATCGGGAGTGAGATGGGTGAATCCGCCTGCCCCATCTTCATCACCAATATTGGGACCAGAGGATTTGTATCCTCCCATAACCTTCTCCAAGGCTTTCATGTTATCGACGCTAACTTCCCCATCTGAGATGGCAGCGACAAAGGTATCGTCAAAACCAATCTGCTTGGCAAAATTCGTGGCGGTTTTTAATTTCTCACCCCTCGCCTCACCATATTCCTTGTCCAGTGCTTTACCCAACTCATCAACCCTGCCAGCGTGCAAATCCGCACTCTTGGTATAGTCACCGACAATCATATCAGTGATCCCTTTGAACTGCTTGTTACTAATCCCCAACTCATGCGCCTTACCTGCAAGGTTCGAGAAGTTGTCTTTTAGAGGATCTGGAACGTCCCCCAGATTGTACTCACTGGACGATCCCGGTCTACCCATACGATCATAGACGGTACTCATATCGGCTCCCTCACCCACGTACACGAGGTCCGGTACTTTGGTTTGGAGATCCTTGTAGAACGTACTTTTCGCTTCTGCTGACGCATCAGAACCAGGAATACTGATCTGTTTGGTTTGGAGCTGACGACTGTTGACAATCATCTTCGCCATCTGGTCGATAGACTTAATATCGTCAAACACACCGTTTGTTTTTATATCTTCGGGAAGCTGGTCACGCCAGCCATCAGGTAACTCTAAAGGCATTATTCTTCTTTCTCCGTTATTCGTTGTAGTTGTTTCATGTAGGACACCACATCGCGGCGACCAAGGTTGTAGGCGGTCTGATATGGATCTGGATCAAACAGCTCGCCATCGTAAAAAGTTTCTTCAAGGGCTTTGACCACTGCCTTACCAACAGGGTTGTTCATAAACGTCACGATATCCGCGCCCTTGTGACGAATGAGACGACGAATATCTTCGACTGTGGTTACCTTTTTTGTTGGCTCTGCCATTTCTTATCCTGTTAAAAAGTGTCTTCCAAGACACTTATGTTATTGTACCTGCACCCCGGCTTCGGCTGCGCTCTTGGCACCGGCACCGGCTTTCTGCAACCCTTCCGCTGCACCCATTGCCAATTCAAGCTGACGCCTCTGCAACGCCTCCTGCTCCTTCTTCTCGATCTCAGAATCCACTTCATCCTTGGATCGGACAATCGTAGCAGGCACGTTCATCGCCTTCGCCACCTCACGACCAAACTGTTGCGGATCTGGTAGCACTGTCAACTCTGGGAACATCTGCCCCATCTCACCCATCATCCCCATCCATTGAGTCATCATCTGGATGCTGTCAGACTTCTGCGCTCGCGCCATAGGCCCGATGTAATCGATGTCGATGTCTGCTTCCTGATCTACTAACATCTGGGGCATAGGTGGAAGTTGACCGCCACGGAGCAGGATACGGAACGTACGTTCGATCAAGGGATCAAGAAGGTCAGTTTGCAACCGGCCAAACACAGGCCCAAGCAATCTCTGCATAAGGTCAAATCTCGCGTTAACTTCCGTGGCGGTCATAGCTGGGGATTCTTTCAGTTCAAGTCTATCGACTAGAAAGATCTTGTTGATGTTGATGCGGTAGTCCATGATAAGGTTATCGGCCACATCGAACTTGGCACCGGACTCGTATGGTTTGATCGCATTGATGTCGCGCACCACGGTCTGACCACCGGGACCGAGATCCAGATCGGACATCAATCCGCGCTCAGTGACCAGTGATGGGGGATCGATAACCTTGGCTGCGGCACCTAGCCGCTGCTCTACCATGGTATTCAGGGTCATAACGTCTGACAGGGCTATGGTGCCGGGACCAAAACCCCAGACTGAGCCTGACGCTTTCTGCCAGCGCGGGAGGTATGCAGGCATTTCATAAAAGCCGCCTTCATCACCCAACTGCATCGCAGTTTCATGCAGAATGAACTTTGATTCAAAGGGGCGGTCTTCGGGCTTGAGCAGTTGACTGGTATCCGCATTCTCTTTTCCCTCGCGGGGGTAGATCGCCATGATAACGGTGAACTTGAAATCCGCTTGCGCCGGGGCTTTCGCTTTCTCCACAATCTCAGGAGGCGTCTTGTCGCCAAACTTGTCGCAGATTTGTAGAGCGTGCCACTCATAGCGGCGATAGAATCTCAGCACCCTGCCCTTGTGATCAGGCTCGAAGTAAATCTCTCGGATTGGAAGGGTAGAGAAGTTCAGCCCTTTCCACTCGACCTCGCTTTCCGCTTCCTCGATGACACAGGAGGTGCCGAAGCTGACCAGATCCAGATAACACTCGTTAATCTGTAGGTTGAAGTCCGACTCCTGTAGTGCGTACCAGACTATCTCTGAACACGCCTGCAACCATTCGATTGCTTCATCTTCATCGTTCAGGGCACTTTGGCGAAACCGCTGTTGGAACCAACGGTTCGATGGATTAGTCAGGGCACCATGGACTGAGGAAGCCAGTGTATTGGCAGCGAGGATAGCTGTCGAGTCGTACACATCTCTCCCTCTGCGCCAATCGATCTCGTGTTCGCTTGTCTGGTCCTGAAAGAATTTGCCGCCCCGTATCGGAGCGATGAATTTTTCGATCAGATCCCACGTATTTTCTGGTGTCTTCCGAATCGCCCATAGCGCATCGTACCTCGCTTTAATTTCTTGTGGTGTCATAATTATGCCGCCGGATTAGGTGTCTCGTCTTTAGAATAAACAACACCATCAACTTTCGACCCTTCCGATTTAGGTGGTGTTAGTGGCTTGCCCTTGGCGTCAACGATAGCCATGTGAATCTTGGACTTCTTGGGGCGGTTGGATTCCAGGAATGGCATTCCCATGATCCCGTTGTGGATCATCTCAGTCAGGCTTTCCAGCAGCGCACGCATGGTCGGATCTTTATCAATCTCAGGATCGACCACATGGATCTCGAACACAACCTTGCCGGTCTGCCCTGCGAGCATGATCCAGTTCTCGACTTCTTCCTGAGTCATAGGCGGTTTGATGGGAACGGGTTTTACATCCCCCACATAATCGTCCGACATCAATAACCACCGGGATTGGGCTTGGGCATGGGCTTGGGCTTGGGCTTCTGTTTAGGCTTCTTCTGCTTCTTATGACTCATCTTCGTCTTCCTCCGATTGAACGTATTACTTTAAACCTTTTCGAGCCTCTACGCAAGTCTGACAACGGCACAGTCCTACTATTGCCGTATATCACTGAGTCACCCGCATCAGGGGACCGACCTATCCGCTTTTTTGCTAGCGGCTTCGATTCAACTTGGATGATATTTCCATCCAACACCTTGTACGTGAACACGCACAGATCATCTTTCAACTTCTTGTCAGGGGGCAGCATGAGCTTGTCGCCACTCTCAGGATCAAGGGACTCTTTCATCCGCCAATACCACATCGCTCTCTTGTTCTTAAAGTGGAACAAACCATCCTTGGACATCTCGTCGGTCGTCTCATTCCCGATCATCGCCTCGATATCCATCTGGTTCTCGACGCACTTGTCATAGACGCTGGAACCAACACCGATAGCATCGATCATCACTGGCGCAGAGTCCCGGCGAGCCTTGACTATCTCTGCCGCTCCCAACGGTCCAGTCTTTACCTCGATGCCCGGTATCTTGATCAGGGGTGCGAACCAGTTCTTATGGATGCAGCTTATGATCATCTCGTCGGCACCACCTCTGGATGGGTCTACACCCATCGCACTCATGCGCCTATCAGACAGGTCGGGGCTATCCTTCCACCGCTGCATAGCTGCCTCTACATGGTCAGTAGGGATAACCTGCATCTCATCGTCTTCGAGGCTGGACAGGAAATGTCCGTGTAGCATCCGCTCGCGTAGGTAGGGAGTCAACCGCTGTAGCTTCTTCTTGTACCCGGATGCGATCATGTGCGGGTTATCATCGACCTTGGCACCGATGAAGGTGCGCGACTGCGGGGAATACATCTCTCCCTCAATCTCAATGTCTTCAACCTCGCCATCTATGAAACTAGGTTCAATCTCAAGGTCGTCATCGTCTACCGTGATGAACCAGCGTATCTCTCCATCCTTTGCCGGGTTCTCATTCTCCGGGTCCAGCCATGGAGCGAACAGCCGCACCATCCACATGCCGGTAGCATCAGTAGGTGGATTCGAGCATAGGATGGTGCGGGTACGTTGCCCCATAACCGCTGTCCGTTCCCAGACAGTTAAGAAGACAAATTCCTCGAACGTGATATTAGCCGCTTCATCAATAATGAGAAGATCTCGCGGTGCGCCCTGATACTTAGCTGCATCACCGGGCTTATTGAGTCCTCCAAAACGAATCTGGCGTGACGGTTTCTCACCGTACGGATCAGTAATCTCATTATTAGGCAACCGCCATATCCCGTTCTGGGAGTTGAAGCCATCGCGACTTCCAAGGATTCCTTCGATCTCGTCTTGTACTGCATATAGTTGGCTAGCCTCCTTGCGTATCATCAGGGTGCGTAGGTGATATGTCAGAGCCAACAGGATCGCCAAGAACGTCTTCCCGCCGCCCGCTGCCCCTCCGTATAGGGTAAGGTCAGCTTTCGACTCACACGCCATCTGCTGCGGTCCTGCCATCGGTACTAGGCTGGCTTGCACATCCTTCGCGCTTTCCAGCATGTTCCGCTTCTCGTCATTGGACAACCCTTCCACAAACGCCATGGTCTGCTCGAAAGTCATGTCCTCGAAGTTTGGAGGTATCTCAGCTTCGTCGGTAAGCTCTAGCGGCATCTGTGGGCGTATTGCATCCCAAGGTATCGTCAGTGAATCCAGGAAAGAGAGATCTTCCTTGTAGCTCATAACCAGTCGTACTCCCCATCTTCAAAAGTGTCTCCGAAGACACTTTCCTCCTGCGGTTCGTGTTCGATCAACACCGGCTCCCTCCGCTTATCCGCCTTGATCTCCTTCTGCCACAGGATCAGCCGCGTAGCCAGCTCCACGTTCGATACCGGCTGATGTATATGACTATGGTGGTGGTCATGGACGTTGTGAGATATACTTTCCGTAGACTTGAGGTCCGGCAGTACCTTGCTGAGTAACCTGAACTTAATATCCACTCGTGCCTTTAAAGCCGAGATGATCTCCCGCTCCAATGGGATAGGCACCTCGTACTCGACTATGGTGTTGATACCGCTGATGGGATCGATCTCCATCTTGCTTGACACAGTAGAGCTACCCATGAGTTTTAAATCCAACTCGTGTATCTCATCGATAATCTGACCGGCGTTGATCCGCTCCCGCGCAGATTCCCGCATCATTTGATTGCTGCGTAGCTGGCGAGCTAAATTCTCGCGTGCCTTGTCGCGATCTGACCGCGCAAGTATGCTA
>SMVB01442016.1_pt1 | contig 10367 bp, 9 predicted proteins | sample 2456461 | NCBI WGS metagenome assembly SMVB01 (sample SAMN11095934, study PRJNA526329) | marine sediment metagenome | biome: Marine sediment; feature: Surficial sediment; material: Deep marine sediment; isolation source: Hadal surficial sediment | place: Pacific Ocean | collected 2014-05 | depth 0-1...
GTGCGGTGCTCGAAGCCGATCCCGCGCAGGAGTCCGAGGAGCGCGGGGAGCGAGAGCCCGTAGAGGGCCGCCGCGACGAAGTACCACGCCCGCTCGGGCGGCGCGCCGGTCAGGGTGGCGAGGCCGCGGACGAGCGGGGCGAGGAGCGGGAACACGCCCGGGCGATCTCCGACGGTCCACTCGACGAGGGTCGTGCCGGCGAAGCGCTCGAGCGGCAGCCCGAGCGCGAGCGCCGCGAGGCCTGCGCCGAGGACCCAGCCTTGAACGCGCTGGCGCGTGAGCCGTTGTCGCTCCGCTTCACCGACGAGGTCGGCGATGGCCTTGCGCGGGAAGAGCTCCCCTCCGTGGGCGTGCGGACGATCTTCGTGCGCGGCGTCCTGCGGGGGCATGACGCCCACACTATCAGGCGAGCAGCCGGGTCAGCATCGCCGGTTCGACGGGCACTCCCAGCTCGATCGCGCCCGCGCGCGCGGGCAGCACGAGCTCGGGCGCGCCGACGCGGCCCTTCTTGTCGTGCCCCATCGCGCGCGCGACGTCCGCGGCCGGGAGGGCGAGCCCCGAGGACGCGCGCAGCGCGGTGAGGTCGCGGGGCAGGCCGAGCGCTTCGAGCAGGCGCCCTGTGCGATCCGCGAGCGTGTCGTCGGCGAGGATGCCGAGCGCGCGGGCGGCCGCGAGGGCGAGGCCGATGCCGGCCGCCACGGCGACGCCGTGGGGCACGGCGCCGTAGCCGGCCGTGCGCTCGATGCCGTGGGCGAAGGTGTGCCCCAGGTTGAGCGCGCGCCGCGGTCCGCGCTCGTGTGGATCGTCGGCGACGACGCGCGCCTTCGCGCGCACGCAGGCGGCGACGACGCGCTCGAGCGCGTCGGGGTCGCGCGCGACGAGCGCGCCCGCGCTCTCTTCGACCAGTGCGAGCAGCGGCTCACCCTCGACGAGCGCCGCTTTCACGACCTCGCCGAAGCCCGAGCGCAACTCGTCCTCGGGGAGCGTCGCGAGCGTCTCCGTGTCCGCGAACACCGCGCGCGGTTGGTGGAACGTGCCGGCGAGGTTCTTGCCCGCCGCCAGGTTGATCGCTGTCTTGCCCCCGACCGAGGCGTCGACCATCGCGAGCAGCGTCGTCGGAGCGTGCACGACGGCGATGCCGCGCTTGAAGAGCGAAGCCGCGAGGCCGCCGAGGTCGCCCGGCACGCCGCCGCCGAGGGTGACGAGGCAGGATGAGCGGTCGAGCTCCGCCTCGGCGAGGAAGTCGAGCACCGCTCCGAGGCGCGCGAGGGACTTCGAGCCCTCCCCCGGCGGCACGTCGAGCCGCGGCGCGCGCTCGAGCCCGGCCAGTCGATGGGCATGGAGCTCCGCTACGCGCGCGTCGGCGAGCACGGCGACCCGCGCGCCCGCGCCGCCCACGAATCCGGCCACGTCGGCCAGGACGCCCGGTCCCACGGACACCTCGTAGGCAGGGTTCGTCCCGACCTCGACGACGGTGCCACCCACGTCCTCAGGCGGTCTTCTCGCGCCGCGCGCGGCGGCGTCGAACGAGCGCTTCATGGAGCTGAGCGGACCTCTTCTTGTCGCGCGCGAGCAAGGCCCACAAGATGAACGCCGTCAGGATCGTCGCGACGAAGACGCCCCACATGATGATCATCGGCCGCTCGTCGGGCACGACTTCGAAGGGCTCGACCGAGGTCATGACGAACACCGGCACGCGGCGGATGTCGCCTACGGTGGTCGTGTACGACCAGTTCTTGAAGAAGAACCCTTTGGCCACGAGGTACTTGGCCTTTCCGTAGCCCACATCTGAGCGCTCGAACGGCGCCAGGTAACGCAGGTATGGAACCTGTCCGGACCAGTTCTGGTTGCCGATCCAGCCCGTAGTGATCTTGTTGATTCGAAGGGGGTTTTCGCCCGCTTTCTCGACGCCGCCGTCGAGATTCTGGGAGATGCCCACTCGGAAGGGCTTCGCGCGATAGGCATCCGGGTTTGCAAAGAGCTCGGCGATCATCTGCCCGTCGATCTCCGGCGCTGCATTCCAGTCCACCTCGTCGCTAAAGTGGAGGGCCATCGCCATGAGGTCCCACTTCGGGCCGAAGGGCAGACCCGTGACCTCGCCCAGAGTGTCGTCGCGCACTTCCTCCATGAAATCTGTGGCGATACCCTGCGAAGGATCGAACGCGGGGTACGACGGGATCGTCTCCGGACCGCAGAGGAGTGGACCCTCCACCCATCCGTCCGGGCCCTCGGCGCTGTAGATCTTGAGGAACATCCCGTCCACGCGGACGAAGTCGCCGACGTCCGCCGCACCGTCGCTGAGTGTGAGGACGATGAAGTGCGCGTACGTGCCATCGTCCAACCGGATCGTGCCCGCGTGTTCTTCCGGTCGGTTGTCGGCACGCTTGCGAGTGGCGACCAAGACGATCTCGCCGCGCGCGCGGAAGGGCTCCACGCGGTGCGCCGAGGGGTTCGCCATGAGTTCGGCGTAGATCTCCGGCGTGAGGTCTCGGATGTCGATCGCGTCGTAGTGGCGCACGGTCAGGAGGCGCCCGTAGTCGAACACCGCGTTCAGCGCTTCCGGCTCGAGGATGACCCGATCCTGGGGCCGCGTGTCCTTGATCCCATCGAGAACCTCCAAGGTATCGAAGATGGGCACGTCGAACCGCTCTACGGTCGGCACCTGGACGGTCGGGAGGTCGAGCCCCGCTTCGCTCTCGAGTCGCTTCTTCTGGCCCTGGGTGACGAAGTACGTGATCGCCAGCACGATGACCGCGGCGGTCATGATGATGAGCCGGCGCTTGTCGCGTTTCTGGAGCGCGGCCAGGGCTTCGGGCGACAGTTTCGACACGTGCTTCATGCTCTCGACTTGTATCAGGGGGTCCGTTGGAACTCGCGGCTCGCGACCGCCATTCCGGCCGCGCCGACCAGGGCCTGGAACAGCCGGTCGTGCGGGCTCCCCTCCTCCGCGAGCTCGGGGTGCCACTGCACACCGAGCGCGAATGCCAGGTCGGCCCGCTCGATCGCCTCGATGACCCCGTCCGGCGCGACGGCGCTGACGGTCCAGAGCGCCCCGACGTCGGTCAGGGCCTGGTGATGGCGGGAGATCACCGGGATCGGATCTACACCGATGAAGCGCGAAAGTTTCGAGCCGGCGTCCGGATGAATCTCGTGCACCGCACCCCCGGCGTGCTCACTTGCCAGAGGGAGGTCCGCGGGCAGGTGCTGGAAGAGCCGCGCGCCGCCCGCGAGCCCCAGGAGTTGCATCCCGTAGCAGATGCCGAGGACCGGGGTGCCGCGCGCCAGCGCCTTTTCGACGAGCAGGAAATCGAAGTCCTGCTTCTCCGCGGGGACCGGTCGCGCCGCGCTGTGGGTCGGGCCCAGTCCGATGCGCGCCGTATCGAAGTCGTCGCCGCCGGCGAGCAGGAGCCCGTCGACGCTCGCGAGCAGGCGCTCGACGTCCATCGGGCCGCCGACGGGCGGGATCGCGAAGGGTACCGCGCCCGCCCGCAGCACGGCGCGCGCGTAGCGATTGGAGAGATGGAGCGCGGGCTCCTGCTCCAGGGAGAGCAGACCGTTGATCGCGATGACGGGGTGATCGACGCGGGCCATGACTTCTTCATGGTACGAGGCGTGAGCCGCGCGACGAGCGGAGGTCTTCCGAATGTGGTGGATGGTTCCGGCTCCCGGCGTAGGATTCGCCGCGTGACGGAATGGGTGCTCGAGCTTCTGGGACTCCTCATCGGGTTCGGCCTGCTCGCGAAGGGCGCGGTGTGGCTCGTCGATGGGGGCTCGTCGTTGGCCCGGAAGTGGCGGGTCAGTCCGCTCATGATCGGCCTGACGGTCGTCGCCTGGGGCACCTCTCTGCCCGAGGTCGTCGTCTCGGGCCTCGCCGCATGGGAAGGCCGGGGCGCGATGGCGCTCGGCAACGTCCTCGGCTCGAACGTCGCGAACATCGGGCTCGTCCTAGGGGTATCCGCGATCATCCTCCCGCGCATCCTGACCGGTCGGGTCGCGCTGCGCGAGGTCGTGTGGCTCCTCGGCTCGCTCGCGATCCTGTGGGCGGTCTGCTACGACGGGAGCGTCACGCGCCTGGAGTCGGGGCTCCTGCTCGCCGTGTTCGCGCTCTACAACTTCGTTCTGCTCCGTAGCCCGCGCGGGTTCGTGAGCACGGAGGGGGCCGAGGAGCACTCCTCCCGCCGCCCGATCATCGGCGTGATCGCGGGCGCGGTCGCGATCGGGATCGGGGCGAAGCTCGCGATGTTCGGAGCGGAGGGCCTCGCGACGCGCGCCGGGATCTCGGAGGCCGTGATCGGGTTGACCGTGATCGCGGTCGGCACCTCGCTACCCGAGCTGGCGGCCGGGATCGGGAGCGCCTTGCGCGGCCACCACGACATCTCCTTCGGCAACGTCATCGGGAGCAACGTGTTCAACTCCCTCGCCGTGATCGGCATCGCGGGCATGATCCGACCGATCACGGGCGGCCCTGTCCTCGCGCACGACCTGGACGTGATGCTCGGGCGCGACTTCCCCGTGAGTCTCGCCTTCGCCCTCGTGCTCGTGTCGCTCCCGTTCTTCATGCGCGGCCGCGCCGGGAGGGCGAAGGGCGCCTTCCTGTTGGCGAGCTACCTCGCGTACATCGCATGGCTGTTCGCGTGATACGGAGTCAGGAACGAATCCGCCGCCACCGTGCGATCTCGCACCACCCCGGTCAGAAGGAAACCTAGGCTTCCTTCTGATCGGGGTGGTGCGAGATCGCACGGTGGCGGCGGATTCATTCCTGACTCCGTACGAGCCGGGCCGTGAACGGGTACCGGAACGCATCGCCCTGGCTCGCGCGGATCGACGCCACGATCATGAGCCCGATCGCCGCGGCGCTCACCACGATCCCAGGAATGACGAAGAGCGCGTAGGCGATCCAGGTCACCGGGAGGAGCGTGATCTGGAAGTTCAGCGCCTCCCTGCCGTGCGATGCCACGCCCGGTTCGTGGTCGCGCTTGAAGTGCCAGACGAGGAACGCGAACAGGATCCCGGAGGCCGGCAGCGGGATCACGTACGAGAGCAGGGGCAGGAGATGGCAGGCCGCCGCCCAGTCGCGCGTCCCGGGCCTGAGGTAGCGGTTCATCCAGCCCTCGATCGAGCCGTCGCCGACCCGGCTGGGGTTGCGCGGGGTCTTCGGCTCGCGCCCCGCGTTCACCGGGGGGACGTCGCTCGTCGGGCCCCCGGCCGTCGCGGGTTCGCCGGGCGTTTCACCGCCCGCGTACCAATCGCGCCAGGCCTTGTCCGCAGCGCGGCGCGGGGTCTTCGGGCCGTCGTCTTCGGGGTGGCTAGTGCTCATGTTCCTCATACGGTTCCGCGACAAATTCTTCACAACTCGGGGATGCGTCGCGACATTCCCCCCGAGTTGTGAAGAATTTGTCGCGGAACCGTATTGTCGGCGGGTACGCCCGAGCGCCCCGATTATTTCAGGTAGCGCGGGTCGCGAGCGCCACTCCGATCAGCCGGTACAGGAGCCGCGCCCCGACGATGGCGTCCCAGCCGGTCCCGCCCGGGTCGCCGGCCGGCCCGGGGCTCACCTCGGAGAGGTCGAGCCCGACCACGCGCCGCCCGGAGGCCATGAGCTCGGAGAGCACGAGCATGGCGTCGTGCCAGGTGAGGCCCCCGGGCACGGGCGTGCCGGTGTTCGGGCAGAGGGCGGGCTCGAGGCCGTCGACGTCGAAGCTCACCCAGACCTCATCGGGCAGGGCGTCCAGGGCGTCGCGCACGAGCGGGCGAAGGTCCCCGCCGGCATGCCGGACGCGCATCCAATCCGTGTCGAACACCGTGCGAATCCTGTCGCCGGAGCTCTCGAGCGCACCCAACTCTTCCTCGCAGAGGTCGCGGATCCCGAACTGCACGACCCGCGCGACGCCCGGCAGGCGCTCGAGGACGTTGTGCAGGATCGAGGCGTGCGACCAGGTGAAACCCTCGTACGCCGAGCGCAGATCGGCGTGTGCGTCGACGTGCAGGAGGCCGAGACCCGGGTGGCGCACGGCGCAGGCCTCGATCGCGCCGAAAGGCGTCGAGTGGTCGCCGCCGAGTACCGCGACGAGCTTCCCCTCCGCCATGCTCGCGGCCGTCCGCTCGCCTACGATCGCGTTCAGCTCCGCGCCGATCGCGTCGACGCGCCTGCGATCCGCGGTGAGTTGCGCGTCGCCGCCGAGCTCGCCGCCGCGTGCGAGTATCGGCGCGGCGAGCTCAGCGGCCTCGACCTGCAGCGCCGCGAGCCGCGGATCCGAGGCCAACAGGTGGATGCCCGCCTCGTAGGGCCGCCCCGTCATGATGTCGAACAGCTCGACCTGCCGGCTCGCGGCCAGCACGGCCTCGGGCGCGAGCGCGGCGCCCTTCCGGTAGGAAGTCGTGGCGTCGAAGGGCACGGGCAGGACGTGCACCGCGGCTTCCGCGGCGGAGTGTGGGAGGCCGAAGATCCCGGCGCCCTCGAGGGCGGCCGCGTTGGGGTCGAATTCGGGCGTCACGGGCGCATGATCGGGCCCTCCCCGGGGCGGCGCAACGGGATTCGTGGGGGGCCGTGAGCCCCGGGTGCCGGGCCGGACCCCGCCGCTCTTTCCACGTCGGCAAGGTTTGGTGAATGCCGGCCGAGGCGTACCGTACAGCCATGCAGGGCACCGAGGCACCGAAGCGGATTCGAAAGCAGGACTGACACAATGAGCAAGACGATCGATGTCGAGGGCGGAGCGCCCAGCGGCTGGCCGCCGAAGCGCGGAGAGGGCGGGTCCCGGAGGCCGATGATCGACAAGCCCCCGCCGGTGGTGATGGCCGCCGCCGCGGTGTTCGGGCTCATCCTCATCACGGGGCTCCTCATGGCGGTCTCCGGGAAGCTGGGCGTGGCGAACATCAAGCCGCAAGAGGTAGCGGTCAAGATCAACTACATCACCGGCAAGCAGGAGGTCATCACCCAACCCGGCTTCAAGCTCTACATCCCGTTCATTCAGGAGATCTTCATCTTCGACAAGACCACGCAGAGCTTCCTCATGAAGGGGCAGAAGGTCATCAGCAACAACCACGTGCCGATGCTGACGGTTCGCGCGAGCGATGGCTCCAACTTCAAGATCGATGACCTGAGCATCCAGTACGAGATCATGCCGAGCGAGACGCTGACACTCATCGATGACTCGGGGCCGGGCGACGCGTACAAGGAGGATTGGATCAAGGCGCACGCACGTTCGATTCTGAGGGACGAGTTCGGGCGCTACACGGCGGTGGAAGTGGCCGACCCGACGATCTACAAGCAGGCGCCGACGGCCGCGCGCATCCGCATGAACGAGGTCCTCGCACCGCACGGCATCCGGGTCACGCTGATCAAGACGCCCAACCCGCAGTTCGACCCGGACTACGAGAGTGCGATCGAGAGCCGCAAGGAAGCCGACCAGGAGGTTCAACGCCTCGTGGCCAAGCTCGACCAGCTCATCCAGGAGCGAGCGCAACGCCTCGCCGCCGTCGAGCGCGAGAAGACGGTCCAGATGCAGGAGCTCCAGGGCGAGCTCGTCGCAGCACGCCGCTCGGCCGAAGCGGATTCGATCCGAATCATGAGGGGCGCCGACGCGTTCGCGACGGAACGCACGGCACAGGGCGAGGGTCTCATGCTCGAGCTGATCGAGGAGGCGCGCGGCCTCGAGGCCAAGTACCGCAAAGAGGCCGAGGGCATCCATAGCAAGGCGCTCGCGCTCGAGGAGCGCGGCGAGGTCATCGTGCGCGAGGCGCTCATCGAGAAACTGCTCAGCATCACGTTCACGCTCATCCCCTACAGCCGCGATCCGCAGCCGAAGCGCTTGGAGCACATCGACGGACGCGGCGGCGTGGAGACGATGCTCGACGATTCCATCACGGGAGGACAGTAGCCATGAAAGCCGCACGTTTTTTCCTCGCAGTGGTCGTCCTCGGCCTCCTGATCGTGGGCGCCCTCGCGGCGATGATCGAGACCGTCCCGGTCGCGCGCGTCGGCGTCCGCAACACCTTGTGGGGCGGCGCTGGCATCCTCGAGGAGGACTTCGAGCCCGGGTTCCACCTCGGGATCACCGGTTACCACAAGTGGTACTTCCTGGACCAGCGCACGCACTTCCTGACCTTTGCGCGTCAAGGTTCGCGCCCGACCTCCCAAGGTAGGACCGTGGAAGCGCTCCAAGTACGGACGAAGGACAACAACCCCGTCAGTTTCGACGTGACGGTGACCTACCACATCATCAAAGGCGAAGCCTACAAGCTGGTTCTGGCCGGCAATCAGGAGATCTACCGCGACCGGCTCGAAAGCGTGATCGAGAAGGTGCTGCGCGAGCAGCTCGCGCAGCTCTCCTCCGAGGATATCTACGACCCGGAGATGCGCCTGAGGATCGCCCAGGAATCGCTCCTGCCGTTGGAGCTGGAGATGGCCCAGTTTCACGTCGAGCCGGAGACCGTGCTCATCCGCGCCGTGAGCTTTGCGCCCCCGTACGAGGCCAAGCTCCAGGCCAAGCAGCTCACGCACCAGTTGAGGTTGCTCGCGGAGGCCGAGAAGCTCGTCGAGGACCAGGCCGCGATCACCGAGAAGCTCTCGGCGGAGATCGAAGCCGCGGAGAAGGAGCTGCGCGGCGACTGGGACAAGCGCCTGCAGGAGGTCGATTCCGTCAACAAGGTGACGATCGCCGAGATCCTCGCCGAGGCCGAGGTGTACGACAAGGGCACGCGCGCCAAGGCCTCGGCCGACTACGAGACGCTCGTCGCCGACGGCCGCCTCGCCGTCGACAAGGCGGAGGCGCTCCGCAACGAGCTCCGCAACAAAGCCCTCGACACCGTCGGCGGTCGCATCTTCCTCGCGCGCCAGGCGGCCGAGAACCTGCAGATCGAGCACGTGACCCTGAACTCCAACGACCCGTCCGTCCCGTCGATCCTGAACATCGACGAGCTCGTGAAGCTGCTCATCGGCTCCGGCGGAAAATCCGACTGACGATACGGTGCCGGACACTTCTTGCCCCCTTCGCGTCCGTTCCGTACCGCACACCAGCCGGCGCTGCCCCGGCTGGTGTGCGGTACGGAACGGACGCGAAGGGGGCAAGAAGTGTCCGGCACCGTATTACGCGTCACCGTATCGCGGCGGAAAATCCGACTGACCGGCGATGCCGTGTGACCGCCCCTCGGTGGCGGCCTAGATTCCCGCCCCCGAGGACCGCCGGTTTTTCCCAAGAACCGTCCCGCCCCCGCCGTTCTCGGGCTGGAAGGTATGACCGACGTCCCTGAGACGAAGCTCCTGGACCGCTATCGGGAGGGCGATACGAGCGCCTTCGCGGAGCTGGTCCGACGCCATCAAGGTGCGCTCCTGCGGCACGCGCGGAGCCTCCTGGGGGCCGGGAGCCCGTGCGAGGACGTCGTGCAGGACGCCTTCCTCAAGTTGGCGCAGCAGCCGCCCGTGCTCCCTCTGGAGCCGGAAGGCGACTCGCGCCCGGAGCGTGCCCAGCTCGCGAGCTGGCTGCACACAGTCACGAGGAATCTCTGCATGGACGCACTCAGGTCGGATACGAGACGCAGGCAGCGCGAGCAACGCGCCGCAGCCCCCGAGGCTTCCGAGGGTGGGCTGGCCGCCGTCGAAGCCGCGGACACGCGCGCCGTCGTCGAGCGGCAGCTCGGCGAACTGCCCCAGGACCAGCGCGAGGTGCTGATCCTGAGGCTGCTCGGCGAGAAGAGCTACCGCGAGATCGCGGCGATCACCGGCAGGAAGATCGGCACGGTCGGGTGGCTCGTCAGCGTCGGCTTGAAGGCGCTCAGCGCACAGCTGGCGCCGGTCTTGCAGGGCATTCCGAGTAAGCGGGAAGACCGCGCGGTCACGGGGACCCGGATGGGCCTCGGTTTGGTGCAAGGAGATCTGTCATGAGCGGAGCGAAGAATCGGAACGAGGAGCTGCACGAGCTCCTGTGCGCGTACATCCTGGGCGAAGCGGACGCGAGCGGGCGGACGGAGATCGAGGCGGCGCTCGCCGCATCGGCCGACTTGCGCGCGGAGCGGGAGCGCCTCGAGGGCACGATCGGGCTCGTGCGCGAGGTGTACGGCGGCGAGCCGACGCTCTCCGAGGGCGCGCTCGCGGAGCTCATGGACGCCGCGGGCGGCGCGCCCGCCTCGGGCGCCTCCGGTGCATCTGGCTCTGCGAGCCCGTTTCGACCGGCGCCCGTGCATTCGATCTGGTCCCGTCCGGCGTTTCGCGCAGCGGCCGCCGTCGTCGCGATGACGGGCGGCGTCTGGGGCCTGCTCCGATTCGCCGAGCCTGGTTCCACGGACGTTGCGACGTCGCTCGAGGTCGCGCAGGCGGAGCCCGAGACAGCCTCAGACCGCGTCCTCGCGGAGGTGGAAGCGATCACGACGGA
>SMVB01402280.1_pt1 | contig 10365 bp, 10 predicted proteins | sample 2456461 | NCBI WGS metagenome assembly SMVB01 (sample SAMN11095934, study PRJNA526329) | marine sediment metagenome | biome: Marine sediment; feature: Surficial sediment; material: Deep marine sediment; isolation source: Hadal surficial sediment | place: Pacific Ocean | collected 2014-05 | depth...
CCAGCACGGCGTCGAGATAGCCGAGACCCTGGCCGCCGTATTCGGGCGGTATGGTCATGCCAAAAAAGCCCGCCTCCTTGAGCGCGGCGACATTGTCCCACGGATACTCTTCGGTGCGGTCGACCTCGGCGGCGCGCGGCGCGATGCGGTCGCGGGCCAAGGCGCGCGCGCGGTCCCGCAAGGCGAGCTGTGCATCCGATAACGTGAAATCCATGACCGATCCTTTCCCCCCAGGGGGCTTTGGGTCAGTATGATTGGCGGATTCGGAGCAGACAAGCACGGCAACCAGACGTCTCATGTTGAACGACAAACACGGCCTTGAAATCACCGCCGCCAACAGCGACGCGGTCGGTCACTACGACGCCACGCTGAGCGCCTTTCTTGGCCTCGCCCGCGACGTTGGCGACCATCTCAAGCGGACCCTGGAGGCCGACCGCGACATGGCCGTGGCGCTGTGCATGCGCGGCTATTTCATGCTGCTGTTCTGCAATCCCGTCCTCGCGCCCAAGGCGCGCAAGGCGCGCGACGCGGCGCGGGCCGCCATCGAGGCGCGCGGCGGCACGGCGCGCGAACGCCGCCACGTCGATGCCCTGAGTTGTTGGCTCGACGGCGATCTCGGCGGCGCCACGGACGCCTGGGAACGCATTCTCCTCGATTGCCCGCGCGACATGCTGGCGCTGCGCCTGGCCCATTTCACGCATTTCTATTCGGGCGACGGCCGCGCGATGCTGGGTTCGGTGGCGCGCGTGCTGCACGCCTGGCATGACGACGCGCCGGACCATGGTTTCCTGCTCGGCCTTTATGCGTTTGGCCTTGAGGAATCCGGCGATTACGCGCGCGCGGAGGAAATTGGCCGCCGCGCGGTCGACATCAATCCGGCCGACATTTGGGCGGTCCACGCCGTCGCCCATGTGCTGGAAATGCAGGGTCGCTCGAGCGACGGGATCGCTTGGCTGACCGATTCGCAAGAGTCGTGGGCGGGCGCCAACAATTTTGCCTATCACGTTTGGTGGCACCGCTGCCTTTACCATCTCGACCTGGGCGAATTCGATGCCGTGCTCGCGCTGTACGACGACGAGGTGCGCGCCGACCGGGAGTCCACCGATTACCTGGACATCAGCAACGCGGCGGCGATGTTGTGGCGGCTTGAAGCCCATGGCGTGTCCGTGGCCGCGCGCTGGGTCGAGTTGGCCGATAAGTCCGAGCAGCGCGTCGGCGATCATGTGCTGGCCTTCGCCGACGCGCATTTCATGCTGGCCCTAGCGGCCGAAGGGCGCGAGGCGGCGGCGGAGACGATGATGCAATCCATGCGCGAGGCGGCGGACGGGCGCGGAACCCAGGCCGCGGTGTTCAAGGAGGTCGGAGTGGCGCTTTGCCAGGCGATTTGGGCATTGGGCCGGGGCGCGCACGGGCAAGCGGTCGATCTGCTGCACCCCGTCCGGGCGCGCCTGTGGCGGATCGGCGGCAGCCACGCGCAACGCGACCTGTTCGACCAGATGCTGATCGAGGCGGCGCTCGGCGCCGGCCGGTTGCCGTTGGCGCGCGCGCTGCTCAGCGAACGGACCGCGGCGCGACCCCATAGCGGCTGGGGCTGGGGCCGTTACGCGGAAGCCTTGGACGGGCTGGGCGACACGGCTGGCGCGGCGGCCGCGCGCGGCCGACGAAGCGCCTTGTAAAGCGGCGCGGCGAAACTCAGAATAGGGGCCTCGCCAACCCACGGGAACTCGCGATGACCACCTTAATAGTCGGCATAACCGGCGCGTCCGGAACGATCTTCGGCGTCCGGCTCATGGAAGTGCTCCAGGCGCACGCCGATGTCGAGACCCATCTGATCATCAGCAAATGGGGCCAGCAAACCCTTGAGCACGAGACGTCGTGGACGGCGGCCCAGGTCCAGGCGATGGCCAGCCATGTCCATGCGCCGGGCGACATGGGCGCCACCATTTCGTCGGGTTCCGTGCCCACCGACGGCATGGTGGTGGCGCCGTGCTCCATGCGAACCTTGGCCGCCATCGCGCATGGCTTCGGCGACAACCTGATCCAACGGGCCGCCGACGTGACCTTGAAGGAAGGCCGGCGCTTGGTCCTGGTGCCGCGCGAAATGCCGTTGAGCGCCGTGCATCTCGAAAACATGCTCAAGCTGGCGCGAACCGGCGTTTGCATCCTTCCGCCGGTGCCGGCGTTCTACAACCATCCCGAAAGCCTCGACGACATGGTCGATCACGTGGTCGGGCGCATCCTGGACCAGTTCGGCTTGCCGGCGGATTTCGAACGCCGCTGGGACGGCGTGCTCAAGAAAAACCGCATCGTGCCGCTGCGCCGCGCCGAATGATCCCGGCGTAATCCGACGGACCCGCGCCGATAAAAGTTATCCACGGCGGACGATTTAAGAACCGTTGACATCCGCCGCCATTATTTGTCTCCTCCGGTCGCCGGAACGGGCGGATGCCGATGTCATGGCCACCGATGGGTTGCCGGCGCGAGTGTGCAAGACGAAGGGAGGCGTCATGCGCGGACCCAATCGCCCCGCGATCAGCGGGGAGCGACTCAAGGACATGGCGGCCAATGCGCGGCTCGGGCTCGACGAGGCGCGCGCCGCGGCGTTGTCGCCGGTGGCCGAACAAACGTTTGCGATGCTCGACGGGCTGGACGCGGTAAAGCTCGGCGACACGCCGCCGGCGTTCAGTTTCGACGCGCGCTGGAAAGACTGAGCAATGGCCCCCGACGCGCGGACCTTGGGCGAGGCGGCGGCGGCGCTGAAAGCCAAGGACATCTCGCCGGTCGAGCTGACCCAGGCCTGCCTCGATCGCGCCAACGCGATCCAGAACAAGGTCAATCCGTTCGTGGTCATCATCGCGGACCGCGCGATGGACGCGGCGCGGCGCGCCGAATCGGAAATCATGGCCGGCGATTACCGCGGACCGATGCACGGCATCCCGGTAGTGGTGAAGGACCTGTGCGACATCGCCGGCCTGCCGACCACGGCCAGTTCGGATGTCCGTTTTGACCACGGGGCGAGCGAAAACGCGGCCTGCGTCGACCGGCTGAACGACGCCGGCGCGGTCATCATCGCCAAGACGCACACGCACGAATTCGCGTACGGAATCGTCACCCCGAAAACCCGAAATCCTTGGGACCCGGGGCGGATTCCCGGCGGCTCAAGCGGTGGCACCGCGGCATCCGTGGCGGCGTCCGCCTGTTTCGGCGGCATCGGCACCGACACGGGCGGCTCGATCCGGATACCGGCCTCGCTGTGCGGCACCGTGGGGCTCAAACCGACTTTCGGGCGGACCAGCCGATTTGGCGTGACGTCGCTGAGTTGGTCGCTCGATCATGTCGGACCGTTGACCCGCTCGGTGGACGACGCGGCGGTTATGCTGGGCGCGCTGGCCGGGTTCGACGCGCGCGATCCGGGCAGCGTCGATACACCGGTGCCCGACTACACCGACGGGATCGACGGTGGCATCGAGGGGCTCAGGGTCGGCGTGCCGGAGAATTTCTTTTTCGACGCCCTGGACCCCGAGGTCGAGACGCTCGTGCGTGCCGCCATCGCGCAACTGGAAAGCGAGGGCGCGCAACTGGTCCCCGTCACCTTGCCGTTGATCGAGCACTACATGGCCGTCGAGTTCGGCCTGTGCCTGCCCGAGGCCAGCGCCTACCACCAGGACATGCTGCGCGAGCGCGCCGACAAGTACGAAGACGACGTGCGCACGTTCCTCGAAATCGGCGAAGTGATTCCGGCGACGACCTACATCAAGGCGCTTCGCGTCCGCGAACGGATCAAGAACGGCTGGCGCGCCATGTTCGACAGCATCGACGTGCTGGCGGCGCCCACGGTGCCCGCCACCGCCGCCAAGGTCGGCCAGGAAAACTTCACCTGGCGCGACGGCGGCGAGGAAAGTATCACCAGCGCCTATGTGCGCCACTCCTGCCCGGCCAATCTGACCGGCCTGCCGTCGATCACCGTGCCGTGCGGCTTCTCCGGCGACGGACTGCCCGTGGGAATGCAAATTCTCGGCCGTCCGTTCGACGAGGCGACGGTCCTGCGCGCCGCCAAGGCCTACGAGTCGGCCACCGACTGGCGCGCCCGGTCGCCGGACATTTAGCTGGTTCGCCCGACAACAGAAAGCCGATTGATGGATACGGCGATTGCCATCGCGTTCGACATCTTGAGCTTTACCTCGATCATCGTTCTGATCGTGCTGGGCTTGGGCGTGATCGCCAGCATGATGGGCATCTTCAACTTCGCGCACGGCGAATTTCTGTTGTTGGGCGGCTACACCGCCTATCTGTTCAATGTTTGGGGCCTGCCGGTATGGCTCGGCATTGTCGCCGCGCCGTTCGTGGTCGGCATCGTCGGCGTGGCGCTGGAACGCACCATCATCCACCGGTTCTATGCCGCGCCGATCATCGCCATGCTGGGGACCTATGCGATCGGAGTCATCATCCGCGAATCCGTGCGCGGGCTGATCGGGGGGCTGTATTGGCAGGTGCCCGAACCGCTGGTCGGCTTTTTCTACATCGGCGACCTCCACTTTCCCAAATGGCGCGCCGTGGTCATCGTCGTGACCATCCTGGTGGTCGCCGGATCCTACCTGCTGTTGACCCGAACCAGCTTTGGCCTGCGCGTCCGCGCGGCGCTGGAAAATCCGGAACTGGCGCGCGCGTCGGGCATCTCAACGTCGCAGATTTACGCGGCGACCTTCGGCTTCGGCGCGGCGCTGGCCGGGTTGGCCGGCGCCATGATGGTGCCGTTGTTCTCGCTCTACGCCGACATGGGCGTGCGCTTCTTGATCCAGGGGTTCCTGGCGGTCATGCTGGGCGGCATCGGCACCTTCGAGGGTCCCGTGCTCGGAGCCGGGATCATCGGTCTGATGACGGCCGGGCTGCCGCATATGGTGAATCCGGTTTTGGCGGACGTGCTGGTGTTCGTCATCGCAATTATAATCGTCAAGATGAGGCCCGCCGGGCTTCTAACGAAAGGGAGGACATGAACGATGACTGAAATGATCAACAACGGTCGCGGCGAGGGGGGTCTTACCCGGCGCCGCTTTATGCAAAGCGCCATGTGGATGTCCGGCGCGGTGGCGACCGGTTTGGGAAGCTGGATCGTTCCGGCCAAGTGGGGTCACGCGGCGGGTCCGATCAAGGTCGGCATCGCCACCGACCTGACCGGTCCCATCGGTTTCGCCGGCAACGCCAACGCCAACATCGCCAAGCTGGCGATCGACCAGATCAACGCCGACGGCGGCGTGCTGGGACAGCCGATCGAGCTTTATATCGAGGACACGGCGTCCAACGAATCGATCGCGGTCGGCAACGTGCGCAAACTGATACAGCGCCACCGCGTCGACGTGGTTCTCGGCGGCATCACCAGTTCCATGCGCAACGCCATCAAGGACATCATCGTCGGACGCGGGCGCACGCTTTACATCTACCCGCAGCTTTACGAGGGCCGCGAGTGCACGCCCTACATCTTCTGCACCGGACCGACCCCGGCCCAGCAATGCGACGATTTGATCCCGTGGCTGATCGCCAATGGCGGCAAGCGCTTCTGCCTGCCTTCGGCCAATTACGTGTGGCCGCATATCCTCAACGAATATGCCCGCAAGTCGATCGAGGACAACGGCGGCGAGGTGATCTTCGAGGAGTACTATCCGCTCGACCAGGTCGAATACAGCGCCACGGTCAACCGGATCATGAGCGAGAAGGTCGACGTGGTGTTCAACACGGTGATCCCGCCCGGCGTCGGGCCGTTCTTCAAGCAGCTCTACGAGGCCGGCTTCCAAGCGCGCGGCGGGCGGCTGTCGTGCGTCTATTACGACGAGAACACGGTCAACCTGAACGCCGAGCACGAGTGGGAAGGGCTGGCGAGCTGTCTCGATTATTTCCGCGTGCTCGCGCGGGCAAGCGAAGACCCGTTCAGCGAGGCGCTTGCCAAATCATATGACGAGCAGTACCCGGGCAACGTTCTGTTCGCCGCGGGCAGCGCGGCGACGGGCATGTACCGTGGCGTCAAGCTGTGGGAGGCCGCGGTCAACGAGGCCGGCAGCGTCGAGCGCGACGCGGTGGCGGCGGCCTTGGATCATGCCAAGATCGCCAACGGACCCGGTGGTCCCGCCGAGATGGTGCCGGGCACCTGGCACTGTCAGATGAACATGTACATCGCGGTGGCGAAAGCCGGTAAGTACGAGATCGTTTCTCGCGCCGACCAAGTGCATCCGAAAGAGTGCTGATGGTTCTGGCGGCGCGGTCCTCGTGGCCGCGCCGCCATCCCATGCGCTAGTTCAATGGCAATCCTCAACAGAGTCGCAAGGGCGAAAGCTGGGCCGGGCGGGCGCCTCGGCGTCATCCCGATCATCGAGCTTGTGCTGTTGGCGCTGTTCGCCACCCTGCCCTTGCTGTTGAGCCTGGTGTGGACGGAAGACGATTCGTTCTTCTGGATCGTTTTCACGACCAAGGTGCTGATCCTCGGTCTGTTCGGTTTGAGCTTCGACCTAGTCTGGGGCTATGCGGGCATGCTGAGCTTCGGCCAAGCCCTGTTTTTTGGCGGCTCCGGCTACGTCGTCGCCGTGATGTCCCGCGATCTGGAGGTCTCGTCGATCTTCATCGTGTTGCCGGTGGCGGTGCTTGTCGGCTTGGTGCTGGCGGTGTTGATGGGCGCTTTTCTGTTGATTGGGCGTAAACCACCGAGCCTGATTTTCATCGCGCTCGGTTCTCTGACCGGGTCCTACGCGGCCGAGCGCCTGGCCCGCGCCTGGTATTTTCTTGGCGGCCAGAATGGCGTTTCGGTGACCGAGCCGCTGACCATCGGCGAAATAGAGTTATACGAGGGCACGGGGTTCTATTACCTCGCCCTCGGCTTTCTGGTGGCGGTCTATATCGGTTGCCGTTTTCTGGTTCGTTCGCAGTTCGGGCTGGTGTTGGCGGGCATTCGCCAGCACGAGGAACGGGTTACTTTCTTCGGATACCGGGTCCAGATGAGCAAGGCGATCATCTTCGCCTTGGGCGGCGCGATCGCCGGTTTGTCGGGTGGGCTTTATGCCTTCCACGAGGGCTTCGTATGGCCCAGCCTGATGGGCCCCACCTATTCGACGCAGGCCGTGCTTTACGTGCTGTTCGGTGGCGTCGGCAGTCTGATCGGAGCGGTCGTCGGCGTCACGGCGATCGAGTTCGCGACGATCGTTCTGGCCGATTATTTCGTGCACCTCTGGCCGATCATTCTGGGCGGCCTGTTATTGGTCGTGGTCATGTTCCGCCCGACCGGTTTGGTCGGCCTGCTGGCCTCGGAGCGCGAGCGGATCGGCAGTTTCCGGTGGCGCGGCGGCGGTGGCGATCCGGACTCGCGAGACGACTGATGGCGTTGCTGAATGTCACGGACGCGCGCAAGACCTACGGCGAGTTGGTGGCTCTCGACGACGTCGATCTTGTCGTGGAAACGGCGCAGTTTCATGGCCTGATCGGGCCCAACGGTTCGGGCAAGACGACGCTGCTGAAATGCATCGCCGGCGCCGAATTCGCCGACCGGGGCACGATCGCTTTCCGCGACCAGGACATTACGACGGCGTCGGCCGCGCTCAGGGCGCGGCGCGGCATGAGCCTCAAATTTCAGATCACCAGCGTGTTCAACGTGTTGAGCGTCTACGACAACATCCTGCTCAGCCTCCAAGCCGAGCACTCGTTGTGGCGTCTGATGGGCTCGCGTTCGCGGCGCGTCTTGCATCCCGGTGTCATGGATATGCTGCGCCAGTTCCGCCTCGAGGCACGGGCCGACGACCTGGCCGGTGAGTTGTCGCACGGCGAACAGCAATGGTTGGAGATCGCCATGGCCCTGGCGCCGGGGCCGAAACTTCTGCTGCTCGACGAGCCGACCGCGGGCATGAGCCCGGAGGAGAGGCGCGTCACCGGAGAGTTGCTGCGCCCCATCAAGGAGCGCTGTTCGATGCTGATCGTCGAGCACGACCTCGATTTCATCAAGAACCTGTCGGACGTGATCACCGTGCTCGACCAGGGGCGGGTGCTGGATCACGGCACGCCCGAGCATATCGAGGCCAGCCAACGCGTGCAGGAGGTTTACGTCACCCGTGTTTGACGATCCGATTCTCGAGGTCGAGGGGCTGTGCACCTATTACGGCACCAGCCAGGCGCTGTTCGACGCCGCGCTGACGGCGCCGCGCACCGGCGCCGTGGCGATATTGGGGCTGAACGGCGCCGGCAAGACGACATTGTTGAAAACCATTATCGGCGAATTGCGTCCGGCGCGCGGCCGGGTGACGTTCGACCGGACCGACGTGACAGCGACCCCCACGCATCAGCGGATTCGCCAGGGAATCGCGTACGTGCCGCAGGAACACGCGGTGTTCGGCAAACTGTCCGTGCGCGAGAACCTGTTGGTGGGCGGCATCACCAATCCCGACAAATCGGGCATCGACCAGGTCGTCGAGATGTTTCCCAAGCTCGGCGAACGCATGTCGCAGCGCGCCGGCACGCTGAGCGGCGGCGAGCGCAAGATGCTGGCCATCGGCCGCGCCTTGTTGTCGGGACCGAAATTGTTGCTGCTGGACGAGCCCACCGAAGGAGTGTGGGTCGGCGTGATCGAGGAAATCGCCGAGCGGCTGGAGGAAATGACGACCCGGATCAGCGTGGTCATCGTCGAGCAACACGTCGAACTGGCGCTCAGGATCGCCAGCCACGCCTATGTCATGGACCGCGGCCAGGTGGTCATGCAGGGCGCCTCGGACCAGCTTCGCGACGACCCCCAGTTCATGCGTTATCTGACGCCGTAGGCCTTACTCGGCGGCCTTTTTGGCCGCGCGCGGCAAATCTTCCTCGCGGCCGCCCTTGGCCAGCATGTCTTCCACCACGCCGTCTTCCATCTCGATCGCCAGGGCGTCGTTGAACCGGTTGAACGCGCCGCACAGCGCCGCGCGCCACGTCAGTTCGACGATTTCGGGTTCGCTGAAATGGGCGCGCAGTTTGTCGAACAGGTCGTCGCGGATGCGTCCAGGCTGGGTCGACACCTGGACCGCGTAATCGCGCACCAGCCGGTCCACGTCGTCCAGGCCCGGGCAATCGGGTTCCAGTATCCGCGCCGCCGTCTCGGCGCCCAGACCCTGGTCGACCAGTCGCGGCGTGTGGTGGGCCACGCAATAGGTGCATTCGCTCAGCTTGGACACCGTCACCAACGCGATCTCGAGATAGCGCTTGGGCAACGGGCTTTCGTCCTTGAGGTCGAGCAACATGCCCATGACGTGCTTCAACAAGGTCGGCCGCTGCGCGAACACCCGCGCCTGGTTGAGGAACGGCGCGAACTCGTTTGCGAAGCGTCGATAGACGTCCCGCGCTTCTTCCGGCACGTCTTCGATTTCAATATTCCGTACGCGCGCCATCGTGGACCTTCCCGAAGCGATTATGGCCAAGTGTTTGCGGTCGGGTTTCTTATCACATTCGTCCGGCGCGCGGCGCGGATTTTATCGACTGTGCCGGACGCGCGCCGTGCGATACGCTGCCTGGCCGGAGGACGGACATAAACAGGGAGGCAATGCCATGACCGGGTTCGCGGAGTACGAAGATTACGACGGTCTCGGTTTGGCGGAATTGGCGCGCAACGGCGAGGTCACGGCCGAGGAGATTCTGAGCGCGGCGGTGGAACGAATGGAGGCGCGCGATCCGAAGCTCAACGCCGTTGTGCGGCCGATGATCGACGAGGCCCGGAGTACAGTTGCCGCCGGCCTCCCCGACGGCCCGTTCGCCGGCGTGCCCTTTCTGCTCAAGGACCTCGGCGTGTTCTACAGCGGCGTGCCGACGACCAACGGCAGCCGTCTGTTCGCGGATTTCATCCCCGACCACGACAGCACGTTGGTCGAGCGGTTCCGCGCCGCCGGTCTGGTGATCATGGGCAAGACCAACACGCCGGAACTGGGCATCAGCGCGTCGACGGAACCGGTGTTGCACGGCCCGACCCACAACCCGTGGGCCGCCGGGCACAGCCCGGGCGGCTCCAGCGGCGGCGCCGCGGCCGCGGTCAGCGCGCGGATCTTGCCGATGGCGCACGCCACCGACGGCGGCGGCTCGATCCGCATACCGGCGGCTAATTGCGGCCTGTTCGGGCTCAAGCCGACCCGTGCCCGCAATCCGACCGGACCCGATCTGGGCGAAGGCTGGAGCGGGTTCAGTTGCGGCCACGCGGTGACCCGTTCGGTGCGCGACAGCGCCGCCCTGCTCGACGCGACCGCCGGCCCGGCGCCCGGCGATCCCTATTGGGCGCCGGTCCCCCAGGGCCGCTTTCTCGACGCCGTCGGCGCCGATCCCGGCCGCTTGCGGATCGCGTTGAGCACCGCCGCGCCCAACGGCGTACCCGTGCAC
>SMVB01147208.1_pt1 | contig 10364 bp, 8 predicted proteins | sample 2456461 | NCBI WGS metagenome assembly SMVB01 (sample SAMN11095934, study PRJNA526329) | marine sediment metagenome | biome: Marine sediment; feature: Surficial sediment; material: Deep marine sediment; isolation source: Hadal surficial sediment | place: Pacific Ocean | collected 2014-05 | depth 0-1...
CCAATCTCAGTCTCGATACCTGCGACTTCGCCGCCGTGATGCATCCCCGGATAGGTTCTAAAATTGCAAGCAACGTCGGACGCGCGCAAGCGCTTGGCGTAGTCGCGGTTTTCATCCAAAAACAAGTCAACCTCGCCCACGGCAATGAATACTGGCGGAAGCTCACGGCAATCTGCTGCCCGAGAAGCGGCAGCATAACATGAGGCAGCGATTGCGGGCTTGCCGTTCAGATACATTTCCCAGGCCGCCAGCGAGTCTGCACGGCACCAGACCGGATGATCCTCGATCCAACCGCTTGCAGTGTCGTGAAGGTTATCCAGCATCGGATAAAGCAACAATTGAAGGACAATTGGTGGCCCGCCACGATCGCGATTGAACAGCGCCAACCCAGCCGCAAGCCCGCCACCTGCGCTGGCCCCGCCGATGGCAATTTTTGTTGTATCAAGCCCCAGCACATCGGCGCCTGTGTCGAACACCCAGCCCCGCGCGGCATAAGCGTCATGCAGCGCCGCAGGGAATGGATGTTCTGGTGCCAGTCGGTATGCCACGGAAACCACCGTGAAACCGGTTCTTTCCTCAAACATTGGACCGAACCACATATCCCTGCCTCGGCCCATTATGAAACCGCCGCCATTCAACCATAATAGGCAGGGGCGTTGGGTTTCTCGCGCGCCGCTTTGAAACACCAACAAGTTTAGCGGACCATCGGGCGACGCTATCGAAATCCTGCGCGGTTTCGTGGTTCCAAATGCTGGCGCGGCGTCCAACATTTTCTCGGACAAGCAGCGGACTTGGCCCAGCGTGATGCGTGTGATGGCAACCCTGTCGTCAATAAGAGCGTCTGATTTTGCCCGCAGTGGCAAGTCCACACGGTCAATTTGTTTGGTGAACTTGCGCAATGTCTTTTTTCCAAACCGCCAACAAGGGGTCGGCGATTTTCGTCAGGAATTCGCCAAGTTCACGGCGCATCTTGTTTAGGCGGTAAGAGTAACCAGCGTCCAGCGCCAGATTTTTGATTTCGCACGCATCCACGCGCAGATCAAACAACTCTTCTTCCTGCCCGCGATACCAGACATATTTGAACCGATCCGCCTTAATCATCCGCCAGTCGGTGACATTCATCCAGTCGCCGATGGGCTGGTGCATGGCAAAAAGCGCCGGACGATCCCGGTTACTCCAATCCTGCCGCCACAAGTCATTGCCCGGCCAGTCTGCCACCGGCAATCCGCACAGCGCCGCCAGCGTCGGCGCAACATCGACAAGGCTGGCGGGCATCGCCACCCGCAGACCACCGGGTTCTCCGGGAACACGGATGATTAGCGGCACACAAACAGATTCCTGGTACGGCACCATCTTTTGCCACAATCCATGAGCACCCAGATTTTCGCCGTGATCCGAGGTGAAAATGATGATGGTATCCTCCATCAGTCCATCTTCCTCAATCACTTGCATCACCCGGCCAACCATCTCGTCGATCATGCTGACAAAACCCCAGTAGACCGCATAACTGGCGCGCCACAGGTCGAAATCTTCGCCGTGGTCGTTGAAAAGGTCACGATAGAAACTGGTTTGATTGACCACGTGCTCGCCGGGCTGCGGGCCGAAATTGCCGGGCATCGGGACCTCGGCCGGATTATACATGCTGAAATAAGGCTCCGGGATCATAAAGGGCGGATGCGGGCCGTTGAAGGATACTACTTGAAAGAACGGCTTGTCCCTGTCGCGCGTGCGGATCATGTCGACGGCTATATTGGTAACATAGGCTTCGTTGGTTTTATCAACCGGCAGATCCTGGCAATGCACCTTGGGGATCGACATTGAAGGTGTGCGGGTGGTGCGGGTGGCCGGGTCGTTGAACATCCAGCCGTCGATCAGCCCTTGATCCAGGCACCATTGGCTATAGACCTTGGTGCTGTCACCGGCATGGCGATCGGTGAAATCACCGATATTGCCTTCGCCCATGTGCCATTTTCCTGCGTAGTTGATCTGATATCCGCCGGCGCGGAAGTGATCGAGCAACTGGCAGGACGTCAAATAGCCGGTCTGGTTCGACATCATGTCATTTTGAGGTGGGTAAAGCCCGGTGAACAACGAGGCGCGCGAGGGCAGGCAAAGCGGGCACGGCGTGATTGCATTGTCAAATGACGCGCCCGCGGCCGCAATCCGGTCAATGTTCGGCGTCCTGCACGGTGTCTGCCCGCGAAATCCGAGAGTGTCCGGGCGTTGCTGGTCGGTCATGATCAGCAGAACATTCGGGCGGCTGGTCATTTGCGGCCGTCCACGTGGTCTGTCAGATAGGCGCTGGTTGCATCAAACTGACCTGACCCGGTGCGCCAAAGTCCATTGAATTTGGCCACGCAGTCGCGCAATGGATCGCCGGCTTTTGCCGTCTCTTCCATCAGGGCTTCACGCATCCGCGCCAAACGATCCGCCACTTTCGGAGCGCCAATCAAATTGGTCAATTCATGTGGATCACTGTTCAGATCATAGAGCTCGTCATGATCTCCTGGTGAAAAGATGAATTTCCAGCCATCGTCGGACACCAGCATTCGTTGCGAATACAAGAACCGCAAACCGTGGTATTCTGCCAGCAGGTAATCGCGGTGCGGGTTGGTTTCATCGGAAATCTGGCCGCTTAAATCGTTGGCCTGACGGGGCACAAAATCGACGCCGAGCAAAGCAAAGGCGGTTGGCAGGATGTCCATATTCAGCGCTAGTCCGCTTCGCGCGCCCACTTTCAGGCTGGGGTGGCTGAAAACCATCGGTACACGCATGGCTTCTTCGTAGAGCAGACCTTTGTCGATCAGACCACCATGCGCGCCAGTCATGTCGCCGTGGTCCGAGGTAAAAACAATCAGCGTATCTTCGATCAGATCAATCTCTTGCATATGCGCCATCAACCGCCCGATCTGGTGATCCAGCATCGCCACATGGTCGCAATACAGGCCAACGTATTCGATCAATTCTTCTTCCGTTCGCGGGTGCAGCCGATAGAAATCGTCCCGTTCTCGTTTTACGCGCGCCGGCTTGTCGTCCAGATCATCGTGGAAATTTTCCCAGGGGCGAATGCGCTTGCGATCAGTGGATTGAAAGAACTCGTCCGATACCAGATGGGGACCGTGCGGATCCCAATATTGGACTGTCACAAAGAATGGATCGTTTCCGGTCGAAAACTCATCCAGCATTTCGATGGTCTGATTTGTCAGGTAATGACCGGAGGTCGATGCGGTCGGACCTTTCCAACGCCCACCCGCCAGTGTTTGCTGGTCGGTGTTAAAAAACAGCGTTGGTTGCACCGAATAAGCCAGGTCATTGGCTTCGAGATACCTTTTGAATGCATCCGTCGCCGCGAGGTTGCCATAACCCGACAGGACATCGCCCTCGAAGCCGTAATCAGCCGGGCCTTTGCTGACGCCGATGTGCCATTTGCCTACAAACCCGCAGCGATATCCGGCGGCGGCCAAATCGTTATGCAACAGCCGTTCTGGTGTCGCCAATTCCTTGCTCAGAGCATGGTACATGTCGCAATTCGTGCCCATGCCGTGGGTGAACGCATAATCGCCGGTGAACATCGAGGCCCGCGACGGTGTGCACAAAGGACAGGTTGCGTAAGTGCGCGAAAACGACACTCCCTCGGCCATCAACCGATCCAGATGGGGTGTCGCCACCGGCTGGGATTTGTCCGGACCAATCATGTCCCAGCGCAGTTGATCGACGCCGATGAACAGAAGATTCTTCATGCGTCGGGCGTGTCTTCCGCCAGGTGACAGGCGGCAAAGTGCTCAACGCCAGTTCGCATGTATTTCTTCAGCGCCGGAACCTCGGTCTTGCAGCGCGCAAAGGCTTTGGGACAGCGCGGATGGAACGGGCAGCCACTGGGTGGGTTCATCGGGCTTGGCACATCACCTTGCAACACGATACGTTCAGTCTTTCGATCCAGGTCGGCCACCGGAATCGCAGATAACAAAGCCTCGGTATATGGGTGCAGCGTGTCGGCGTAGATATCTTCGGTATTGGCCAGTTCAACAATCCGGCCCAGATACATCACCGCGATCCGATCGCAGATATATTCGGTAACGCTCAGGTCATGGGTGATGAAGATATAGGTCAGGTTGCGCTCTTTCTTCAGGTCCATCAACAGTTGCAAGACCTGCGCCTGGATCGATACATCCAGTGCACTGACAGCTTCGTCACATACAATCAGTTCCGGTTCGATAGACAGGGCGCGGGCAATTCCGATCCGTTGCCGCTGACCGCCGGAAAATTCATGCGGGTAGCGATCCATGTATTCGCGGCGCATATTTACAGCTTCCAGCAGGTCGCCGATGATTTTCCGGCGCTCTTTTTTTGAACTTACCCCGTATTGTTTCAACGGGTCTTCCAGCGAGCCGAAGATTGTAAATGCGGGGTTCAGTGACGAATGCGGATCCTGAAACACGATCTGCAATTTCTTTCGGTAGGGAACCATTTCCGCGTCACTAAGACCGCACAGTTCCACCGGGCCATCCGCGCCGTGGTATGTGATCTTGCCACCCGTGGCGCGCACCAGTTGCAGGATTGATTTTCCAAGCGTCGTCTTGCCGCAACCGCTTTCGCCAACCAGCCCCAGAACTTCGCCGCGACGCACCTCCAAATCGATGCCGTCAACAGCCTTTACATGGCCAACCACGCGTTTGAACACGCCTTTGCGAACCTCAAAATAGGTTTTCACCCCACGCAGACTCAGGATGATTTCCCGTTCCTCAGACATTTTGAGAAATTTCCTTGTAATGCCAGCACATAACGCGGTGCGTGTCGGATACCTGTTCTTCGCCGGGCATTTGATTGCAGGCCTCGGTTGCAAAATCGCAGCGCGGCGCAAACTGGCAGCCTTTTGGACGATCATAGGGGTCAGGTGTCGCACCGCGGATTGACTTGATATCCTGATTCTTGCCGCGCCCAAGCACCGGAATCGAATTCAACAGGGCCCGGGTATAGGGATGTTGCGGGCGTCGCAGCACATCATCAACCGTGCCGGCTTCAACGATATTTCCCATGTACATGACGGCCACTTCGTCGGCCAACTCAGCCACCACACCCATATCGTGCGTGATTAGCATTATCGCGGTTCCGTGTTCCGACTTCAGTTTATCCATAAGGTCAAAAATCTGCGCCTGAATTGTGACGTCTAAGGCCGTCGTCGGCTCGTCGGCAATCAGGACCTTCGGATTGCACGACATCGCCATGGCGATCATCGCGCGTTGACGCATCCCGCCGGAAAAGTTGTGCGGATATTCCATGGCCCGTTGTTCGGGCAGTGGAATGCCCATGTCGGCCAGCAATTCGACCACCCGCGCCTTGATTTCTTTCTTGGTCAAATCGGTGTGGTATTGCAGGCTTTCGGCAATCTGAAAGCCGATCGTGTATACCGGGTTCAATGCAGTCATCGGATCCTGAAAGATCATCGCGATCTCGGATCCACGGATGCGGCGCATTTCTTTGCCGTTGCGTTCCAGTTGATCAATTCGGATTTCGCCGTGCTCGGAAAAGTATGTAACAGACCCTTCCTCGATCCGCGACAATGTCGGCAGCAATTGCATGATCGTTGAGGCTGTCACCGATTTTCCGCAACCGCTTTCGCCGACCACGCACAGGGTTTGGCCCATTTTGATGTCAAAGGAAACGCCGTTCACAGCCTTGTTGCAGCGTCTGTTCGTGTAGAAAAATGTTTTCAGGTCTTTGACGCTCAGCACTATTTCACCGGTCATGACATCACCCTTGCAAAGTTGGGTCGGTCGAGTCGCGCAGACCATCACCGATAAAATTGACGCTCAGCACAAACAGCGAAATGACGGCTCCGACCGGCAACCACATCCACCAATTGTTTTGCAGAACCCGCAGGTCCTGCGCAACATTTAGGATGTTGCCCCAGGTCGGGATACTGAGCGGCACCCCAAGACCCAGAAAGCTCAGCCCAGCTTCTGCCAGAATGAACATTGCAGTTGTCAGAGTGATATTCACCATGATCGGGCCAAGCGCGTTTGGAAGGATGTGTTTGTATACGATTTTCAACGTCGGAACGCCAAAGCTTTGCAGCGCCTGCACGTATTCCTCTTCGCGCAAAGACAACATCCGCGCCCGCGCCATTCGATACATGCCACCCCATCCGGTCAGTACGAATATAACAATCAGGTTCGTCAGGCTTTGGCCGGTGATCGACACCAGCAGCAAGACCAGGATGATCTGCGGGAAGGACATGAATATCTCGGACACCCGCAGTGCAATCGTGTCCATCCAACCGCCGCGATAGCCGGTGTAGCACCCGATACCAACACCAATTACGGCGGCCACCAAAGCGCTGCCAAGACCGACCAAGATCGAGACACGCCCGCCGTACAAAATGCGCGCAAATACGTCGCGCCCGGTCCTGTCGGTGCCGAACCAATGTTCGCCAGACGGCGATTGCAGCATAGATCGCAAGTCGATCTTTTGCGGGTCGTGTGAGGTCAGAAAAGGTGCAAATATTGACGCCAGCAATATGATGGCAAAAATCACGGCACCGGCCATCGCCAAGCGGTTGCTCATCAACTTGCGCAGCGCGCGGCTGCCGGTGGCGGGCTTCAACAATCCTGCTTCTTCCATCCGGCGTATGCGGTCGAATTTCCTGTCCAGCGAGGCGCTTGGCATGTTCCTATCCCTAACCCAGCCGCACGCGCGGATCGATCACTGCGGTCAGCACATCGACAATCAGGCTGGCCATCAGAACGGCAAAGACGGAAAACAGCGCAATCATCATCACCAGCGGGTAATCGGCTCCGCGCACTGCAAATATGAATTCATTGCCGATTCCGGGCCACTGAAACACCGTTTCGATGATCACCGAGCCGCCGATCAGCGTCGGCAGGCGAAACCCGATCAGAACGACAACCGGCGTAAGCGCCACGCGGAATCCGTGGATCAGGTTGATGCGCCATTCCGGCAGGCCTTTGGAACGCGCGGTGCGGATAAATTCACGCGACAGGCTGTCCAGCATGGCTGATCTTGAATAGCGCATCACACCGGCTGTCATCATCAGCGACAAGACAAGTCCCGGTAAGATAATGTTGGGGATGTGGTCCCAGTAACTATCGTAATTTGGCATCAGACGCCCGCCGACCGGCAGCCAGCCAAGATTCAGCGCGAATATCAGCAGGGCGACCAGGCCGAATAAGAATTCCGGGATCGACACACCCAGCATCCCAACGATCGTCAGCGCGCTATCCGTGGCTGAACCGCGTCGCAGTGCGCTGATCGTTCCAAGAACGCAGCCGGTTACTGTCGAGAAAATCAGCGCGAAAAAGGACAGTTCGAGCGTCGCTGGTAGTCGATCTAACACAATTGTTGAAATCGCAACGCCACCCGACAGGCTATGTCCAAAATCGCCCTGCAAAATGTGAAATAGCCAAATCCCGTAGCGTTCAAGGAATGTCTTGTTTAGCCCCAGGGCCTCTCTCATTTCATCCAGTCGTTCCGGTGAAATCTGGCTGGCGATCTCTGGGTCGATCATGTGCGAAACCGCGTCACCCGGTGTCAATTCCAGGCCCAAATACACAAGAAAACTGATGACCAGGAGCATTGGGATGGTGATGAGCAATCGGCGGATGATAAACGTCAGCATCGCAGACGGACCCCAAGAATTGCGGTATGTTGCGTTTTAAAAAATCACGGCCCCAGAGGGCCGTGAAAGTTTCAGGGAGATCGTTACTCAGAAATAAACGCGAACTTGTTGATCCGCAGCGACCGCGTGTACGGAATATCGGCAGGGATCACCCGCATGTGGGCCATGGCTTCCAGTGACTGGACATCACCAACCGACTTGGTGAATCCAAAATCCAGGCGCCCAGCGGCGGCATTTTTGATGACGTTGCCGTCATTTTCACCGCTTGGAAAAGCCACGATTTCTGACACTTTGGCAACCCCGCCATGATAGGCTTCAAACGGCACAAAGCGGACAAAATCGTTCATTTGCACTTCGGCAATTTTGAACGGTCCAGAGCCAACCGGGTTCTGCCAGAACGGATGCTGTTGGAATGCGAGCATGTTGACGCCCTCAAGCAGATGCTTTGGAAGAGGCGCGAACTGGCTGAACGTCAGCAACATGTTTGGGTCAAGCGTGGCGAAGTTAATGGTGATGGTGTTGCCGTCAACCGAAATGTCCGCGATTGACTCAAATGTCTTGGAAAACACTGCATTAAGATCAGGCAGTTCTTTGGCAACCTCGATTGACCACACGATGTCTTCTACGGTCAACGGTTGACCGTCATGCCAGGTTAGACCTTCCTTCAGATTAAATGTGACCGACATACCATCTGCGCTAACGCTATAGGTTTCCGCCAACTGGCCACCAGTTGCTGCCAAAGAACCGTCAGCTGTCAACAAATGATCAAGACTGATTTTCGAGAACACATAGATCCCAGGGTTCAGCCATGGATGCGGGAAAAACTGGCTGGGCGCGGTGTTGGTGTACAGCACGTTTTTGCCATCAGCGTCAGGCTTTGCAGTCCAGTTCACAATGTTCCAGTCATAGTTGAACTGGTCGTTGCCATACTGGCCGCCATTGCGGTCCAGGCGGTCGCTTTCGTAGATGAAGAGCTGTTGATAGTAGAGCGCGATGTCGGACAGCATGGTGTTTTCAAAACGCTCAAAGTCTTTGAACGCTTCTTGCTGTTGGGCCACATCGGCGGTTCCGTTGATTGCTGCGATCAAAGCGTCACGTTCGGAAATGCCGGGCGTGTAAGAAGATTTACCCGACTGATAGCCGTTGTAGTATTCCTGCAGCGCCAGCGCCGCTTTTGCGCCATAGGCGATATCCCAGGTAACAGCACTTGTGTCAGAACCAGGATCAGGAAGCGCATTTAGCTGACCACCAACGTCGCCTTCCAGCTTGCGGTAGGTCATCTGAATACCCACGTCGCCGAGGTAGGCCTGCAACGCGACCATTAGGTCGGCCGTCAGCTGATCCCCGTAGTAATAAACTACGTCCAGAACCTGGCTGTCGTCCCAACCGGCCGCCGCCAATAGCTCGCGTGCTTTGTCAGGATTGTAAGAATAGGCTTCAAGGCCTTCCGCCTTGTAACCACCGTTTGGGATCATCGAGTCTGCGACGATCGCCTTACCTTCAAACAAGGTTTCCACGATCGTATCCATGTCAATCGCATAGGCAATCGCCTGGCGGACACGTTCGTCAGACAACTGGTTTGCCCTGTCTGCGTAGGCAAAGGTGGACGCCATTGACACCGCCGCGGCGATTGCCAGTCCAAGCATCTTATTCATTGGTTTTCTCCTCTAAGATTGATGCATTTCGCTGAACTCCGGCCGCCTTTTTTTCGTCCAGGACAAGCCGGAAATAGGTTCCGTAATTTCGCGTCAGGTGGGTGGTCAAAACGTCAACCGCCTTGTCCGCGTCTTTATCTAAAATCGCCGATACAATCAGGCGATGTTCATCATTGCTGGCGCGATTGCGTTTTTGAAAATCAGGCAATACTGCCCGGTTTTTCATCAGTCGCCCGACAAAAGTTTCATGCAAAGCCACAAATATAGGATTGCCGGGGACTTCAGTCAAAACACGATGAAACTGGACATCGGCATCCCGAAATCCATCGATATTTTCAATGTTCGCTTCACATTGCTCTATGGCTTCAACCATTTTGGCGACCAGGGCATTTGTTGCGTGCGCGACCGAATACCGCAGCATACTTGTTTCCAGAAAAAGCCGCGCCTGTTCGAGGTGGGCAAGACCCTCTGCGCCGGAAAAGAAATACTGTGCGGCCTCGCCGACGCCTTCCATGACCTTGTTGAGCGTCGGCGCAACAACCCGTGGTCGCTTGCCCTTTGAATGATCAGCAAGCCCCATGCCTTGAAGAATTGTCATTGCTTCCCGGATCATGCTGCGGCCGACTGAATATCGTTCGCACAGATCCCTTTCAGACGGGAACATGTCCAGAGGCATATACACACCAGAATGCACATCTGACGCCAATATCCTGGCTATGTCCGATGCTGAATGCGATGCAGGCATGCTCGACAACCCTCCCAGATCTCCTTTTTAGGTAAACATAAATTTATTTTGGTGTCTACTTTTTTATTTTTAGTTGACCAAACTGTTGTGATCGCCTACCAAATTTAACAACCGAAACCTGATGGCGCGCTGATCTGATCGCAAAAAATCGCACTGGCAGGTAAAAAACCCTGGGTGAGGACGAATCAATGAACATACCTGGCTCCATTTTCGCGGCATTGCTGACACCGTTTCGTGAAGATGGATCGCTGGCACCCGAGGGCGTGGCGCCACTGGTCGATTTCGTCTTGTCAAAGGGCGTGGACGGGCTGTACGCAAGCGGCAGCAC
>SMVB01162576.1_pt1 | contig 10364 bp, 7 predicted proteins | sample 2456461 | NCBI WGS metagenome assembly SMVB01 (sample SAMN11095934, study PRJNA526329) | marine sediment metagenome | biome: Marine sediment; feature: Surficial sediment; material: Deep marine sediment; isolation source: Hadal surficial sediment | place: Pacific Ocean | collected 2014-05 | depth 0-1...
CACCTTGCCCAAACTTATAATTAATTTGGATTAGAAAAAGTGTAATTGTAAGTATTAATATGAATGGAAGAAGTGGATGCCAAAACGAAAGGCTTCCGGCAAAATTTCCAACTCTATCCCACACCTCACTGCTAAAAAATGAAAGATCATAAGTTACCGAATTATAAAATGCGGAAGTCAGCAAATTGATCATTCCAAGCATGATTGAATAGACCACCAGTTTAATTCCAACGACCTGCAGAAAACTTCTGTCTTCAAGTTTATTCTGCAGGTAAAAAATTTCTATAATACAAAAAAGAGTACCACCTACAAATGCCCATAAAAGTGCGGCTATCAAGGAATTTAAGAAACTATATCCAGCCATTTCCTCGACCGATAATACTCCGGGGAAATTTGCAAGAAATAAATATTCATATACCGAAGTCATGCCTGCACCTAATAGCCACATCATGAGAATAACAGCAGCAGTCACTAGCTTTCTCTTCAATAATATGTAACTGGCAGTGGTATCCATGCTTAAACTTTGGTACGTTAAAAAACATTGAAAGTTACAGACCTGACAAACAATTATCTTATTATATTGTCCAAAAAAAATGTCAAGACAAGTCAATCATGGAAGAGAGGTTGCTCTTAATATTTCGAAAGATGATTTTAAATCAATAGGATATCAACTCGTAGATGATATAGCTGAATTTTTAGACAATATTGATCAAAAGCCAGTAGCTAAAGAAAATACACCCGCTCAGATAAGGGCTTTGATCCAACCTGAAGATTTTCCAAAGTTCGGTCAAGATCCAGCGAGTCTTTTGAAAGAAACTTCCCAGGCCCTGATGGAAAACTCAACCCTCAATGCACATCCTAAATTTTGGGGCTACATCACTTCTTCTGCCGCTCCCATTGGAATCCTCTCTGAAATGCTGGCATCTACCATTAATCCAAATGTTGGTGGCTGGAATTTGTCACCAATGGCAACAGAAATCGAACGACAAACCATCCGATGGATAGCAGATTTAATAAAATTCCCCTCTGAGTGTGGTGGATTGCTTGTGAGTGGAGGAAATATGGCAAATTTTGTTGCCTTTCTTGCAGCCAGGCAAAACAAGGCGACATGGGATTTAAGAAAGAACGGATTTTTACATGCGTCCGGAAAACAAATGATTGTTTATGGGTCAGCTGAAACCCATACCTGGATTCAAAAAGCCAATGATCTTTTTGGACTGGGTACGAATAACATACGCTGGATAGAAACCGACTCCAGACAGCGAATGAAAGCCGACTGTTTGGTAGCGGCGATCGAGGCAGATTTGAAAACAGGTCATTTGCCTTTTATGGTGATCGGCACAGCAGGCACGGTAAGCACAGGCGCAGTAGATCCTCTCGCTGAGATCGCCTCAATTTGTAAAAGGTTTGACCTGTGGTTCCACGTTGACGGAGCATATGGAGCATTTGCAGCGGCATTGCCCGAAGCTTCGCATGATCTAAAAAGTTTGAATCTTGCAGATTCCATCGCCTTGGATCCACATAAATGGTTATATAGTCCGTTAGAAGCTGGTTGTACCCTTGTTAGAAATCCCAGTCACCTCCAGAAAGCTTTCAGCTACCATCCTGAGTACTACCACTTCGGAAGTGATGAAGAAGATCCAAAAGTTAATTTTTATGAATATGGATTTCAAAATTCGAGGGGATTCAGGGCATTAAAAGTCTGGCTTGGACTCAAACATGCAGGCAGCGATGGTGTGATTCAAATGATTCGTGAAAATATTGAACTCGCCAGCATTATGGCAACTGCACTAAGAAATCATGGGGAATTTGAAGTGTTTACTGAAGATCTGAGTATCACAACTTTTCGCTATAAACCATCCGGCATTGAGTTGGATCCGGAACATCTTAATCAACTGAACAGTGACCTTCTCACAATTCTACAAAATGAAGGGAGGGCATTTATTTCAAATGCAATAATTGATGGTAAGTTTTTGCTTCGTGCTTGCATTGTCAATTTCAGAACAACAAAGGAGGATGTCCAGGCTCTCCCAATGATCGTTGAAAAAATTGGAGAAACGCTAATATGACTACTCCTCTTTCAACGATTTGATTGGATCTGACACTGCACTTCTAATTGTTTGATGTGCAATAGTTAACCAGGCAACAGACAAAGTTATCAATACCCCTGTGGTGATTAATCCCACATCTATTGCAACCTTGTAAACAAAATTATTAAGCCAGCTATTCATTGCCAGGATAACCAGGGGAACTGCCAATAATGCCCCTCCTGTAATTAGCAATGTAAATCGTACGAATTGAATCTTAACAATTTGGAAGACTGAAGCACCCAGTACTTTTCGCACTCCGAATTCTTTCTTTTTCCTGTCTGCATCAAATGAGCTTAGACTGAAAAGACCCATACACGACAGGAAGATTGCAAGGAAAGCAGTCCATTTTAAAATCTTTGCAGTCTGAACTTCTGATGCATAAAGCCTTTCCATTTGTTGATCAAAAAAGGAATAAGAAAATGGAAATGAAGATTCTATTTCTTTCCATTCTTGTTCCAGAAAAGAAATCGCTTCAGGTATGCGATTTGAATTAACACGAACAGACACTACATTAAACCATGCAGGTTGTATAAAGAGCATGATTGGTTGTATTTGATTATGTAGTGATCTGTAATGAAAATCTTTTAATACACCAATCACCGGTCCTGGTTGTCGCTCAATTGCCGGCATAGCAATAGTTTTACCAACGGGGTTTTTCCAACCCAGAGATTTTACAGCTGTTTCATTTAAAATGTACGCACCCTGATCAACTCCTGTATCCTTTTTGAAACCCCTGCCTTGTACTATTTCCATCTTATAAGTATTTATAAAAGCATGGTCTACAACTAGCATTCTCATTGCTGGGTTTTCAGAATCCGGAATTCCTTCTGCTCGTATAGGAATACCATAATCTCCTCCTCCAAGTAAATTGGATGACATGCTGACGGCTTCAATATTTGAATTTTGCAATAGCCTGTTTTTCAGAGATTCATAGTTTTGAATAACTTCAGGATCATTGAGGCGGATATTTATCAACGCATTTTTTTGGAATCCAAGGTTCTTACCAGCAATAAATTTTTGTTGTGCGGCAACAATAAGAATAGCAATCACCATAAAAGTTGAAATAGAAAATTGCGCAACTGTAAGTACATTGCGAACTCGATTTTTCGAAATTGTAAGTCCAGGGCCATTCAGCGTGGATACATTCAAAGATGATAGGTGAAATGCAGGATATCCTCCTGCCAGCAGTGTAATAAATAATATAAGTGAAGAAGCGATTATTAACACATCATACGAAAACAATTCCATCGTTAACGAGGTATGAAAGTAACTATTGACACTTGGTATTAGAAGAAAGGCCAAACCCATTGCAAGAAATACCGATAATCCCGTTGACACAAAGGACTCAAACAAAAATTGATTTATCAATGTTCTCTTAGAAGCTCCAACAGCTTTTCTAATACCGACTTCCTTCATTCTTTCTGACGCTTTTGCTGTCATAATATTTATAAAATTGATAGAAGCAACTAAAAGAATGAACAATCCTACGAGACTAAATAGAATAAGGTAAGCCTTGTTTCCGCTGGCTCCCATTTCGCGATGCAAATGAGATTCCATATAAATCGATGTCAGTGGTTGCAATTGGAGAGAAATTTCCTCTACTAATTCTTCAGGATAGTGTGATGTATAGATTTGATTTACCATTTCGAGCACATGATCCATGTCATTGGTATTATTTATCAGGATATATGTGTAATAATTGTTCATTACCCACTCCTCTTTCCAACCTCTTTCATCGGATGCCATTGGCAGTAGAAAAGAAAACTGGATATGAGAAGAATGAGGCAAATCTTTAATAACACCGGTAACTACGTAGGTATGTTGATTATCTATTTCAAGGATCTTATTAATTGGATCCTCCTCACCGAAATATTTTTTACTCAATCTTTCAGTTAGAACAATGCTATTTTTCTCATTTAGAGACTCTTCATTCCCATAAATAAAATCATAATCGAAAACCTTAAAAACTGATGGATCCACATACTTCCCGTTTCCTTCATAAAATTTTTCCCCATTGTAGTTGAAGAGCAAATTATTCACAAACGAAAAACGAACGGATTCCATTACAGCTTCAATACTTTCCTTAATCACCGGCCCGGCAGGTCCATGAATTTTGGCAATCCCACCTCCAGTATAATCTTCGGAAAGGCTCACAATTCTAAAAATGCTTTTATGTTTGGAATGATGGGTATCATAACTCATTTGTTGGCTAACGAACAGAAAAATGATAAAAAAAGAGGTTATACCTATCGTCAATCCGATCAGGTTAAGTAATGAATAACCACGATTATTCTTTAAATTTCTGAAACTGAGTTTCAAATAATTTGCGTACATAATATGCTGACTTGAAAGTAAGGATGGTTTTCTAATATTTGACCATCTAAAAATGCCGACCACATCCAGTACATATTGACGGGATGCTACTTTTTTACCGCTACTTATTGTTCTCTTTTGGTATGACTCAAGGGTATCTCCCTTAATTTCTTCCAGGACGTTGGGATCACAATACCAGTTGAGAAATCTTTCTGCCAGTTTTGGTGGGATATTGGTCGGATCAGACATTATCAAATATAAGCTGTGGAATTTGATCGTGCATTTGGTCTCTTACCTCTCGTACCTGATCTAGGATTGCTTTACCAGAAATTGTAAGTGTGAACATTCTCTTTCTTCTTCCACCTCTCTCAGTTGTTGCACCTCCCATTACAGAAGTCACCAATCCCTTTTTTTGTAATCTCTTTAATACAGCATGTATGGCACTCAATTTCGCCTTTCGGTGCGATTGGATTTCAAGTTCTTCCATTATTAATACTCCGTAAGCTTTATCATTTAATATTCCTACTGTGAGTAGGATCATTTCTTCAAATTCTCCAAGATAGATTCGATTCATCAGGTACCTTTATTTGATATACAAACGTTGAACAAATAGATTTGTTGCATCATTGTAGAAGAAATCCAATTTTATTTATGTTGAATTGAAATTTGATCAATTTGAATAACCCCAAATGGTGTCTGATCAAAGAGAAAGTTTATGGAAGATATGGAATCGTTTTCATGGATTGGAAAATAATAGTTCTCAAAAACTGGCTCCCAGGAACTCCCCCAATTACTGCTTAGGCTTTTGGTTTTAGCATACTGGATAGTTAAAGCAGGATTCAACATTTTCATAGAACTTAAAACGATAGAGTCAGGCTTTGAATTTTTATATTTTATAACCAATGTAAAATCTACAAGTCGTTTTTTAAATTTGTCGTTTTGCAGAATCGAATCAGCTAATTTCAACTGCTTATGGTCTCCGATTGCAATGGAAACCAAAAGCTCATTTGATTGATCTGTAGACAGAGGTGGATTTAACCGAATATTATATTGAGGGTTGTCAAGAGAATCCCATCCGATTACAACGGCACTGGTTGATCTGAAATCATCGTCTCGAAACCGTGTTTTTTCTTCACGCCAGATAACCAATCCTTCGGTTTGAGCACTTGATCCTTCAAACGTTCCTGATTGAAGATCTATGTCTTCCTCAAAATTGAAAATTGGCTGATTTGATCCATTTACATATTGGTTAAAATATAGTGTCTTTGGTAGCCAATTCTGTGCCGTATAAGCGCTCTTGAACAATTCCTGGTAGATAGGTTTATTGAATACATCATGGATAAATGCTCCAATATATACTTCGGCAATTTTTCTTTGATCGTCAGCTGGAAGTAATGGTTTTACATTCAGCAGCCATTTAAAAGGTGCACCTGAATCATAAGAACCCCATTCAGTGTTGAATTGTCCATGATTCGCTCTGTGAATATACAATCCGGCTTTAAAATGCTCGGATCCTTGAGAAAGTTCAATCCGTTGTAATTGCCTGATTCCGAAAAAACTTGATTCATCACTGTCATAAGAACCCTGAAGCGACAAATAGCTAATGTCTCTTAATTTGATTCTTCTGAAATAACGTTTATCCGTTGGAGCAATTGAAATGATTCCCTGTATTCCATAATGAAAATCGAATGTAAGATTCGCATCGTCAGGGAAGAATTCAAGCTGATTGAAGCTTGCCGCGATAGCAACTGCTTCCCCACCCCGGCTGTGCCCTACCAGAATTATATTATCAAGATCAATTCTGTTGTATAAAGGATGAGAGGGTAACTCATTCCATTTCCTGAATTCCTGAAGATGCTTGAGTAGCAGCCAGGCACGTGCTGGCATTTCTTTCCCACGAAAATCACCTGACCAGGTAGCATTGATGAAGTTTTCATCGATGGATACTGTTAAGTACCCCTGACTTGCGAGTAATTCACCCAGGTAACCATATCCCTTATCCGAGTATTCTTCCATTGTATGATTTCCGTGAACAATCATTACCACAGGCATTTTTTCGTCCCTATTTGGGATCCACAATCTCCCGTTCAGGGGAAATGATTTTGAATCAAATTTCCAATACCGTTTTCGCCATTTTGCTTTACTTCCTTTCCATTCCGGAATAATCAGGCTGGCATCTACCGAATTCGTTTTCCAGCTAACCATGGAATTATACTCGTTCCTTCTTTCATCATTCCCACTTCCATAGGTAACAAACTCAACGTCATGTATTCCTGAAATTGAAGGGTCTGTAACATTTAACTGTTCGAAATTTGGTACAGGAATTGGCAATTGTTGTTCTCCATTACCCGTTTGTAAAAGCCAGTGGAATACAAACACAATTCCTGCAACAGATGATAGCAAACTAAAGCCAAGCGCAAGAGTCAACCAGTTTTTTCTGTTTGTATTATCCAGTAACTCTGCAAACACGCCAGACACTATTACAACCAGGAAAATCAATACGACAAAAAATAAGTAATAGAAGTTATCAGGCCATCCAAATCGCCACATTTTTAAAAAAAACAGGAAAGTGAATGCCCCCGCTAAAGATGTAAGTATGAAGGCAGGTATCAACTTAATTCCAACCTGGAGTAGCCCAAGTATGGCCTGAACAATTCGCAATGTAAACAACCCAAGGATCAATACACCAACTCCCACAATCCAGGGTGGCAGACCAATTTTAAATGTATAACCTGCTGTAAATAAAGCGCCACCAATAACAAGGGTAATACCAATTTTTGCCCCTTTTTGAAATCGTAAATAATTTCCGGAAGGTCTGCCCCATCCTTCTATTACATTCAACAGTGTTTTTAAAAATTCCTTCACACTAGTTGAACGTAGCCTTTCCAAATTTTTCAAATTGGTGGAATGTTCCTTCTATTGGCTTCCAGGCCCACGTTGATACGCCGCGATCATGGTCAATTCTATAAAAATTAATGTACCATTCAGTACCTTTTTCAGGTGGAACATTCGCCAGTGGTGCAAGTAAATCATATGGCACAAAAAACTCCCCGGTCCAGGAATCAATTTTAGAATTATGTTCCTTCTTACCTCCTTTTACCGAAGTGGCATGCTGTACTTTACGTTCATCGGTATAGTGCCATGGAATCCAGCCAAGGAATTTATCATCAATATTGGGAATGATCAGCGGGAGTTCATAATTTAAAGGAGATAACTCATATTCAAAATAAATTGGATACCTCTGATCGGTCCAAATAAACACTTCAATTACATCTTCAGTCCAAAGGTCTTTATTTTCTCCACGGAGGGTCGAGATTATTTTTTCATCTTCACATTCGTACAAAAAGTACATTCCTGTCTTTGAGTATAGTGTTTTTACTTTTGTCTTTGCTGTAATTCCTGAAAATGATAGTTGTGGAATATCTATCCATGCAGTTTGATTCCATAAATCCGAAGATCCATCCCCGGTAATTTTAAAATCATTCGTGTAATTAATTTGTAAATCAGACATAGGGGTTACTGTTTTTAAGATTATTGCTATCAGGAATGTATATGCGCTGAACATAGGCGTTTTTATCAAATGAACATTAACTTCGTTTGAACTCAAATTACTTATTCAATGGCAAAGATTCTAACCACCTTACTTCTTTCTTTAATTATTCTTGCTTGTTACGGTCAAAAATCCCGGATTATCATGATTGGTGCCCACCCTGATGATTGTGACATTGATTCCGGAGGAACAGCAGCATTATTTGCTCAAATGGGCCACGAAGTAAAGTTCATAGCGGTCACCAATGGTGATGCGGGTCATCAGAGTGAAGGTGGTGGTGCACTTGCCAAACGCAGACGCGCCGAAGCCAAAGAATCTGCAAAAAGACTGGGGGTTGAATATGATATTCTCGATAACCACGATGGAGAACTTATACCCTCACTGGATGTGAGATTGCAAATTATCCGTAAGATCAGGGAATGGGATGCTGATGTTGTAATTGCGCCCAGACCAAATGATTACCATCCTGATCATCGATATACGGGGATACTGGTACAGGATGCGGCTTACATGGTAGCAGTACCAAATGTAGCACCAGATACGCCACCATTGAAAAAGAATCCTGTATTTCTATATTTTGAAGACGGTTTTCAAACTCCCAATCCATTCCGACATGATATTGTGGTGGACATTGACAAAACCTATGATCAAAAAATGCACGCCCTTGATGCCCACGTATCCCAGTTCTATGAGTGGTTACCCTGGATTGGTGGCTACCTCGACAAAGTACCAAAAGATGAGGCTGCCCGTGAAGAATGGCTAAAAACCATATACGACAGAACTGTTACAACTGAAGAAAGAAAATCCCTGGAAAAATGGTATGGAATCAGCGCGCTGAAAGTAACGCACGTTGAATCATTTCAGGTTTGTGAGTACGGTAAACAACCAACAGATGACGAAATCCGTCTGCTGTTTCCAATGTTGAAATAAGACTGCTTAAAACAAATGATTTTTAAGGTTTTGAACCGGTAAAGATTACGGACATAAGCGGAGAACCTAAGGAATTTATCTCCAGCAGATTATGCAAGCTCAAGTAAGCGTGAAATTGGATTAACCTTTAATACTTAAATGGGATTTCAACTACCGTATTATCCCAGGCCATGAACATAACCCCTTCACCCTCCATTTTCTCTTCGAATTGGATGGAAAATGCCTCTATTGTTTTTTGAATTTCCCTTGGTTTTGCTGTAAACCGCACAACATCGTTTTCTTCTTTGTAACTGTAATGACCCCAGTAGTCCAAATCAGAATTTAATATGATTACCCATTCAGTTTCTCCCGGAATTGTAAATAAGGAATAACTTCCTGCTTTAACTTTTTTGCCACCGAATTTCACATCTGTATATAACTTTATTTCCGTTGCCTCATTTGCACCGGTTCTCCATACCTCATCATACTTCACCAATTTCCCAAAAATTTGTCTATCCTTTTTTAATGGACGACTATATGTCACTCTGATGACCGCTTTTTGACCTGCTTTGCGATCGTGAGCAAAATTGTCGGGGAAGTAGGCCATATCCAGCGAACTTTTATCGGTTTTTCTGAATGATTGAGCGTTTGAATATGAAGCTACAAAAGCAATCAGGATACACGTAATAATATTTTTCATGTGTCAGTGTTTTATTCTCCTTCAAAGAAACTAAAATTAACGTTGAATAGTTCTTTAGTATTCAATAATATTCATGAGTCAAACATGCTTATTTAAAATTATAGCCTGATTGGGTGTACATTTGCAGGCTTTATTATAAACGTGTAGTTTGAATTTCACAAAATTTAATTTTGATGCAGCATTGATGGAAGGAATCAATGCAATGGGGTACGAAAAAGCAACCCCAGTGCAGGAGCAAGCCATACCCTTGATACTTGAGGGAAAAGATATGATTGCATCGGCACAAACCGGAACAGGAAAAACCGCAGCATTTCTTTTGCCGATCATTCACAAAATTATCAGGGATACCTCTAACGATCATCATATCCAGGCCCTCATAATCGTACCCACCCGGGAACTTGCTATACAGATTGATCAACAAATGGAGGGCTTCTCTTATTTCTCAGAGGTTAGTTCAATAGCTGTTTACGGTGGAGGGGATGGATCTTCATTTGATCGTGAAAAAAAGGCGTTGGCGACTGGAGCTGACGTTGTGGTTGCAACCCCCGGCAGACTTATTGCTCATCTGAACATGAAGTATGTAAAAATGGAACAGTTGAAGTACCTGATCCTTGATGAAGCTGATCGAATGCTGGATATGGGTTTTCTTGAAGACATTATGCGTATTCTATCATACGCACCTAAAAACCGACAAAACCTCCTTTTTTCTGCAACAATGCCAACTAAAATCCGAACATTGGCAAAAACAGTACTTACAGATCCGGAAGAGATCAGCATTGCTATCTCAAAGCCTCCAGAAAAC
>SMVB01209892.1_pt1 | contig 10364 bp, 7 predicted proteins | sample 2456461 | NCBI WGS metagenome assembly SMVB01 (sample SAMN11095934, study PRJNA526329) | marine sediment metagenome | biome: Marine sediment; feature: Surficial sediment; material: Deep marine sediment; isolation source: Hadal surficial sediment | place: Pacific Ocean | collected 2014-05 | depth 0-1...
ATCACGGCCAATTGCTGTCGAAGAGCCAGGTTCTCAGTTGCCAGATCATGCCGACAACGCATGGCGGCTCGTACCGCCCCAAGGATAATTCCCAGCCACTTAAACATGTCTCGAGACTATCCAACCGCTCGGCAAAATGGCAATAAAATCAAGTCGGACGAATAAACGGGAGGGACACCCTTATTTCTTGCCATTCCCAAAACCATTCCCATGCCAGTTTGTAGTGATCGTACTAATTATCTGCCAGCATTGATTTCCAGTTGCTGACATAGACTTGGGCCGGTGGATTACTGTAAATCTTGTCGATGACTACAATCAATTCGCCATCCGGCGAGATATCAAAAGGATCGTATGCGATTCTGGCAGATCCACTGAATTCGTAAACGAGCTCCGGTTCGCCGAACAGCGGCGCGTCGTTGCGTTCGGAGACTGTCACCGACATGATCTGATTAAAAGATACGTAGTAAAGCGTTTTTCCGTCCTTCGACCATTTCGCATTGCTGCCGCGTTCCCCGGACACCTTCCAGCGGAGATTTCCTTCTGGAAAAGCCTGCGCGTACAAAACAGGCATATTCGCCTGCCACTCGGTATACGTCATCCACTTTCCGTTTGGTGATATTTGTGCCTGAGTAGTTGGGGGTTCCGTGGCCAGAATCGTACTAATGTCGCCGGCTCGATTCATAAAAAAAATGTCACCATTAGTTTTGGCCCGGAGCTGCATATACAACAGACCGCGATCCGTCCACTGCAATGGCACCGTCATTTTATCGGAAGGAATAGTTGGATTCGCTGGTTCATCTGATTTCAGCGCAAGATCGTATATTCCTGCCGATCTTTTCCAATACGAAATATGGCTACCATCAAATTTCCATATCGGTTTCCTCCCGGAATCCGTTGTCGCCTGTGAACCGAGGCCTCGTCCGTCAGTTGGAAATATCCATATGTTGTATTCGCTCGTAAATCTGACCGAGACCGCGACCTCTTGGCCATCCGGTGAAAATCGCGGATTGCTCATCGTTCCGCTGTTGCTAAGAATGCGTTGATCACCATTACTGTTAATGAGAAGGAGTCTGTTTGTAATCTCGTCTGGCTCCGTGGCGTAAATAAGTGCGCCCGAGGATGAGACTGCTAAATGATTAGCAACGCCACCAATTAATGGCATGGCTTCGCTCGTCAAGACAAGATCATTCAGGTCGAGCGCCGCACTCCATATTGAAAAATCCGCATCGTCCTCCCGCAGGAAAACCGTGTCGCCATTTGCATATTTCGGCAATCGTCCCGCAGCAAGTTTCTTACGTTTACCGGTTTCCAGTTCGTACGCCCAGATCGTGGCAACCCCTGCTGTATGCACCTCAAACAGCAAGATATTTTTGTTGGGTACAAATTCGGGATGTCGATGTGTGGTCTCGCGTTCACTCAGCGTAGTCAAATTCGTAATGGGACCGCCGGCGCCGGATACCTGCAAGAGCGGCGTACGGTAACCGTTCGTAAAAACAATATTGCCATCGTCGCCCCAGGCCGCCCCTTTTATCAGATTCACCGACTCCGCTATTACGATCGAAGGGCCACCGCCCACTGGAACCCGACGAATCGCACCATCGAGTCCGAATCCGACTGACGATCCGTCCGGGGAAAAGAATGGAGACGATGCGCCTGCGGTATCGGCAACGCGCTTCGCCCTTCCGCTCTTTGCATCCTTGATATAGAGATGCTGGTCACCCTCCGAATAGCCAACGTAGGCCAGCTTGGTGCCATCCCGCGAGATCGCCAAGTCGCCTTGTTCGCTGGTAATGGCGCTGTGCATGAATCCGTCCAAGCGCAGAGGTAATCGGATCTCAGACCGCTGGACGGTTGGCGGCTCCGGCAATACCGGACCGCCGCCAATAAATTTTCCCAACAGCAGTCCCAGGGCAAGCGTGCCTACGCCGATTAGAAAACTCCGCTGAGAGCTCGGCGCCAAATTCGACGGTTCCTTCCGGGTATCGTCGGTTGATCTGTCGCCGTCATCCGGGACAATCTCGTACGACCATGCAAGAATCAATGCGACGGGAAAACCAAACAGGATAAATACGACAAGCGCGCGAAGAACCCAGTCAGGAAGAAGCAAGGCCGGGATAATCATATCGGCGACCTGGGCCAGCAGCCATCCGACTACAGCGTAGGTAACTGCAACCCGGACTACTTTTCGTCGTTTTAGCTCCCCCCAGACTGAGGCCATTGGTCATCCCTGTTGATGAGAATCAGTGCAATCCGGAATTCTACCGAAAGAAAGGGGTCAAATGGTCCGAAATAGGGCCGAACGGACTTATCACTTGGCATGTCTGATCGACCTCATATGATTCTAACGGCCGGAGAAGACGTAATGGAGCGAACCATCATTGACGAATTCCATATGGACATCGTCTTTCGATGGATTCGCAGCTGACTTCTCCACTTGGTATAGAACGGAAGAGGGCGGTCTGCCTGCAACGGATTGGTTGGCTGTTTTATATTTTCCCAAAACAAACGCTATGTATTTGATCGTATTGGGGGTGTTTCAGGGGGTAGTTTTGGGAATGAATCTCGTAACCTATTGAAATTATTCATATGTGTCTCTGGCTTCGAACCAGGTGGTTGAAAGTTCGAACGCCGCCGGCCAAGAGCTTAACCGCAATACAGCTCTTTCTCTAAACTAGTCGACGCGTGAATTTTGCGTACATCAGCTGTGCGCCGTTATGCGCAGTGATGCAAATTGGGCAACGGGCGCCCCAGTAACCTACTGATAAATAAAGCCAGGGAACTACCACCAACAAACTGAAAATCCGCGTGTCGGTGGTTCGATTCCGCCCCTGGCCACCAGTTTCTCGATTTCATGATCTACCGCGTCCAGCCGTTCCGGATGCATGCATGGTCTGTCGGCCTTCGGTAGTGAGTGTACTGAGCAAAACATGGGTTGGCATGGCGTGATTCTCATTACTTCGGTGCTATTCACTATGAGTATCGTCAATCTATCAGCTAGTTCGCGTGGACTTTGACCGTTTGCCCGACATCGTTCAGGATTTCTCTGAGCGTGTCGTAATCGGGATGCCGGAGTCGCATCCAGGCATTCGCCATGTAACCGCCTTCGATGGGCTGCGTCGGCGTGCCAGGCTCCGGCAGGTGTGTCGCGACGATGCAGTCGCCGTATTTTCGCCCAATCTCGCCAACGCCTGAATAACCCGTAATCCTTCCGTCACGCTCCGGCCTCAATGCGATCATGCCGGCGGCGTAGCGACGGGACGGCTGCGTATGTGTGCTGCCGTGCACGAGCGTGTGGGCCCACTCGAAATAAAGATCAAACTCGTTGGCCGCGTTGTAGACGTCCCACTGCCCAACGCCGGGCGGCCGGCAACCGATTTCGGAAAACTTCAGGCCCTTCGGTCCGTAGAACCACTCCATGTGTGTCGCCGATGTGCCGATATTCAATATCTTGATTACCTTGCGCGCCATTTTCCTGACGTCGTCGTAGCCAGGTTCATCCATGCGATTCGTTGCCACCATTTGTGGTGCGATCCAGCGTTCGCGCATCGCTTCGAGCACGTTCGGGTAGTAATGCGTGATGAACTCGTGTGCCACCTTGCCGTTGATCGCCAGCGTGTCGAGAAATCCTTCGTGGCCCTCGATGAATTCCTCGATTGCAACGGCAACACCATCGGCAAGCCCCGACTCGTGGATGACGCGCTCGAGGTCCCCGGTGCTGCGGACACGATACGTCGCCGATGCGCCGGCGCCCGCCGGCGGCTTAATGATCAATGGGAAGCCCACGGCTTTCGCGAATTCGCGCGCCTGCTCGGGCGTCTCCGCTCGCATCGACTGCGCACACGGAATGCCTGCCCTGCGCAGCACCTCTTTCATCGCCGGTTTGTCGCGGCACAGAAAAGCTGTTTCGGTGGATGTGCCGGGGATACCGGTCGCCTCGCGGACCGCCGCCGCAGCCATGATATGCGCTTCGACCGTCGTCTCGAGCCGGTCAACCCAGACGGATTTCTGAATCGCCTTGACTGCCTTCAGGAGTGACGGCTCGTGCACGACCGAGCGAACCTGCACGTACTCTGACAGCCAGCCTTTGACGTCGCTGCTGAGGTATTCGGCGGGCCGTTCGCCGATGCCGATGACGTTTGCGCCAACGGCATTGAGCGCACGCACGAACTCGCGCTGATTATGCGGAAAGGAGGGTTCGACAAAAATGATGTTCATTGTTGTTCTTCTTTAGTGTCTCGCGAACTAAGCAGGCAGGACACTAGGTGATGCCCATCAGCCGCCGGAACAGATCGACATAGACTGCGCCTTGCTTGTCCCAGGAAAAATCCCTGGCCATGCCGTTCTTGACGACCCTGAGCCAGGCCTGTTTGTCACGATAAAGATCCAGTGCGGCGTTGATCGCCCAACTTAGCCCCGCACTATTATAATCCCGGAACACGATGCCCGTACCGTCACCGGTGCCGGGGTCGTAAAGTTCAACGGTATCGGCCAATCCGCCGGTCTCGCGCACGATCGGGACCGTGCCGTAACGCAGGCTGTACATCTGGTTCAGGCCACAGGGCTCGAACAGCGATGGCATCAGAAACATGTCGCTGCCAGCTTCTATCCAGTGAGCCAGTTTGTCGCTGTAGCCGTTGTAAAAACAGACGCGATCGCGATATTTCTGTTGCAGTGAGTGAAAGAATTGTTCGTAGCGCGGCTCGCCGCTGCCCAATACGGCCACGGAAAACCGGCGGGATTGCAATAGCTCCGGTAGCACGGCTTGTATCAGGTCGATGCCCTTTTGGCCCGTCAGTCGCGACACCATGCCGATCAGCGGCGGGTTGTAGGCGGTGGCAAGGCCGAGCTCGTTCATCAGCTCGAACTTGTTCTTCAATTTGCCCTCGAGCTGCTCGCTCGAATACTGATGTGGAATCAGCTTGTCATGCGCCGGATCCCATTCGCCATAGTCAACGCCATTCAACACGCCAATGAGCGTTTCGCGTCTTTCCTTAAGCAGATCCTGGAGTCCCATGCCATATTCGTCGCCCTGAATCTCCCGCGCATAGTTGGGGCTCACCGTCGTCAGCAGATCGGCATACAGCACACCGGTCTTCAGAAAATTGATTCGGCCCTTGTCCAAATCGTCCTGATGCAGCAAGTCTTCGCTGCCGCTCAAGCCGAGGTCGTCGAGAATGTCGGCGCCGAAGATGCCCTGATAGCCAATATTGTGAATGGTCAGCACCGAATGCGTATTCGCAAACAGCCGATCCCACGCGTATATCGTCTTCAGATAAAGCGGTATCAGCGCCGTATGCCAGTCGTGTGCATGGAAGATGTCCGGAGCAAAGCCCATATGCTGGCACATTTCGATTGCCGCGCGGGACAACAGAATGAAGCGATAATGTTCGTCATCGCCGGATGTATACAGGCCTTCGCGATCGTAAAGCTCGGGGCAGCGCAGAAAATAGATACTCAGAGACGAATTTGGCAGCTGCGCCGTATCGATCGAGTACCTTATGGTATGCGGACCGAGGCTTATCGATATGTCCTGCAAGGACTCAACCGGTGCGATCGTCAGTCCGCTGTCACGTACGCGCCGGTACAGCGGCAGTAATACGCGCACGTCGTGTCCGTCTCGGTGCAGGAACGCCGACAATGCCGCGCACACATCCGCAAGCCCCCCCGTCTTCGCGAGTGGTGCGAATTCGGAACTGGCAAGACAGATTTTTATCGGGTTCTTTTTCGCCACTGTCTCGATGCAAATGAAGCAATCAAGAATGCTATTCTACACAGCCAATTCCACAATCCACGTTCGATTTCATCACGAGGGCCATTTGTGAATGTCATGATGCTTTCGCCCGGCTATCCTGCCGACATGCCGGAGTTCGTGCGCGGGCTCGCCGAGCACGGCGCACGGGTCTTCGGCGTCGGCGACCAGCTGGCCGGCGACCTGCCGGACGCCGTTCGCAGCTCGCTCAGCCACTACGTTCAGGTGCGTTCGCTCTGGGACACGAAACAGGTCATTGCCGATGTGCAGGCGAAACTACGCGGCCGCACTCTCGACCGGATCGAGTGCCTGTGGGAACCTGGCATCATGCTGGCAGCCGAATTGCGTCATTACTTCGGCGTCGACGGCCTCAATATCGAGCAGGCGCACCGCTTTCGTGACAAGGAAGCAATGAAAAGAGCGCTCGACAAAGCCGGCGTTCGTACACCGAATCATGTTGCCGCCGACAGCATTGCCGCTGTCTGGGAAGCCGTGCAGGAGATCGGCTTTCCGGTCATATTGAAACCCATCGCCGGTGCTGGCTCGGCCGACACCTACCGGATCGACAGCATTGATGATCTGCGCGCCGTGCTGCCGCGATTGCGCCATGTGCCGATGGTCAGCGTCGAGGAATTCGTCGACGGCGAGGAATACACGTTCGACACGATCACGATCAACGGCAAGATCGCCTACTACAACATCGCCTGGTATCGGCCGCGGCCGCTCATTGCCCGCAGCAACGAATGGATCAGTCCGCAGGTCATTGCGCTCCGCGATGTCGATCAGCCCGAGCTAAAAGATGGTGTGCGCATGGGTTACGAGGTCATCGACGCGCTCGGTTTCGACACCGGCTTCACGCACATGGAGTGGTATCGCAAGGATGACGGCGAAGTCGTGTTCGGCGAAATCGGCGCGCGTCCGCCCGGCGCGTTCCAGGTTGACCAGATGAAATACGCCTGCGACTTCGACGTGTTCGGTGCCTGGGGACAGGCCGTCACGCAGCACCGCATCGACGCCAACATCCACCGCTCGCATAACGTCGCGACGATCTATAAGCGAGCACGCGGCGTCGGCCGCATTCAGTCCATCGAAGGCGCCGACCGACTGCAACAACGATTTGGCCGGCATATCATTTGGAACACGCTGCTGCCACCCGGCACGCCGCGCCGCGACTGGCGCAAGACGCTCGTCTCCGACGGCTTCATCATGCTGCGGCATCCCGAACTTGCGAGGACGCTCGAAATGGCCGATGCCGTCGGCTCGGAGCTGCACCTCTACGCCGGCTAAAGACTGAAGACGATGGGTCTTGCGTCTCGTTACCGCAAGCGCTTACGCGTACTCGTCGAGGTACTTCGGCAGCATTTCGCGCCAGGTCACCCAATTGTGGTGGTAGTCCTGGCCCCATGAAACGACTCGGTTCGGAATGCCCTTGGCGCCGAGCACGCTGGCCATGCGCCAGGACTCGTCGATGTCCTCGTAGTCGCCTTCGCCGCTCGGCAGCAGGATGAAGCGTTTGCGTAGCAGGTCGAGGCCTTCGCCCTCGAGCTTGGGCAAATAGTGCAGCGGCGATGAGAAATAGAAGTCCTGGTTGAAGCGGCCTTCGAGGTATTTCGACAGGTCAAACGTGCCGCTCATCGCGATCGCCAGTTTATAGGCGTCGGGATGGCGGCAGACGGTCGCGACAGCGTTGAACGCGCCGATCGAAGCACCGGCGGCGATGACTTCGATCGATTCCGAATCGCAGTCCTTGCGAATGGCGGGTGTGACTTCGTCATAGATAAACGCGTCGAACAGATTCTGCAGCTTCGAACAGTACTCGCCCGAGTGTTCGCCCGAAAACCACGCTTTGCCTGCAATGCTGTCAATCGAGTAGACCTTGATGCGCCCGGCTTCAAGCAACGGTTCGAGTGCGCGAATCAAATGAAATCGCTCGACTTCCTCGGCGTCGCCTCCGGCTGTCGGGAACAGTATGACCGGCGTGCCGAAGTGCCCCCAGCGCACGAGCTGCACGTTTTGCTCTATGTGTGGCGAGTGCCACCGAAAAACCTCTTTCGCACTCACGAGAGCGAAATCCTTTCATCATCACGTCCGGCTTGCACACGATTCCAGAACAGTTCGGTGAATTCGTCGACTTCGTGTGGCGGGAAGAGCGACTCCACCTTTTGCCGGATTGCGTCATGGGCCACGGCGGAGCCGAAAAATTCGTGTGCGACGTCGTCAAGATCTGCGAGGTGTTTGTTGCAGAACGTGTAGAACTCATCCGAATCGAAACGTTCTTGTGCGATCTGCATGTAGGCGTCGAGCTTTTCTTCAAACGAGCGGTCCGAGTCGGCGATGTCAAAGTACGCTCGCCAGTTGAGGTCGGTATTCAATCGCCGCTCGGTTGCGGCGCAGAAAATCGACCAGCGCAGATTCGCCTTGATGAGCCAGGGGAAATGGAAATGCAGCGACGTTACCTGAGAGTCAGGGCAGGCGTTCGCGAAATCGATTGGGCACCAGACGCCGTTACTGCGTAGCGCTTCGCAGGAATTGAAGTCCCAGCCGAAGAACGCGTTGATGACCATCGTCATGTTCGCCAGATGACTCTCTTCGCCAGTCGACAGGAAATTCAGGTCCATGCGATAGCGATCGTGCAGTGGGGCAGATGGATCGTAGTTCACGCATCGCCACTGTGGGCCGAGTCCAATACAGCGAACAAACATATCGTGGGGATGGACGCCTTTCTGCAGGTGCATGAGGCGCGTGCCGCTGCTCTCGTAAGCCTTCGACAGTGCTTTAGAGTCGCTGATAGCCGTGACGCCAACCCAGGCGCCGCCGTCATACGGCTTCATAAACAGCGGGTAGCCAATGCGTTCGCCGATATCGGCCAGGTCAAATAGCTTCGCGTAGCGCTTGAGCGTCACTTCAAGATCGGTGGACTCGTCATAGGCTTTCGGCGGAATGAGCCAGGTGTCCGGAACCGGGAAGCCAAGCCGCATCATCGCGCTGTAGGTAGTATGTTTCTCCATCGACTGCAGCGACCACGGATTGTTGAACACGTACAGGTCGTCGGTCACGATCGACTTCTTGATCCACTCTCTTGACGTGTGGTACCAGTGTGTCAAGCGGTCGATGACGACGTCGTACTTGCAGGGCTGGCGCAGATCGAACGGTTCGATGTAAATGCGTTCGACTTCGAACGTCAGCGTGTCCTTGCCATACTGAATTTTCGGCTCGAGTCGCTCCAGCAGAGCCTCGTAACAGATTGGCCAGCAGATGTCTGCGCCAAGCGAGAGCCCGATGTGGCGGGTTTTTGTTGCCACGAATTTTCCCCTTCTGTTTTTATCTAACTATAGCCAAGCTCGAGTTCACTTGCCGAAAGATCGTGCATGATCTCATTCATAGACCATCCAGACAGGTCCCGGGAACAACCACGATAGCCCATTGCGTAAGCGGTCGCGCCAGTTCTCCCAGTTATGCGCGTCACGCGCCTCCTCGAATTTGACGTTGATGCCCTGCGCCTGCAGCCGCGGCACCAGGGAACGATTCTCGTAAATCAGTGACTCGTACATCCCGCAGCTCATGTAGATTTTCTCGCTGGGCTGGCCGGGATTCTCGCGGAATTCGTTCATGAAGCGAACAACCGGGTCGAACACGGCTCCGCGCTCGTGTGGCCCGAGATCGCTGAACGCAAAAGAGCCAGACTGCAAGAGCAGGCGGCCGAACAGGCCCGGGTACCGCCAGGCCGCGTGCAGCGACGCGACGCCGCCGAAACTCGCGCCCATGATGCCACGCGCGTAAGACTCGTCAATCAGGGGAAACTTGTTGGCCAAAAGCGGCAACAGGTCTTTAGCGAGAAAATCCGCATGCGCATCGTAGCCGGCGTATTCCTTCAGTCGATCCGGAGAGTCGGTCATCGCAACAATCATTTGCGGAATCTCGAGCCGGTGAATCAGGTTGTCGAGTATAGTTTTGAGCGCCGCGAAACGCTGATAGTCCTGCCCGTCGTGAACGACAAGCAGCGGATAGCGCCGGTTTTTTCTCAGCCTCGCGGGTAGGTAGACCTGCACGTCGCGGCGTTCCCGAAACGCCTTGCTTTCGATCTCGACGCGCTCGATCGAGCCTTCACGCGCCTCGGCGTCGTGCTTGGTCCAGTCGGGTCGCTCGTATCGATAGCCCTGACAGACTGAGTTCGCGCCAAACGGATCGTGCGCGATCACATCATTCAAGGGATCGAGCACGAGCTCATGTGCGCCAGCCCGGACAAGCTCGAACTTGTACTCGATTCGCGATTTCTCGGGAAGCTCGATCGTAATCGCCCAAAGGCCTGTTCCGTTGAGATTTTGCAGTGCTTGGGCCGTATTCAGTCCGGCGATCCAGCAGCGCAGATAGACGGCATCGGCGTCGCCGCGATAGACAAACGTGACGTCCGTGCCATCGACGAGCGGAAACGTGGCGCTTGCTACGAATCTGTCGACTTCGGCGGTACTCGGAGCGCCTTTCCGTAGGAGTTTTCGGAGCGTCGGATTCATCGCGCACGTTCCTTCCGCAGCGCGCCGCTTCGCGACAGTCGTCGGACGCCTGCGGCCGAAACAATACACCCGTTCTCGTAACACAGCAGCGATCCGCTATCGAG
>SMVB01217690.1_pt1 | contig 10363 bp, 8 predicted proteins | sample 2456461 | NCBI WGS metagenome assembly SMVB01 (sample SAMN11095934, study PRJNA526329) | marine sediment metagenome | biome: Marine sediment; feature: Surficial sediment; material: Deep marine sediment; isolation source: Hadal surficial sediment | place: Pacific Ocean | collected 2014-05 | depth 0-1...
AATGTTCGATACAAAGCCCCAGGACAGCAGAATTGTTTATGAAGCGAAGGTCGTACGGCAGTCGATCAGGAATAAGTACGAAATAAGAGACTGAAACAGACTGCCTGTAAATCCTGATCCAGTATGTAGGAGATCATCCCGTATTTGCGCAGTACAACAACCGCAGATTGATTCTGAGCGCGTTTCTCACCGTGGCCCTCGTCTCGTACCTAGTTACAGTGAACTCGCCTGTATACTAAGCTGTATACTAAATTTGAGTTTTGGTAAAAGAAAAGGGCTTACGTTTTCACGTAAACCCTTACTCTGTATGGCTCCCCAGGACGGACTCGAACCGCCGACCTAGTGATTAACAGTCACCCGCTCTAACCAGCTGAGCTACTGGGGAATTGCTTTGAGGCGCGGTATTCTCCGTGCTTTGGGTAAGGGAGTCAAGTCGTAGATTTTTTTTGATGGTCCGATTAGCGGCCATCGGTATTCACGGAGATCCAAACGATAAATTGCGTCTAAGGACAATGAGTGGAATCGAGATTTTCTGCTACATCCCGCCTGATTCTGCCCAGGTTGGAGATTACGAGTTTCCTCGCCCGCTCCGGTCCTCCCAGTCCGCACAGGCTGAAGCTGCCATTGCTTCCCGGTGTTGTGCCGTTGGGGTAAAAGCGAACGTTTGTGCGGCCGGCTGAGCTGTGAATCATGATGTTTTCCAGGCCCTGGCCATGGCGCAGCAAGTCTTCGTCATCCTGGTGTTGCCGATCCTTGTTGAAATCAACGAAAACGATCCAGCCTGCGGTCCAGTCCGTAGACAGCGCGCAACCGTCACCTGGGTTGCCCGGGCAGGCTACAACCTGTGAATTTTGATATACAGCCTGGCTGCGACCGTAAAGCAGGTCGGTGTGCAAGGCGCTGATTGCAGCGTTCATGCGTTGTTTGAGTGAATATTCCTGAAAAGCCGGCACCCCCAGGCTGAGCAAAATAGCCGTAATGGAAAGGGTGACCATGAGTTCAATAACGGTGAATCCATTTCGTGTTCGCAATTTCCTGAGTTTCATGGCTGTTCAGGGTAGAAGAACAGCCGGGGCAGCGTAGAAGGAAAACCATCCTGGATGGCGTAGGAAAAGTCTGCTGTTTAACGATCCTGGACTTCCATTACCGCTTCTCGGATCCGGGAAATCGCTTCTTGGAGGTGGTCCATGCTTGCAGCATAGGACAACCTGAGATGACCTGGTGCGCCAAAAGCCGAACCCGGCACCGTGGAAACCCCGGCTTCATCCAGCATCCATGAAGCAAGCTGAACGTCATCATTGATGTCATCTCTTTCGTTCAGGAACTCTCGAAACGAAGGGAAAGCGTAAAACGCGCCATCGCAACTGGGGCATTTGACGCCGGGTATGTCATTGAGTGCAGTGAACATGAATTCGTAGCGCTGCTTGTATTCATTTCGCATCTGTTCGAGACAATCCTGCGGGCCGTCAAGGGCTGCGACTGCCGCGGCTTGAGAAACAGACCCGGCACAGGATGTGCTCTGTCCCTGTACCTTGCGCATGGCCGCTACCAGGTCTTCCGGACCGGCCAGGTAGCCGATCCGCCAGCCGGTCATTGCATAGGCCTTTGAAACGCCGTTGATTACGATGGTTCGCTGGATGAACTCCGGGCAGCTGTTCAGAAATGTGCGATAGCGGCCCTCACCCCAGTAAATGTGTTCGTAAATATCATCGCAGGCGATGAATATTCGGGGATGCGCAATGAGCACATCGCCCAGCGCCCTGTATTCCTTTTCCGAATAAACCTTTCCCGTTGGATTGGACGGCGAATTAAGAATAATCAACCGGGTATTTTCGTTCAGTGAGCTTTGTAACTGCCTGGCCGTAATTTTGTAGTCGTTTTCCGTCGTTCCGGCCAGGATGACCGGTTCGGCATCGGCCAGCTTGACCATGTCGGGGTATGAAACCCAGTACGGCGCCGGCACGATAACCTCATCACCTTTATTCAGAATTGCTATCAGCAGATTGAACAGGCTCTGCTTGGCGCCATTTGAGACCAGGATCTGACCGGGGTCAAAGTCAAGATCGTTGTCCCGGTGGAATTTTTTGATAATCGCCTGTTTCAATTCCGGAGTGCCATCCACAGGCGTATAGCGGGTTTTGCCGGCGCGTATGGCATCAATGGCAGCTTCCCTGATGTGCTCCGGGGTGTCGAAATCAGGTTCCCCAAAACCCAGCGATACGATGTCTTTGCCCTGGGCCTTCAGTTGCATCGCCTTCATGCTGACCATGATGGTGGCAGAAGGCTTGATCCGGTCTACGCGGTGAGAAATTCGGGACACAGTATCTGCCTTATTCAATCAGCGGAATTCCTTCAGAGAGTTTCAACTGAATTGCCGCGTTCATCCTGCTTTCAAGTTGCATCAGCCTTGTCACCTTTATGCTCGGTAGGATGCGCCGAAATTTTTTCACGTAAAGCTGTGTTACCTTTAAGGCCTGCTCATCGTAAATGAGTGTGCGATCCAGTAATTCTTCCGCCTTTTTGTCGGTCATGTTTTCGTAATGTTTGGCATAATCAACGATGACATCGAGCTTCCGGGTGGCAACATTGGTCATCGCGTCGCGGTATTTACGATAAAGGGGCCAGAACGCATCCTTTTCCTTATCGGTAAAACTCATGTTGTATGCCAGTGTTGTGTTTCGCTGGTCGTTGATCATGCGCAGGGAAATGGCAATATCGCGCTGGGCAATGGCTGAAGGAACCTGTGCGAAAACGGCTGTTTGAATGAGCAACAGGAACATCAGGCTAAGGGCGTATTTCATGAATAAAACTCCGTATTGTCGTAACAATTTTAAAGTAAAGACCCGGCATCTGGATTAGCCCCTTCGCCATGATCGCTGAGGGTCTGGCGCCGGCAAGCGCGTATAATAACAAGTTTGTTCCGGGGATTTCATTACATGCCTGTCAAGACCTCCAAACCATTTGTTCTGCATAGCAAATTCAAGCCGGCAGGCGATCAGCCTCAAGCCATTGCAAAGCTGATAGAGGGTATGGATTCCGGGCTTGCACACCAGACGCTGCTGGGTGTGACCGGATCAGGCAAAACGTTCACGATTGCCAATGTGATTGAAAATCAACAGCGGCCGACCCTGGTCATGGCGCCGAATAAAACCCTTGCGGCCCAATTGTATGGCGAGTTTCGGGATTTCTTCCCGGAAAATGCGGTGGAATATTTCGTTTCCTACTACGACTATTACCAGCCCGAGGCCTACCTGCCGTCTTCGGATACCTACATCGAAAAAGACGCCTCGATAAATGAGCACATCGAGCAGATGCGTTTGTCGGCAACCAAGGCGCTGCTGGAGCGGTCGGATACCATCATCGTGGCGACCGTTTCGGCAATCTATGGCCTGGGCGATCCGACCCAGTATCTGAGCATGGTACTGCACCTGTCACGCGGTGAAATGATCAATCAAAGATCCATCCTGCGGCGCCTGGCTGAAATGCAATACAGCCGAAATGATATGGAGTTGCGCCGGGGAACCTACCGGGTTCGCGGTGACATTATCGATATCTTCCCGGGTGATGAGGAGGCCCAGGCCATCCGCATCGAACTGTTCGATGAAGAGGTAGACTCGCTGTGTGTGCTGGATCCATTGACCGGCGAAATTCTGAAAAAACTCCAGCGGATTACGGTTTATCCCAAGTCCCATTACGTCACACCCCGGCAGGTGGTTCTCGATGCGGCGAAGTCCATTTCCGAGGAACTCAAACAGCACCTGGTCCTGCTGCGTAAGCAGGAACGGCTGGTGGAGGCTCAGCGCCTGGAACAGCGCACCCGTTACGATCTCGAAATGATGCTGGAACTGGGCTACTGCAACGGCATCGAAAATTATTCCCGCCACCTGACCGGCAGGGGCGCCGGGGAAGCGCCCCCGACGCTGTTTGACTACCTGCCGGACAATGCAATGCTGGTGCTGGATGAGAGTCACGTGCTGATTCCGCAACTGGGCGCCATGTTCAAGGGAGACCGGTCTCGCAAGGAAAACCTGGTTACTTATGGCTTCCGTCTACCGTCGGCTCTGGATAACCGGCCGTTGAAATTCGAAGAATGGGAGGCGCGGGCACCACAGTCCATTTTCTGTTCGGCTACGCCCAGGGCTTACGAACTGGATCGTTCCGGGGATGTAGTAGAGCAGGTCGTAAGACCCACCGGACTGATAGACCCCGAAATTGAGGTCAGGCCTGCCACTGACCAGGTGGATGACCTGCTGTCTGAGATCAACAAGAGAGCGGCGATGGGTGATCGCGTGTTGGTGACGACGCTGACCAAGCGCATGGCTGAAAACCTGACGGAATACCTGGCTGATCACGGTGTACGGGTTCGCTACCTGCACTCGGACATAGACACCGTGGAACGTGTTGAGATAATCCGTGATCTCCGTTTGGGCGAGTTTGATGTGCTGGTTGGTATTAACTTGTTGCGAGAAGGGCTTGATATGCCAGAAGTTTCCCTTGTTGCAATATTGGATGCAGATCGTGAGGGATTCTTGAGGTCGGAATCTTCGCTGATCCAGACCATGGGCCGGACTGCGCGTAACGTGCGTGGCAAGGCCATTTTGTACGCAGATCGAATAACGGGTTCCATGGAGCGTGCCATTGCTGAGACCGACCGGCGTAAAACGAAGCAGATTGCTTACAACAAAGAGCATGGCATCACGCCGAAATCAATACAGAAAAAAGTCGTGGATATCATGCAGGGCGCCTACGACGATACCTCACGCCGCAGCCGCCGTTATGCGCGCATTGCCGAAGCAAGCGGAGAGTATGGCGACGTCACTGTTGAAAATCTCGGCAAGGCGGTCGCGGAGCTGGAAAAGAAAATGTTCAAGCATGCCGAGTTGCTGGAGTTCGAGGAAGCGGCGGGTGTGAGGGACCAGATTCACAAGCTCAAAGACAGGGTGTTGATGTAGAAATTCCCATTGCGCCCAATCCAGGGCCCGGGAAATTCACTGGCTTGTTGCTAACCGCAATAATGCTTTGGCTGCGGCCGTCCACGGTAAGGTGACACACTCGATTCGACTGGGGTATTTCCTGACACCCAGCAGTGCTTTCAACCCATCGGGACCGTCAGTTTCCTCATTCGATACCAGTGAATTTTTTAGCCAGTCGTGTGTTCTGCCAAATTTTTCGACCCGTTCCCCTGGAATCAACTCACACAACAACGACGCCGAAGCTTTGCATATCGCACAGGACTCGCCTTCGAAAGCCGCATCCCTGATTGTTTCACCATCCACCTGCAGCATGATGACGATGCGGTCACCACAGAGGGGGTTAAACTGTTCATGACGGCAGGTTTCCTTGATGCTCTTGTGAAAACCAACGGGCTGAGACGAGTGTTGCAGAATGATTTCGCGGTACAAGCGGGATAAGTCGTCAACACTGCCAGGCCTGTTTTCGGTGTTCACAGGGAAATGTCCATCCAGACCAGCCTGTGGTCAGAAGCGTTCACCAGGTCAGCACCCACTTCACCCCGGGCCGGCCAGAACACGCCGCAAGCACGAACGGATATTTTGGCCGACGGCAAAACGTAATCCAGCCGAAGGTTACCGGTGTATTCATCGTTGAAATCCGAGGTATCGGAGGCCGGATCACCTCTGTGCTGTCGGTTGATTTCGCCCTGGACGAGCGATGCTTGCTGCCCGCCGGAGCTCAATGGCGTACAAGAGGAGTTGATCATGGGGAAGGCCAGTAGCTGTTCTATTGCGCCGGCAGTTGCAACGCCACTTTGGCTGTCATAATTCAATGAATCACCGTCCATTGGGTCTGCATTCAGGTCGCCGGCAATGACAAATCTGGCCCCGGCGTGCAGCCCCCCGGTTCGGCCCTTGTCATCCACAATGTAGCTCCTGTCTCCATCACCCAGGTATCCAATCCAGAAGCGATTTTCATCGAAATTGCGCTTTCCATTGCGATCCTCGGCGCCGTCGAATACCGGCGGGGTCGGATGGTGCACTAGGAAATGCAAATCGTGACCATTAACATCGATGGGAATATCCCAGTGGCTCTTGGAGCTCAAACGCAGTTGCCCCCATATTTCATCTGAGTAATAGCTGCTGCCGTCCGGATTGAATGGTCTGTTCGCAGCGGGCAGGGCAGACCAGGGGAAATGCTGGAATGTTCGGGCAGCCTCCTGGCGGATTGGAAAGCGAGACAGAATGAGCATGCCGTACTGGCCGGGAAAATTGCCGTATCCCCAGGCATCGGATGGTTCGCCGGCTTTGCCGTTGCCATCCAGGTCCAGGCCGCTGTCCACGCCGGTATTCACCGGGCCGCGGAAGCTGTAGGGGTACTGAATGGTTCGCTGATCATTCCAGCTTATTGCGAGGTAAAGCGCATTGAATAATTCAGCAGCATCCTGGTCCGGGGCGTAGTCGAATTCGTTCAGCACGATGATATCCGGCCGCACCCGCTGCAGAATTTCAGCAACCTGCCGCAGGCGGGAATCCTCCCCGTTTGCCAGGTTTCGGCCCATTTGCCCTTCCTCCGGCAAGCCCATAGCAATATTGAAGGTCGCAATGCGCAGCTCATTTTCTGCGCTATTGCCTGCACTGCAAACCATCAATGCGGTGAGGGCGATGAATAGGAAAGCGACATGACGCATCTTCTTATGATATACGTGAAGCTGCTCGCCACAAAGGACCACAGATCAATGCCGTTCATCAAAGTAATCGATCCCAATTCTGCCACAGGCCGCCTGGCAAAAATTTATTCACGGGTCAGTGACCCGGGTGGCCAGGTGGACCACGTGTTGCAAATCCACAGCCTTCGGCCACATTCACTCGAGGGACACATGGCCTTGTACAAGGCCGCATTGCATCACCCGCACAATAAACTGCCCCTGTGGTTTCTCGAAACCATCGGCGTGCAGGTCAGCATATTGAACAAATGTTCCTATTGCGCCCGCCACCACAGCGCGGGATTGAAGCGCATTCTTTCGGGTGAGCCAGGCCGTTTCGAAGCAATTGCGGCGGAATTGAAGCGGGATAAACCGGGGCCGTTGTTTTCTGCGGCAGAGCGTGCGGCACTCGATTATGTCCGCAAGTTAACCAAAGACCCCGGCGCGATCACGAGTGAAGACATAGACAATATGAGGGCTGCGGGTTTGAAAGATGGTGAAATACTGGAAATTAACCAGGTGGCATCTTATTTCGCCTACGCCAACCGGACGGTTACCGGCCTGGGCGTGAGCATTGAGGATGAAAAATTGGGGCTCTCACCGGAAAATGACCAAGCCTGGGAGCACCGTTAGTCGGCATAATGCATCAAGGATCCCCAGTTTGCGTAGTAACACACACCCCGTCATCTCGAATTTGCGCAGCAACACACACCCCGACATCCCGGATTTGCGTAGCAACACACACCCCGTCATCCCGGATTTGCGTAGCAACACACACCCCGTCATCCCGGATTTGCGTAGCAACACATACCCCGTCATCCCGGATTTGCGTAGCAACACATACCCCGTCATCCCGGATTTGCGTAGCAACATCCGGGATCCAGTCTGAGTGAAACGATCTGAAGCCCTCCAGGCGATTCTTCCGCGGCCACTGGTTTCCGAATACGACCAGGCCGATCCGGAATGACGATAGGGAGTGCAGTGAATGCTTGAAGTGACACCAACGTAGATTGTCCCATTGCGTTTGTTGGCCATGATGTAGACACAAGGGTTCTTTTGCATGTTGCTATTTTCGTTGAATATACGTCTCTCAGACGAAAGTAAGTGACTCGAATCTTTGAAGGAAATGGGATGTGGAATGTATGCTGGTGAAGCCTGCTGGATCCCGGATGTTGCTACGCAAATCCGGGATGACGGGGGAGCACGGCGCCTACTGCTTGTTCAGCGAATCCGGGATGATGGGGAATACAGCTGCGTATTTGGTTTAGTTTTCGCAGCCTTCCGGGGGTGCGTATTCCGGGAAATAGAAATTGTCACGTCCCAGCATGGTCAGTACTTGCCTTAATACCGGTCTGATCTGTAACCATAGTTCTGTTGCTTTATCACGATCAAAGGAGTTGACGGCTCCGTCTTCGCGGCTGTAACGCCAGGCATGTACGGCAGTGCCGGACCCTTCGAATGTATCCATTACAGCCCGAAGATTTCGTTCCTTGTCGTCAGCCATGACAATGACGTCGGGCCATAGCGTAGCCGTTTTTTCCAGGAGAGCTTTGAGCATCTCTCCTTTGTGCTGTCCAGCAGTCAGGAAAACCCCATCTTCGTAGCGGGCATTGCGTGATCCACCTTCGGGAACAAAGACATCCGGATAACCGCGCCCGGGCCCGATTGCCGAGTCACGAAAACTGTAACCATTGCGACGTAGTTCGCGGAAGGTAGCCAGTCGGAAATCAGGTCCCCGAGAGGTCAGGGCAATGACACTCAGACCACCATCCTGTAAGCGCTGAACCAATTGGGCGCCATCTTCCTGGGTTGGTCGCATGGCGCTGATATAAAACAGTGCCCCCTGAACCGCCAGCAGGTCACTGACCAGTCTTGCGTCACAATGATCGGCCAATTCCAGTTTGCTTTGCCAGTCATACCACTGGTCTGAGCCCAGTGCCTGCTCCATTGCCATCAGTGTGTTGTCGATATCGAATACAACAAGGACCTGGTTGGCGCCATGAGTTTTCGCCAAAGCTTCGGCATCCTCAACGACATAAACAAGGCTGTTTGTCTCCCGCAACCAGGTATTAGCCTGGGGCATGGATGCGCAAGCTGTGAGCATCAGCAGCAGCGTCGAAAGGGTTAAAACGAAGTTCAGTCTGATTGTCATTTGGTGATTGCCTCCCCAGTTAGCCAATACTCTGCCAGCGGCGGCCTGCCGACGCAACGCACAACATTGCCAAAGTAGCCCACATACCCTAAAATTGCCGCCCTTCCAGCGAATACGAAAGTCCGAATTTGGAGAGGTGGCAGAGTGGTTGAATGTGCTCGCCTGGAAAGTGAGTGTACGGTGTTGAGCCGTACCGAGGGTTCGACAAATTCGCCGGGAGCGAATTTGATCGTCGACTGAAAAGGAGACGACCCCGCAGGGGCGAAGGGCATGGATGCCCGGAGTACTCCCGACCGAACGCCGCGCAGCGGCTGCAAGCTCGAACGAATACGGTTGAGTCAGAATTACGGAGAGGTGGCAGAGTGGTTGAATGTGCTCGCCTGGAAAGTGAGTGTACGGTGTTGAGCCGTACCGAGGGTTCGAATCCCTCCCTCTCCGCCATTTAGTTATGTAACATATTGAAATAACTATACTTTATATTAGTGAATTATTTAATTCCCTACATAGTTCCCTACGTTAAGCACCTGCTACAAAGTCGCCACAATGGCCAGTAAGACTGCTACCAATTGATACCTGTAGCAGGACACTGACAGCCAGTCACGCCCGTCTACCGCCAGCCAGACACTACTATGCTGCGAATACGCACCCCCCGGCACCCCCCTTACAGCATTCGACCCCCCTTAGTAGTGTAAGCGCAGTCTGACACTCGTTCAGCCATCAGCTTGGTTACAAAAATTTTTCAAATTTTCGTGAAATACGGCTGAGTACATATTGGCAAGTTGTGCTGGTTCGATTCTTGTCGCTTGATGATTCCCCTAGTCGTTCTCGTTGTGTTCTGCTTATGTGGACTCTTCGAGAGCCGCTATTTCCTCGAGTTTAAGGACTTCGACGCTAGCTAACTACCGCGTCTCGCTAAGCTGCAGCTGCAAACCATGAGCCGTTGGCAAGAACTCGGTCATCAATTTACTGTAGTCAAAATAGAATTGGTTCCAGTCGGTATCCTCGTCATCGTAGTAACCAGCCGCTTCTCGGTTCGCAATAATCTTGCTGCAAACAGCGTCCGCAACGATCTCGGCCAGCAGTACTCTGAAATGCTGCTTTTCCTGCCCGGGAAATCCGGCTGATTTTGGACCCAAGTAACGGCGCAATGACGGGTGCCGAGCGGCTATCTCAAGAATATTACTACGCCAACGAGAGCGCTGATTACGGTAATCAACATCCTCAAGCTTAATTGCAATACCGGCCCCCTTTGGTTCGATTCCTAAGAGATTTACTGTTGCTTCCTGGCCGTTTACTCTCGCCGTCAGTTTACTGGAAGCACCGGTAGTTCCCGTGCGCACTGATATTGTACATCGCGCCATACCGGTTACCTTCGACGGTACAAGTACCTTCTTACCGATAAAGTCAAAATCCGAACTCGAGCACTCGATTTCGAACGGAGTTGCGACTGGCACGAAACTTATTGGCGCCATAAGAACAACCGCCTTTCGCTTGTTATCCGTTGGGACGCGATATTGCTTGCGGGCGAATTGCAGACTAACAATGTGTTTATA
>SMVB01437599.1_pt1 | contig 10363 bp, 8 predicted proteins | sample 2456461 | NCBI WGS metagenome assembly SMVB01 (sample SAMN11095934, study PRJNA526329) | marine sediment metagenome | biome: Marine sediment; feature: Surficial sediment; material: Deep marine sediment; isolation source: Hadal surficial sediment | place: Pacific Ocean | collected 2014-05 | depth 0-1...
ATCAAGGATCTTATCGCAGCCGAGGCCTCCTGCGCAGAGCGGAGCGGCACCCGGGTCGTGCCATTCGGCACGATGTCGAAGCGACCGAGCACTCGTACGCGCTCTCCCCCGGACTGGACTGCTACATTGAATCACTGCGAGAGGGGCCCCCGTGGCGGCTTTTCCCGCCCAGGAGGTGAGGTGCAGTTCGAGTTCGACCCCTACGCTGAACAGAACACCGAGGATCCCTACCCGGGGTATCGCTGGATGCGGACTAACGATCCCGTCCACCACAACGAGACCCTCGACGTCTGGTTCCTCTCGAAATACGAGGACGTTCTGGCTGCGCTCAAGGACCCCGCGAGTTTCTCTTCTGCCCGCTACCTCTTTCTGGACCAGAATCCCGACGACATCGTCCGGAACATGCAGAGTGTCGATCCGCCTCGTCACGACGGTCTTCGTGAGATGGCGCGCGACGCATTTACCAGCCGCCGCGTCCTCGCGCTCGAGCCCTATATGCGCGAATTGATTCGCTCTCTGGTCGGCCGCTTCGAGGGACGCGAGGAGGTCGACCTCAGCAACGAGCTCTGTTGGCCCTATCCCGCGACCGTGATTTTCGAGATGCTGGGCGTGCCCGAAACCGACCGCGCGCCCTTTGGCGGATGGGCCCACGACATGGCCGAGCACGGCAACGTCGGAATCGGCCTCGAAGCAACCCAGGCGGTCTCGCAATATTTTGAGGGGCTGGTCACGGAACGAATCGCGAAGCCGGGCGACGATCTCATCTCGGCTCTGATCGCGGCCAAGGACGACGACGGCCGAAAAATGCGGCCCGAGGAAGTTTCGGCGGCCTGCTACCTCATCATGACCGCAGGCCACGAGACGACGACCCATCTGCTCGGCAACGCCCTCGCGATTCTGGCGGATCGGCCCGAACTCTGGACCCGACTCCGCGAGCGGCCCGAGCTGATTCCCTCGGCCGTCGAGGAGTTCCTTCGTTTCGTCTCCCCTGCCCAGGGCCTATCACGCACGGCGACGCGCGACATCGAGCTGCGCGGCAAGACGATTCCCGAAGGCGCTGCTGTTCACATCCTCTTTTCCTCGGCCAACCGCGACGAGGATATCTTCGAGCGGGCCGACGAGATCGACCTCGAACGCCATCCAAATCGACATCTCGCCTTCGGCTTCGGGGTGCATTTCTGCCTGGGCGCCAAGCTGGCTCGACTCGAGGCGCGCGTCGCGTTCGAGGAACTCGTCACGCTGCTGCCCCACTTCGAGCTCGCCTGCGAGCGCGTCCCCCGCACCCGCTCGCCGTTGATCCGTGGGCTCGCCGCTCTGCCCGTCCGGATCCCGATTGACGCGACCTAGAGAGTTCCGTGCGCCTCGATCAGGCCGCTCCCTGGCCGGACTCGAGTGCTCAGTCGGATTCGTCGAGGTGGTAGACCCGTGCCGCGTTGTCGTGGAGAACCTTCACGAGTGTCGCGTCGGGCAAACCGCCGAGCGTCTCCCGAATATAGTCCCGCGGCACTCGCGCGATGCTTGCCGGACCGGGAGACATGCTCGTCGGGTGCGGGTAGTCGGTCTCGTAGAGGATGTTGTCTGGGAACTGGTCGATCACGCTCAGCGCCGACTGCTCCTCGAACCAGAAGCAGGAGTAGATCTGCCGGCGGAAATACTCGCTGGGCTTGAGATCCATCTCCGGATGCTCGCGCCGCACCCCGTAATTCTCCCATTGCCAGTCGAGCGCCTCCAACAGGAAGGGCACCCAGCCGATCCCGCTTTCGACCGACACGAAGTCGAGTCTCGGAAATCGGTGGCAGATTCCCGACATGATCACTTCGATGATATGACGTGAGTTCGCCATGAACGCGGAGACCGCGAGCTTCGCGTAGTGTGTGATCTGTCCCGTTCCCGCGTAGCCGGGGGCCGAGGTCATCTCGACGTCGGCGTTCCCGATGTGAAAGTTGATCGGCAGGCCCAGATCCTGGGCCGTGGCCCAGAGCAGATCCCAGTAGGGATCGGCCAGATAGGGCTGCCCGAAATTCTCGGGCTCGCCGGTCATCAAGATGCCCTTATGACCCAGCTTCGCGCAGCGCTGTATTTCGGCGACGCTGGCCTCGAGGTCCCAGAAGGGCAGCGCCGTAATCGGCACGAAACGCTTCGCGTCGACTTGCAGCCAGTCGACCAGAAAATCATTGTAGGCGCGCACACAAGCGAGTTGCAGCTCGGGGTCACGCAGGGCAATGAACTTGCCCGACCCGAAGCCTCCGAGATTCGGGTAGAGCACCTGCGCATAAATGCCGTACTCGTCCATCCGCTCGAGTCGCACCTTCGGGTCGAAAGCGCCGGCATCGCCCTCGGCCAGCGTCGGTGGATGCGAAGGGGTGTACTCTGGCCAGCCCGCGGCGGACATCAAGCCGGTGGGCAACGAGGGCTCCCCCGCCCACCACCACACGTCGATGCCGAGGTCTGCATCGTGCCGCACGTGGGGAACCAGGTCCCCCCATTTTTTCGTCGACACGCGAGAGGTCCAGAGATCTTCGGGCTCCGAGACATGCGTGTCGGTGTCGATGACGCGAATCTCGTCGAGGATGGGGTTTGCCATGATGATGGACCTTCTGGTGCGTCTCACGAGGAGAGGGTCGAGAGTAGTTCAATAACGGGGCCCGGGAATCCCGGGACAAAGGGCGTGCCGATCTCAGGTCGGGCGCCGATCGCCCGTCGAGGGTTGGAAGCGGTAGAGGCTCTGGCCGTCGCGACGGTCTTCCCAGACGAGTTCGACCGGAAGATCCACGCGAAGCGCGTCGTCAGGACAATTCACGACGTTGCTCGTCAGCAGCACCCGATCGCAATCCTCGAGTTCGATGACGGCGATATTGTAGGGGAGACATTCCTGCGAGACGGGATGCGGCGAGTGGTGGACGATCGTGTAGGTGAATACACGTCCCCGGCCGCTCGACTCGCTCCAGCCGCACTCGAAGCATCCACAGCGCCCACACATGGGCTTGGGCGGGCTGCGATGCGCGCCGCACTCAGTACAGCGCTGCACCAGAAGGCGGTGGTCGTTACAAGCCTCCCAGAATGGCAGGCTGACGGGTTCCAGCGCGGGCTGGGGCATTCCGTCGGGAAAGTAGGGATCATCGCCTTCGACTAGCATGACTGGATCGAATCCTCCTGCCGCTGACAATTCTCAACGCGAGCGGCGAAGAATCAGCCCGCCCGAGTAGGCCCCGATCGCCGAGACGACGAGTCCGTGTTCTGCTTCCGCAACCTGCGAGGTCGAGGTCCCACGCATCTGCCTGACCGCCTCGAGAACGTGTCCGAAGCCGTGTATGTAGGCCTCAGCCAGATTACCGCCGGCCGTATTCACTGGCAATGAACCATGCGGCCAATCGATCGCGCCGGATTCGACGAAGGGGCCCGCCTCTCCCCGCTCACAGAATCCAAAATCCTCGAGGTGCATGATGACATTGCCCGTGAATGCGTCATAGAGCTGGGCGACGTCGACCTCCTGCGGCCCGATACCGGCACGGCGGTAGAGTTCGGTGGCGCTGTCGGCGAGTCCCCCCTCCGCCCACAGCTGCTGCGGACGGATATCGAGACCGTGAAAGCGAGCCATCCCGTGTGCCGCCCCGGCGATGCTGACAACCGGATGAGGGCACGAGCGGGCGCGCTCGATACGCGTGACGACGACCGCGGCGGCACCATCGCTCTCCTGGCAGCAATCGTAGAGCCGGTAGGGATCGGCAATCATCCGTGACGCCTGATGATCCGCCAACGTGATGGGTCTTCCATGCATCACCGCGCGTGTATTTCGTTGGGCGTTGTCGTAGCTGGCGACGGCGACGCGTCCGAATTGCGCACTCGTCGTTCCGTAGAGCGCCATGTGACGCCGGGCGGCCAATGCGTACATGTGCGCCGCGGTGAACATGCCGAATGGACCGGCGAAATTTCGCCACTCCGATTGAGCCAGCTCGACGGGGTCCTGCAGAGACTGCCCGTAGCGTCCGAATTGCCCCTGACAGATCGAGCGATAGCAGACCACCACCTCCGCCTCACCGGCCGCCAATCCGGCCAGGGCGTGATGCACGATCCCGGTGGCTGCGTTTCCGCCGCCCGGGTATTGGGCCGCGTAGGACAGGTGCTCGAGGCCGAGGGCCTGGGCCAGCGTGAGCGGGTCGCTGTGTTCGTAGCCATAGGCGCATAACCCGTCCACGTCTGCGAGGCCAAGGCCCGCGTCGTCGACGGCCTTCGAGACCGCTTCGCAGGCCAGGCTGAACTCGGGCTGCGACGCGCGACCCGCCCGCGTGTATTCCGTCTCGCCGATTCCAACGATCGCGAATTGGTCCCGGAGAGGCCAACCGGATTCGCTCGACAGATGACTCGCATCAGTCATGGTGAACATCTGGTGTGTCGTTGCGCAGTTCGCCCAGAATCTCCGCGTCGTGTTCGCCGAGACGGGGGGCGGGACGTGTTATGCGCCAGGGCGAGGCCCCGAAAACGATTGGTGCGCCGGCATGCGTCACGCTGCGCCCCAGCCGCTCGTCGTAGACTTCGGTCGGAAAGCCCCGAGCGATGAAATGGGGGTCTTCGAGCAGCTCTTCCGGGGCGTAGATCACACTCGTCGCAAGACCGCGACGCTGACCGTCGACGAAGTAGTCGTAGCCCTCGAGCCGACTGGCGATCAGGATCAGCGCTTCGCGCCCGGCACCGTAGATCGCCTGCACCTCGGCGTCCTCCGCCAGATCGGCGACGTCGATGCCGCCGCGCTCGACACCGAGCTCCAACAGGAATCTTTCAGGAAACTCCCCGCGCAGACCGAGGTCGTCGATCCACTCGAGCAGCGCGCCGAACTCGGCGGGAGAGCGCGGCGGCGCACCGGTGTTGACGGGCCGACCGCGGACATCCGGTGCCATGCTCGGCATGGTGGGGTGCGGGCTCGCATGCCGACCGGTCTGACGCTGCACGGTCTGCCCGGCCACCAGCCAGCGGAAGGTGGCTTCCTCGGTCGTCACATTCAGCGCCGCGTGAATCGAGATGTCGATCAGCTGACCGCGACCCGTCGCCTGCTGGTAGAGCACCGCGGCCAGGCTGGCCGTCACCGCGTGCAGGCCCCCGCTATGGATCGCCTGGTTGCCGCCACCCCGCACCGGCGGCAAGCTGTGATCGTCGTAGCCGCAGCTCCAGACGGGCCCCGCGCCGGCCAGCAGCGTGAGGTCGGTGGCCGGTTCGGCGGAGCGGGGATTGTCGCGGCCGAAGGGGGTGATGGAGATCCAGATCAGGGCAGGATCCAGCTGCCTCGCCTCCGAATGGTCGAGGTCGATCGCGGCCAGGCGGCCCGGTGGCTCGCCCTCGAGTACGAGGTCCGCCCTCTCCAAGAGACGTCGAAACTGCGACGCGTCTTCGTCGTCCTCGAGATTCAGGGTCAGCCCCAGCTTCGAGGTCTGATAATGCCACCACCATAAGCTCGACTCGCGGTCCGGTCGGTCCTCATAGTAGGGGCCGTAGGCGCGCATCGGAGCGCCTTCGGATGGTTCGACGAGCAACACCTCGGCGCCGAGGTCAGCCAGCAACTTGCCCGCGTAGGCCGTCCATTCGCTGGCGAGTTCGATGACGCGCAGCCCGAAGAGCGGCCCAACGGCCCCCTGCGGCGGGATCGGGCCCTGCGGAATCGCCGTCATAGAACCCCCGATTCGCGCAGCTCGACCAGCTCGTCGCTTGCCAGACCCAGTAGCTCGCCAAAGACATAATCGTTGTGCTCACCCAGGCAGGGGCCGCCGCGCTCGATCCGCCAATCCGTCTCGGACATGTGGAATGGCAAGCCGTCCACCCGGACCCGGCCCATCTTGGTATGCGTAACGGTCGGCCACAGTCCGAAGGCCTGTGTGCCGGGGTCGTCTTCGATCCGTTCGGCCGGCGTCTGCACCGCCGATGCGGGAACTCCAGCGTCGCGCAGGCGCGCCGCGAGTTCGAACCTGTCGTGCCGTCGGGAGTAGCGCCCCACGAGGGCATCGAGTTCATCCTGCTGCGCCAGGCGACCGGCCAGTTCCGAAAAATCGACTCGCCTGGTCCAGGGCTCGTCGATCACCGCCGCCAGGGCTTGCCAATCCGAGTCGTCTCGGCAGGCGATTGCCAGCCATTCATCCTCGCCACGCGCCGGATAGATATTATGCGGCGCCCTCTGCGGCGACTGGCTGCGGTTGGAGTCGGGCATGCCCTGCCGACGAAGCGGTCGGCCATTCACCGTGTAGTCGAGCAGAGCCGGTCCACACAGTGTGGCGCCCGCATCGGTGCACGCCATGTCCACCCACTGGCCCTCGCCCGTGCGATTTCGATGGATCAACGCGGCGAGCGTTGCGATCGCCATGAAGTTGGCGCCCTGGTGGTCCATATACGAAAAGCCCCAGCCGGCGGGATCACGATCCGGAAGCCCCGACGAGAAAGTCAATCCGCACACGGCCTGAACGATCGGGCCCCAGGATTTGAACTCCCGGTACGGACCCCGATAGCCGAAGCCCGAGTTCGACACGTAGACGATGTCGGAACGCAGAGCCTTCAATGCGTCATAGGAAAAACCCAGACGAGCCAACACGCCGGCGGCGAAGTTCTCGGTCACGGCGTCGGAGATCTCGACGAGGGCTGCGAAGAGTTCGCGCCCTCGCTCGCTTCTCAGGTTCAAGGTGACGCCCAGCTTCTCGACGTTATGGTTGTTGAAGCCCGCGCCGAGATCGATGCCCCGGCGCTCATCGACGAAGGGCTCCAGCCCACGCAGCAGGTCCCAACGGCCCTGACGCACCGGATCCTCGATGCGAATGACCTGTGCACCCAATGCTGCGAGCACCCGGGTCGCTCCGGCGCCAGCGAGCTGCCCGGTGAGATCGCAGATGCGAATCCCCGCCAACGCCTGTGCGCCGGACCCTTCCTCTCGCTCTAATTGACTCGCGTGACCGCTCTGCGGCGGCGTTGCGTCCATCGGGGCTATGGCAGTGGCTCCCTACTGTCTGGTCTGACGGTGCGCCCCAACTCTAGTTGGATTCTGGCGATCATTCTAGATTCCAGAGATTTCGCGACGACGGGCACGTCGGTCGCTTGACGAGGCCGCTTCGCGCGGCAAGCCTGGCGCGGCTTGCATGGCTTCGCCGTGTGGTCGACGGGGAGTCACGTGAGACCGGAGCAGCCTCGGCCCCCAGCGTGCAATAATGGCTCGATGAAGAGCTTCCTTCGATGGAGTCTCCGCGGCGCGCTGGTCCTGGGGATCGCGCTTTCGATCTTCCTGATCCCCACCTTGTGGGGCAAGCCCTGGTCGATCGATCACTTCTTCTTGCGGTCGCTGCTCGTCTTCGTCCATGACCACCCTATGCTGCTTTCCCAGGCGCGGCCGCTGGACGCTTACGACCTCGACTTCTACTCGGATGAGCTCGATGACTATTCGGTCGCGGCCGACCTCGAACTCGCCGACCTCGTGGACCGTACCCTTGCCGGGCTCATCGAGTACGACCGCGATGACCTCTCCCCCGATCAACAGCAGTCCTACGATGTTGCGGAGTGGTTCTTGCAGACCTACCAGCGGGGTCGACCCTTCCTCTTTCACGACTACCCGATCAATCAGTTCCACGGGGTGCAGAACTCCCTGCCCGACTTCATGGTGAACATCCACCAGATCGAAGACGAACGCGACGCCGAAAACTACCTTGCTCGCCTGCGCGGCTTCGGCCCCGCACTCGCGCAGCTTCGCGAGTCCGTCGCCATCCGAGCCGCCCGCGGAATCGTCCCCCCGCGATTCGTGCTCGAAGCCGTCAAGGAGGAAATGACCGAGTTCGTCTCTGTCGAGGCTGAGAACAACATCCTCTACACGAAGCTTTCCGATGCGTTGACTCAGGCCGAAATCGCGGTCGCCCGCCACAGCCAGCTCACCGGCGACGCCAGACAGATTCTGCTCGGCATCGTCTATCCCGGTTATCGAGATCTGATTCGAGACACCGCAGCGCTCCTGGAGACAGCCACCGACGAGGATGGCGTCTGGAAGCTCCCGGACGGCGACGCCTACTACCGTTGGGCGCTCCGGCTTCACACGACGACGGATCTCAGTCCGGACGAAGTCCACGCCATCGGTCTGGCGGAGATCCATCGAATTCATGACGAGATGCGGAAGATCCTCGCGGGCGAGGGGCTCCCGAGCGAGGATCCGATCGCGACGCTGTTGGAGCTCAATCGCGATCCCCGCTTCCTGTACCCCGACACCGATGAGGGGAGAGCGCAAATTCTCGACGATTACCAGACGATCGTCGATGAAACGTGGCGGCGTCTCCCCGAGTTGTTCGGTCGCCTGCCGGTCGCGCCGGTGAAGGTCGAGCGCGTGCCGGTGTTCAAGCAGGCCGGGGCCGCGAGCGCCTACTACAACCCACCCTCCTTCGACGGCTCCCGGCCCGGCGTCTTCTACGCCAATCTTCGAAGCGTTGCAGAGATCCAGCGCTTCGGCATGCGTACACTCGCGTTCCACGAAGCCGTTCCAGGCCACCACCTCCAGATCGCGTTGGCCATGGAGAACGATGACCTGGCCTACTTCCGCCGCGTCATGCCACTGACGGCTTTCATCGAAGGCTGGGCGCTCTACGCAGAGCGCCTTGCGTCCGAAGAGGGGTTCCACAAGACTCCCTACGATCGGCTCGGTGCGCTCTCCGCCGAGGTTTTTCGTGCCGTGCGGCTGGTCGTGGACACGGGACTCCACGCGAAGCGATGGACTCGAGAGCAGGCGATCGAATACCTGATCGCGAATGCCGGGATGCCCGATGGCGACGCCGCCGCCGAGATCGAGCGCTACATCGTGAACCCTGGTCAAGCCTGCGCCTACAAGATTGGCCAGCTCAAGATTCTCGAACTGCGTGACCGGGCTCGGTCCCGACTCGGCCCCGCATTCGATCTGCGAGCCTTCAACGATCTGGTGCTCTCGAACGGCGCGCTGCCGCTGAGCATCCTCGATGAGATCGTCGCCGGCTGGTCGCCGACGACGAGCGGAGGCGGCTGAGGAACGACTCGGAGCGTGTCTCGCTCGATTTCCGACGATCGTTTCCTGTCAGACCTAGCGAGTAGAAAGTTGGCCCCTCCGATTTCCGCCTCGCCTCCAGACAACATCGTTGTATGCTCACAGAAAGGAGGGAATCCATGCCCCGAGTCGAGCGAGCCGGTGCCAGCCTGTATTATGAGATCTACGGCGATCGAGATGATCCTGCCGTGGTCTTCGCCCACGGTGCGGGCGGTAACGCCGCGAGCTGGTGGCAACAGGTCCCCCTTTTCGTGGACCGCGGGCTACGGGTCATCGTGTTCGACCATCGTGGCTTCGCGCGCTCAGTCTGCGCCGAGACCGATCTCGCAGTGACACATTTTCCTGCCGATCTGCTCGCCATCCTCGATGCGGAGGACATCGAGCAGACCGCTGTGGTATGCCAGTCCATGGGCGGCTGGACGGGGCTGCCCACTGCGGTTCAGCATCCGGAGCGGCTGCGCTGCTTGGTGCTATGCGGCACGCCCGGCGGGCTGTGGACCGACGTCATTCGCGACTCCTTTGCCAAGATCGCGGAGCGCGTACAGGGGATCGGAGGGATCGTGGGCCCGGGCGGCGCTGCTCTGGCCAGTGACTTCCCGACCCGGGAACCACAAATGGCGTTCCTCTACGAGCAGATCGCCAACATGAACGACGTACCGACCGCCCTGCTGGACAGTATTTCTGCGGCACAGATGCAGCCGGCCGAACTCGAGGGTTTCGGCACGCCGACGCTGGTGATCTCGGGCGACAAGGATGTACTCTTTCCGCCCGACGCGTTGAAGCATGTCGCCGCCACGATACCCGGCGCCCGGTTCGAGCTCTTCGAGGGCGCCGGACACTCGACCTACTTCGAACAGCCCGAACACTTCAACGCCGTCGTGGGGGCCTTCGTGGATGAGCACCTGGCCCGGCCATAGCGGCGCCTCGGACCTCGTTCGGTACCTTGAAGTATTCTTGATGGCGCCTGTATTTTTGGCGTTTCTCGGCGATGGCGAATTCGTCGTTGGATTGCCCGAAAACACGGCGTGGCTCATCCATTGAGAATCCCGGAAAGGGCAGTTTGGGCCCTATCGAAACCTTCTTGCCAGAACAGTATTTAGCGGTGGCAATGAGAAGGATGGCTTGCTTTACCGAGCCGCGGCCCTGGTTGCTAATGCACGGGCATCAGCATCGCCGCACTGTTGGGGCCCGGATGGGCCGTCGTGGGCGATGATGCGCCGAGTCTTTGGCGCGCCACATCGAGCGGCAGGGCGAGGAGTTCCTCGAAGGGGGCGGTCGGCAAGAATCCGGCGCGTCGTCCGCGCTGGATGGCCTGCCACACGTTGCGCGCCTTGATTTTGC
>SMVB01095957.1_pt1 | contig 10362 bp, 8 predicted proteins | sample 2456461 | NCBI WGS metagenome assembly SMVB01 (sample SAMN11095934, study PRJNA526329) | marine sediment metagenome | biome: Marine sediment; feature: Surficial sediment; material: Deep marine sediment; isolation source: Hadal surficial sediment | place: Pacific Ocean | collected 2014-05 | depth 0-1...
TGATCTATCTGCTGTCGGCGCCGCTGGTGTGGCAGCACTACTTCGTACTGACGGTGCCGATCCTGGTGCTGGTGTTCCGCCCGACGGGATCGTCCAATCCGGCAGGCATGCCCGAGTTGCTTGCGCGCCGCATCCTTCCCGTGACCGCCTTGCTGCTCCTGAATGCCGAGCCCCTCTGGGCCGCGCTTCCTCTGTCACACGAGAGCTTCTTTCCCGTAGCGAACGGTATCGCCGTGTTGCTGCTCTACGGACTCAGCCTGTGGCAGATCCATCATCTCGGCACCGGGCGTTGGGACTTCGGACCTGGCGCCCGTCTGGACGACTGAGTAGCCCGGGCGCCGACCGCCCTGGCCCGTCGTCCTGCCGGACGGCCTATGTGCGAACGACCCGACCGCGCGCTACCTCTCCTGATCAGCGCTCCGATCGGAGGTCCGATGTCGACCCAGCCCCCGTCACTCCCCGAAAAACACCCCGTCCAGAACGATGCCGTCGAGACTGCGTTCACGGCCGTCTACAACTGGAACTACGAGCCCGAGATCGACACGATCCGGACGCTCTACGCCAACGCCCTCGACCGCCAGTGGATCGCCATGCGCGATCTCGACTGGGACAGCGAGATCGATCGAGAGGCCTTTACCCAGACATTCAGCATGGGTGGCATCCCGATCTCGGAAACCCAATTCTGGAAGAACCTGCCGCTCGACACACGCTGGGAGGTGTCGCGGACGTCGGCGGCCTTCATGCTTTCGAACTTCCTGCACGGGGAGCAGGGTGCGCTGATGGTGGCGGGCCAGATGGTGAACGCCGTGCCTCATATGGACGGCAAGTTCTACGCCGCGACCCAGACCCTGGACGAGGCCCGCCATGTCGAGGTCTTCGCCGCCTACATCGGGAAGCTCGATCACGTATTCGAGATCACACCGGGGCTGAGGGAGCTGCTCGATACGGTGCTCGCCGCGCCCGGCTGGATGCAAAAGGCCATCGGGATGCAGGTGGTTGTCGAAGGACTCGCGCTCTATCTCTTCCGCGACATGCGCACCCAGACTGAAGAACCGCTACTGAAGAAAATGCTGACCTACGTGTCGCGCGACGAGGCCCGACACACGGGCTACGGGATCAAATACCTGAGCCACGTCGTGCCGAGCCTGAGCGATGCGGAGAGCCGGGAGCTCCAGGACTTCGCCTTCGAGACGACGCGCATGTTGATTGCATCTCGTGTCGGAAACGTCATGCGCGACAGCGTGATGGAGGTGTGGGCGGGCGCCGGCATCGATCCCACTGACGCAATGAATGAGCTGTCCCGGGAGCGCGACGTGATCGCCGAGAATCTGGCGCGCACCGGCGGTCGCTACGGGCCGGTGAGCGGTTTCATCATCCCCACGCTGCGTGCCATCGGTCTCTATTCCGAGCGCACCCACGAGCACTTCAAGCAGATGTGGATCGAGACCCAGGGCGAAGCCGCCGCCGAGATCTACGCGAATTCGAACGTCGAGGTGCCCGAAGATCTCGAGCAGTGGGTGAACGAGGGCGTCGAATCGCTCTGAAGCAGGCATGGCGGCCCTTCATCCCCCGAGCCGCGTCCTCGAGGGGTCGATGCCCGCGCACGCGCCGGCTCGAGCCCGATGGCTCCATCGGACCGTTGCAGGACGATCCGGACCGTCAGTACTACATTCTCCGGGGCGGCCACCCCGCTGGCGACTGACAGCTGGCACGAATCCTCCGAGAGACACCCCATGAACGACGCCCGATTCAGTGTTGGACAACTGATCCATCACCGATTGTTCGAGTACCGCGGTGTGATCATCGATGTCGATGCGACCTTCAATGGCTCTGACGAGTGGTATGAGCAGGTGGCCAGGAGCCGGCCGCCAAAGGACGAGCCCTGGTATCACGTGCTGCCCCACGAGGCGACCCACACCACCTACGTGTCGGAGCGAAACCTTGAGGTGGACGAGACGGGACAACCGATCTCTCACCCGCTCCTGGAAGAGTTCTTCGAGGAGTACCGCGACGGTCGCTATATCGCGGACTTCTCCCTCAATTAGCGGGTCCGCCCGTCCGAGCGGGTCCGCCCGTCCGGGCGGGGCGCGGCTGGGGGGGTCAGGCGGCCTGCTTGGAGCCGGGAGCGAAGCGGACGCGCATCTCTTTTACGCCGTTGATGAAGTTCGAGCGAAGGCGACGCGGCTCGGCGGCGAGCTCGAGCGCGGGTAGCCGCGTGATGATGCCTTCGAAGATCTTCTGAAGCTCCATGCGAGCGAGGTTGGCGCCCAGGCAGAAATGCTCGCCCACGCCGAAGGAGAGGTGCGGGTTGGGGTCGCGCTTGATGTCGAACCTGTGGGGATCGTCGAAGACTTCTTCGTCGCGGTTTACGGACGGATACCAGAGGGCCAGCTTGTCGCCTTCCTTGAGCTGTACGCCGCGCAGCTCGGTGTCCCGCATGACCTGGCGACGGAAGCTCGTGACGGCCGGATTGAAGCGAAGCATCTCCTCGACCGCGCCCGGGATCAGGCTCGGGTCCTCGCGAAGCATCCGGTACTGGTCTGGGTGCCGGAGCAGATCGAGCATGCCGTTGGTCGTGACGGTGCGGGTTGTCTCGTTGCCCGCGATCACCAGCAGCAGGAAGAACGAGTTGAACTCCATGTCGTTGAGACGGTGGCCGTCTACTTCGGCATTCAACAGGCGGGTCGCCAGGTCGTTACCGGGATGGTCGATCGCCCTCTGCTTGAGCTTGCTCGCGTACATGAACATCTCGGCCGAAGCGGCCTCGTAATCGGCGGGTTCTTGCTCGACCGTTTCGTCCTGAAGCTCCGGATCATCGAAACCGACCATTCGGTTGCCGATCTCGTAGATGGCGCGACGGTCTTCTTGGGGGACTCCCACCATTTCGCAGATCACCTCCATCGGAAGAATCGCAGCGATGTCTTCGACGAAGTCGCATTCACCCTTTTCGATCACGTTATCGACGATGCCGTCGACGATCCGCTTCACAGCCGGCTGGAGGTCGATCATCATGCGCGGCGTGAACGCCTTGTTCACGGTGGCGCGATACTGGCGATGTCGCGGCGGATCCATGTTGATCATGATTTGCTGCATGCCCGCCAGGGAGTTTTCGTCGGGGTCGCGCAGCAGTGCGCTGCTCTTCTCGGATGAAAAGACCTCGGGTGACTTGGAGACGTGCTTCAGATCTTCGTATTTCGTGACGCAGTAATAATCCTGTTCTCCGTCTGGGCCCTTGTGGAGATGCAGCGGGTCCTCTTTTCGCAAGAGCGTGAACCACTCGTGGGGCGTGGCCTTCTCGAAGGCGTCGAGGTCGTTGAGATTCACGTCACTGATCTTCATGGGTGTCTCCTGTAGAGGTGGGCGTGGCGTCACGGCCGGCCATGATGAGCCGGGCCAGCTTCTGGAAGAAGCGGGTCTGCCGCGCGAGTCCTTCGGGTGAGAGCGGGTCGTGGTCGAGCACCTCCTTCATCAGGGGCGCCATCGTGAAGTGGCCGAACATCATGTAGAGCCAGGCCAGCATCACGAGCGGCAGCTCGTCCTCCTGCCAGGGACGACCGACGTCTCGCTTGAGGTCGATGACGCCTTCCTCGACCAGTGGGTGGATCCAGCTGCGTGCGATCCGGATCAAGTAGTCGCCGCCCGTCATCGCCTCGTGCTGGATCAAGCGGGGAAGCTGCGGGCGGCTCGCGAGGTGGCTCATGATCGAGGCGATCATGGCGTCCACCTGGCCGGGTTGGTCCCGCTTGGGCAGCGACTGCATCAGCTTGAGCAGGGGCATCACGCCCCGAGCGAGCACGGCCTCGTAGAGGCTCTGCTTGCCTTCGAAATGGTTGTAGAGGCTCGCCTGGCCCAGGCCGCAGCGTCCGGCGATGTCGCGCATGGAGGCGCCGGCGAAGCCTCGGTCGGCGAAGAGCTCCTCGGCGACGTCGAGGATGCGCTCACGGGTATCGTTGGCAGGGATCGGGGGGGATTGCATAGGGGGCTCTCGGATTGAAGCGATTCGCTACGAACGAACGTTCGTTTATCCTTTGGGTACCCAACCGTCAAGCTGAATTTTTCCCGGCGTGGGCCGTTCCCCGGGGGAGGCCGGCTGGCTGCCTCATTTCCGCTGGCGGCGGGACGGAACCTCGGGGCGTCCCACGAGTGGCTCTACCCGAACGTGTCGGGACTCTACGGAACCTCGGTCTGAACCGGTCGTGCTCGGACCGGGTGATTCTCGAGCCAGATCTTGTAATAGCCGCGATGCGGCTCGATGCGCTGGGCGGCACGCATGGCATCCCTCGCTTCGGCATCGCGCCCGAGTTCCCGGTACGTCAACGCCAGCTGATAGCGAAGTTGGGCCTTCGCCGGATAGGCGGCGACACTACGCTCGAGGAGGGGTAGAGCCGCTTCGTGATGTCCGAGCAGGGCCTCGGTGTGACCGAGCCCGCTGTAGACGTAGGGGTTGTCCGGGTCTTCCGCGTGGAGCTTGCGGAAGATGCGGCGCGCCGCGTTCAGGAACTCGCGTCCCTGCTCGCGCTGCTCGGCTGGCACCGAAGCTCGCTCGGCGGGATCGTCGGGGATCCCGAGGATACCGTGTCGCTTCAGCCTGATGGCGTCGCCGATCCTCGAGAGGTGGTCCAATCGGTTGCGCGCCGGCGTGAGGTTCGCAGCAAACGGATCCTCGCCCAGACGCCCCTCGATGTAGCCCAGGCTTTCGAGCCGCTGGGCTTCCTCCGAGGCGAGCGTGCGTCGACGGCCCCATCCGAGAGATCCTTGCTCGAGCAGGCTGCTGAGCTTCGCGCGCATGCGCTCGACCTTTGAGGGGTCGGTCATTGCCAGGTTCTTCACTTCTTCCGGGTCGTCATTCAGGTCGAAGAGCTCGGGACTCTGCGAATCGATGAGCTTGCTTTGCTGCCAGACGACGCCCCGGGCGGCGGACCAGCCGTAGGTGTAGTAGGGCGTCATCGTTTCGATGTAGATCGCTCGACCCTCGCCCGGTGGGGCCGCTGCGCCGTCTACGATCAGGCTCGAGCCCCGCGCATTGGGAAGCTCCTCACTGGGAAGGCCCGCGACGTCGAGGATCGTCCGAGCGAGATCGACGGTTCCGACTGGCATGGGAATGCTCGATCCCTGCGCGCCGCTGACCCAGGGACCGTGGATGATGAGCGGAACCCGCTGCGTGGACTGATAGAGCAGCAGATTGTGAGTTTCTTCGTCATGCTCCCCCAGTCCCTCGCCGTGATCGGCCGTAACGATCGTCAGCAGGTTCGTGTCGCGCCCTTGTTGAGCAAGCCATTCGAGCAAGCGACCGAGTTGCTCGTCGCAGAACGTGATCTCTCCGTCGTAGGGCGACGCCATCTCCGGGTGGAAGCGGCCCGGGGGCTTCCATGGCTTGTGCGGGTCGTAGAAGTGGAGCCATGCGAAATATCGTTCTTCCCGGTCCAGCGTCGCCAGCCACGCGATCGCGTCGCTCACGACTTCGTCGGCACCGCGCTCGGTGTAGGCCTCGAGCGTTGGCCCATCGACCGGCCTCGGGGCGTGATAGACGTCGAAACCCTGATCCAGCCCGTAGCTTCCATCGAGAACGAACGCACCCACGAACGCGCCGGTCCGCCATCCGTTGCGTTGCAGCGCCTCCGAAACGAGCCGAGCCTCGGGGTTGAGCCGGAAGAGCGTATTGTCGCGGATACCGTGCTCGGGCGGAATGACACCGGTGAGAAGCGTCGCATGCGATGGAAAGGTGACCGGGGTGGGCGCGATGGCCTGCTCGAACAGGATGCCCTCGCGAGCGAGCCGATCGAGGGTCGGTGTGATCGCGAAGCCGGCGCCATAGGCGCCGATGTGGTCGGCCCGTGTCGTGTCGAGGGTCACCAGCAGGAAGCTGGGCGGGCCCGTCGTCGGCGGGAACGTGCGAAGTGCCCGTTCCTCTTCTGAACATCCCAGCGTGAGGGCGATCAGGATCGCTGCGATCCACTGCGATCGAGACGGCAAGCTGGCCCCGGAACGCGTCATGATGGTGTGGCCGCGCCAAGCCTACCGCGGCGACGCGTCGGGCACGCATGCCGTTCGGCCGGAACCCTTCCAGCCATTCGATTCACGCAATTCCCCTAGAGCGGGCACTCCACCAGGTCGCGACTGGCGGGCGGAAGGCCCGACGGCCCGATGAAGTTTCCAAACTCGGCCGAAAGCAGGACGAAGTCGGGGCCACCCACAGTACCGTCGCCAGTGAAGTCGCCGCTACCCCCCGTCGTCGAGCCGAACTCGCTCGAAAGCAGGACAAAGTCCGAGCCACCCACGATATTGTCCCCAGTTCCGTCTGCCTGGATCGGACCGTGATCGCAAACGTCGCCGCATCCGTCTTGGTCGACATCTTCCTGCCCGGGGTTCGGCACGTACAGACAGTTGTCCTCGTCGTCGAGTACGAGGTCGTCGTCGGCGTCGTCTTCGCGCAAGGCCGTGGCTGACGAGCAGCCATCATCCGCCGGGTAGTCAGTCAGACCGTCGAAGTCGTTGTCGATGCCGTCGTTGCAGGCGGGCTCCTCCGAGACGTCACCGACCCACAGGCAGTCCGGGTCGTCGAGGTCCGTGAAGGTGTCGCCATCGTTGTCGACGCCGTCGTCGCAGGGTCGTATGGCTGCCAGGATCTGGTCGCGGTAGAAAGCGAGGTCGACGCTCAGGCTGTCGTTGCCGTAGATCGACGTCGCTGCGGGCTGGAGTTCTTCGCTCGTGACGGCGAAGTTGATGCCTGCGAGCTCCCAGCCGCCGTTCTTGATGAAGAGGGCGCCACCGGAATCCTGCTGGGTGACGATGCCTTCGTGCGTAAATTCGTTCGAGTCGAAGCTCACGATCAGCGAGTGGGTGATGCGGGCGCCCATCTCGATGTCGTCCGTGGCAATGCGAGGTCCCTGGCCCGAGAGCCGGCCCCCGACCTCGTTGTCGCCCCAGCGCTTGGTGAGCGGTGACGCCCAGTTCCAGCCACCGTTCCCCCAGCTGTTCGATGTTCCCTGGTTCCAGCCGCGTCCGATCAGGGTGACCGCGGTGTTCAGGGAAGGTGTGCTCGAGCAGATTGGAAGCACCGGGAGGAAAGCGGGCTCGGGTGAGATGCGAAAGACGTGGAGGTCGGCTTCGTGCGTTGCGTCGTGGTCGATGACCACGCGTGAGGAGGTCTGGACGGAGTAGCTGACGCCGTCCAGGATCACTTCCGAGACGGGGCTGATGCCCACGTGGGACGCTGTCATCACCCAGCCATAGCCCACGTAGACGGCATTCAGGGTGTCGAGGAAGCCGACGTTCAGCCAACCGGGATCGTCCGCCGGTGCACTCGTGTTGCCGTTGCCCGAATCGATCAGCACCGCCCACGCCGGGACGCTGTGCACGACGAGAACGGACACGAGCATGCAGCTCAGGAGGATTCGCTGGTTCAACAACATTCCGATGCTCGATTCGGGAGAACCGCCGCGCACCCTTAGAGTCGCTTTCAGAGAGTCCCGGCGACATAGGGCTTGCGAGACCGATAGTTCTCCAGCCTATCCCTCAGTTCCGCTTGTAGATCTTCCCGTCCTGCCTGTTCCGCCAGCGTCAGGGCTGCTTCGGCACTCTGCACCGCGGGCTCGTATTGTCCCACGGCGGCCTGGCAGGCGGCAAGCGTGTCGAGTAACTCTGCGGAAGGGTTTGGAGTTTCTGCGACCATGGCGCGGGCGATGCGCAATGCCTCTAGCGGACGCCGCAGCGGGGCGTCGGGCATCGTGGCCAGCAGCCAGGCCAGGTGCATCCGAGCCGAGGCCAGGGCGCCGTCGAGCTCGAGCGCCCGACGCACGTGTTCGAGGGCTGCGGCCCAGTCGCCCTCGGCTTCGGCCAGCTGGCCGAGCGCATCGTGGAGGTTCGCCGCATCCGCATAGGTCTCCAACGCCAGCTCGAGGTGGGGGCGCGCTTCCCGATGACGGCCCATCGCGACCAAGGCCAATCCCCGCATGCCGTTGGCACGGGGGTGCTCCGGATCGACGTCGACGGCCTGTCCGTAGCGGGATAGCGCCTCGTTCCAGTCCTTTCGCTTCGAGGCGAAATCGGCCATGGCGAGATAGAAGCGGACCAGATTCTTCTGGCCTTGCTCCGGCAGGATCTCGAACACTCGCTGGTAGTGGAACTCGGCCCGTTCGAAATCGCGTTGGCGCAGACGCAGCGTCGCGAGCCGCTTGTGTGCGTAATAGCTGTCGGGCTCGATGGCCAGGTTTCGTTCGAAGAGCGTGATCGAGTCGCTCCAGTAGCGGGTCTGGATCCAGGAGACGGTCGCCATGGCGGCGACGGACGCGATGGCTGCGGCGCCCAGGATCCGACGTGACGGTTGGCTCCGCGCCAGCTCGAGCGCCCCCCAGCTGACGGCGATGCTGAGTCCGATCAGGGGCAGGTACATGTAGCGGTCGGCCCGGGCCTGCATCCCGACCTGGACCACGCCAATCACCGGAACGAGCGTTCCCAGGTACCAGAGCCATCCAACCAGCAGGTAGGGTCGCGAGCGACGCAATGCAAAGACGCCGAGCGTCAGTGCGGCAAGCAGGGCCGCGCCCAACAGCACCTGGAGCGAAAGCTCGCTCGAATTGGGATGGGGATAGAAGATGGCAAGTCCCGAAGGCCAGAACGCCTTGGCTGCGTAGATGACGTAGGACTCGACGCCATTGGTGAGGCGTGCCTGGAGCGGGATGGCTTCACCGTATCCGGTTGCGCCGCCGGTGTGCTGAACGGCGAATGTAATGCCGCAGATCGCCGCCGAGAGCGCCAACCAGGGGATCTTCTCGACGAGGGCGGATCGTCCGAAGCGGTCGAGCGGCCAAACGTCCAGCAGTAGGAGTACGCAAGGCAAGGTGACGAGCATCGGCTTGGTGACCAGGCCGAGCCCGATGCATATCGTCACGGTCGCATATCGGCGGGCGCTGAAGGGGTGTTTCGCATAGCTCGAATATGCGAGCAGGGTGAGCATCCAGAAGAGTCCACTCAGGCAATCCTTGCGTTCAGACGACCACGCGACCGACTCGACGTGGAGTGGGTGAACCGCGAAGACAGCTGCAACGAATGCACTTGCCCAGATCGAGCCGGTCATTCGCAGCATTGCAAAGAAGAGCAGCACGGCGCTCGCGGCGTGGAGCGCCACGATGGTCAACAGGTAGCCGGTGGGATCGAGCCCGTGCAGTTCGTGATTCAGCTGCAGCGAGATTCGCGAGAGTGGCGTCCACTGAGAGTAGAAGGGGGTGGTGAACGCCTCGCGAACCCCGGTCCAGGAGAGACCCTCGGTGACATGTGGGTTGCTGACGATGTAGACGAGATCGTCGAAGTCGACGAACTCGTGGGTCTGGACCTGGATGAAGACCGTGAAGGTCAGGAGTGCGAGGCCGGTAGCGATGGCGAGTCGAGTTCTGCCCGTCATGCGTCAGGACCCTTGGAATATCCGGGTTGGTCTAGAAATCGGGACCGGGCTTGTTCTTCCGCCAGCCCTCCTTCTCCAAGCAGAGGTTCACCACCCGGAGGATCTTCATGGCGTGTGCGCGGGGGCGAATCTGAATCTTGTTCGCGTGTTCCATCTCCTTGATGCCCTTGCGTCGCCAGCATCGGAGAGACTCGGTTCGCACGTCGGCATCGACGCAGGGGTGATGGAGGTGGTGCCACTTGTCGCAGGTCTTGTAGATCTCCTGCCGGACGCGCTCCGGCGCCGCTCCGAGCGACTCCACCGCAGCAGCCCGTTTGTCGGCATCCATCGAACGAGTGTGGGAGATCGTCCCGGTAGGGTCTGAATCCCCGCAGGACACGCACAAAAGGCACGTCAGGATCGCTAGAAGAGCTGCTCGCTGCATGACGGGCACGCATCCTAACACGCCGCCGCTGTTGAGTCCTGCGGCTCTTGTGTTGAGCCCTCGATCGGGACTAGACTTGGGGTCAGCCAGAAAATCAAACGGATCCGCAGGAGTCCGAGGGGATGGGAATGACAGACGATCTCGAAGACGGCGCTTATTTCGAGAGACCCCGAGAAGTCCATGGCTTTGACTCGTCGCTGATTCGGGCGCCTCTGAGCGATTTGCCGGTTCGTGAGGCGATCGTGATGTCGACCTCGGACACCGTCACCGACGCCATGCGCAGCATGCAGCGCGAGCATCGGGGCTGCGTCCTGATAACCGACGACGGTACCCGGGCCAGCAAGCTGGTCGGCATCTTCACCGAGCGTGACGTCCTGTTGCGGATCGTAGACCGCGGCAAGAACCCGGCGACCTTGCCCCTGGCGGAAGTGATGACGCCGGATCCGGACGTCCTGCCCGTCAAGTCGACCGTTGCCTACGCGCTCAACAAGATGTGCGTGGGCGGCTTCCGACACGTCCCGGTGGTCGACGAGGAGCA
>SMVB01009894.1_pt1 | contig 10361 bp, 13 predicted proteins | sample 2456461 | NCBI WGS metagenome assembly SMVB01 (sample SAMN11095934, study PRJNA526329) | marine sediment metagenome | biome: Marine sediment; feature: Surficial sediment; material: Deep marine sediment; isolation source: Hadal surficial sediment | place: Pacific Ocean | collected 2014-05 | depth...
CCCGGACCACGGCTCACGGGTAGCGGAAGGTTGGCTTCAGCTCGGGCTCACCGAGGATGAAATCGAGGACATCGAGGAGCGGCTCAAAGAGCTGATCGAGGCCGTCGACTCCGGCGAACAACCGGTCTTCTAGCGCCCGCTTCTCCGACCGGCCTACGTCCAGCAGCGCTTTTTCTACTTCCCCCCGGCAATTCTCACGCAGGCCCGCGCGCGTCACCCGATCGGCCTGACGGGCCGGCTTGCGAAGCCTGTTGGACTGGTAAGATCAAAGCGTGGAACTGAACCCCGACAGCCTGGAACGACGGGTCCCGGAACAGCTCTCCCGCGATCACACCACGGGCCAGGAAGCGCTCCGCATCGGCCTCGAGCGCTACGCATTCGCATCTCGCCATTGCCGGCCGGGGCGGCTGCTCGACATCGCCTGCGGCGTCGGATACGGAACCTCCCTGCTCACCGAGCGCGTTTCCCAGATCGATTCCGCCCTCGGCATCGACCTTTCGGAGGGCGCGATCGCCTACGCACGTGAGCTGCTGCGCCGGATCGCATCGACGCTCCGACATGGATTCAAGAATCGCTACCTGACGATCGCCCGGCAGGCGCCCGCATGACGCCGGTCCTGATCATCCCGGCCTTCAACGAAGCCGATCGCATCGCAACCGTACTGGAACGGGTCGCGGCAGCGGGTACGGGCTGCCAGGTCGTCGTGGTCGATGACGGCTCCGCGGACGACACCGCCGCCATCGCCCGGCGCTGCGGCGCCACGGTCCTGCACCACCCCTTCCACCTCGGCTACGGAGCCGCACTCCAGACCGGCTACAAGTACGCCTTGGAGAACGGCGCGGATCTCGTGGTGCAGATGGACGCAGATGGTCAACACGACCCCGAAGCCATCCGCGCCCTGATGGCGGCCATCCACAATGACCAGTTCGACCTCGTCGTGGGCTCGCGGTTCCTCGAGATGACGAACTATCAAATGGGTCTGCTCCGGGGTCTCGGGCGGCGGCTCTTCTCGGGACTCGCAAGCCTGGCCGGGCTCCAGATCAGCGATCCCACCTCGGGCTTCCAGGCGCTCAACCGTCGCGTTCTCGAGCTCTACGTCGGTGATTTCTTCCCCCACGACTATCCGGACGTGGACGTTCTCGTAGCCGCCTACCGCTCGGGTCTGCGCGTGGGAGAGATCCCCGTGCACATGTCCGAGGGAACCCGGGCGTCGACGCTCCACGGCGGCTTTCGCTCCATCTACTACGTCTACAAAATGACCCTTTCCCTCTGGTCGGCCCCGACACGGGTCGCCCGGAGTGGTGCGGTCTCGGAGGACCCGACCCCATGAACCCCACGACTCTCGACGCAGCGGAACTTCGCGAGATCTTCCTGGCCGTAGCCGAACCCAACGCCGTCCGGGCCTTGGCCCTGACGGTGAGCCTGGTGCTCGTCGCCGTGGTCCTCTGGCTGGTCCGAAGACGCGGACTTCGAGAGGAGTACACGCCCATCTGGATGGGCGTCGCGTTCGCTCTCGTAGTCGTCAGCATCCGGCTCGACTGGCTTCACGTGATCGCGCGGGCCATCGGCGCCTGGACCCTGAGTTCGGTGATCTTCTTTCTGGGTGAGGTCTTTCTCGTCGCGGTGTGCTTGAGCTACGCGGTGCGACTCTCCCAGGCCGATGTGCATATCAAGAATCTCGCACAGGAGATCGCGTTGTTGCGCACCCGCATGGACAGCCTCGACGACGGATGATTCGCGTGCGCGCCCTTGTCATCCTACCTACCTACAACGAGGCGGAGAACGTTCTCCCGCTGACCCGGGAGATCCTCGCCGCCGACGACAGGCTCGAGATCCTGGTGGTCGACGACAACAGTCCCGATGGGACCGGCGACCTGGTGGAGGGGGCGGGTCGGAAAGACTCCCGTATCCAGCTGCTTCGACGCCCCGCCAAGCTCGGACTGGGAACGGCCTATCTGGAGGGATTCCGATTCGGGCTCGATCGTGGCTACGACCTGGTCCTCACCATGGACTGCGACGGCAGCCACCACCCCCGACACCTGCCCGCAATCCTCGCAGCCATCGAAGACGCCGACCTGGTGATCGGATCGCGCTATGTGCGCGGTGGCGGGATCGTCAACTGGGCCTGGTATCGGCGCGCACTCTCGCGTTTCGCCAATTTCTACGCGCGGTCACTGCTCCGCCTGCCGGTTCGCGACTGCACCGGCGGCTACCGCTGCTACCGACGAAAGGTCCTGAAAACCGTTCGCCCGTTCGAGATCCGCTCATCGGGCTACTCGTTTCTCGAAGAGATGGTGTGGCGCACAGACCGTTGCGGATTCCGGATCGTCGAGGTCCCCATCCTCTTCGAGGACCGCACCCGGGGCGACTCGAAGATCGATTCGTCCGAAATCTATCGCGCCGCCTGGCACGTATTGAGGGCAGCGCTGCGTCCTCCCCCGACGCCCGACGTGCGCGCCCGGCCGGGGAGCGAGTCCGCGACCGGCTCGGCGACATCGGATTCCAGAGAAGCCTAGAGGGCTTCCAGAACCGCCTCAGCGCTGCTGACCTTGAACTGGGCCGGCTCTTCGACGGCGAGGTATTTCACCACGCCGTCCTCGATGATGGCCGCGTAGCGTTGCGAGCGCGTACCCATGCCGAACTTCGACCCATCGAACTCCAGACCGATGGCGCTGCTCAGCTCGCAGTTTCCGTCCGCCAGCAGGGTCACCTTGTCGCCCGCGCCTTGCGTGTCGGCCCAAGCACCCATCACGAACACGTCGTTCACCGACAGACAAACGATCTCGTCGACACCCTTGGCCTTGATCTCGTCGGCCTTCTCGATGAAGCCCGGCAAGTGCTTGGCCGAGCACGTCGGTGTGAACGCCCCCGGCAGCGCGAAGAGCACCACCTTGCGGCCGCCAAAGAGTGTTGCCGTCGACACCTCCTCAATCTGGCCCGCGTTCATCTTCTGGAGGGTCACGCCGGGCATCTTTTCGCCCACCTGAATCGCCATGCTGTTCCTTTCTGATTGCGTCGATTCCGATGCCTGAAGGGGGCCCCGGCTGCTGCTGCAGCGCCCCCGGGGACAACGGAGAAGTCCCAGAACGCCTCAGCATAGAACATTGCGCAGCGGCCGCAGCGCGCACGCGGTCGGAGGCCGGTTCAGGCAGGTTTCAGAAGCTCGGGCGCTCTCGCCTCGATCATCTGGCGAATACCCGACCGCCAACCCACTGTCGCCACGCCGACGCGCTCATGGAGACGCGTCAGGTCGACTGGCAGCGGCGCTACGGTGCGGTCGGTCTCCTCGAAGGTCGCTTCGAAACCGGTGAGCTCGGCCATATAGGCGCACCACTCCTCGATACTGGCGGGCTCGCCTCCCCAATTCACGATCTCGGCCGGAACCGACGCGATCTCCAGCAGACCTGGAATCTGTCCGATGATGTCTTCTTCATGGATCGGATTGAACCGGTTTGGCCGTTCCGCGTGAACCGGAATGGCGCGCCCCGCTTGCATCATCAGCAGGTGATAGAAGGGCCAGCCACCGTTGGCCCCGTAGGGAACGCTCAGGCGGGCGATCGTCGTCGGAAGCGCCCATTGGCGCGCTGCGAAACGGGCAACGCTCTCCGCGGCGATCTTGCAGATGCTGTAGGTCGGAAGCATCGCGCGGTGGTTGTCGCCGAGAGGATGATCCTCGCCGACCGGGTGATCGGCCCCCGCGTGTTGATAGACAGCGGCCGACGAACAGTGGAGAAACGCCTTGGCTCTCCGGCAGTGGGCCATCAGGCGCCCGGTACCTTCCGCATTGACCGTCAGGTCATAGGCGAAGTCGCCGCTCTTCACGACCGCAAAATGCAACACGAAGTCGTAATCGTCGGGGATCTCGTCGAGAGAGCCGTCGGCCAGGTCGACCGCAAAGCAGCGCACGCCAGCCGCTTCGAGCCGCTGTCGATCGTCGCCGCGCGAGAAGCGGGCGAGTCCGTGCACCTCGTTGTCACGCGCCAGGGCCGCCACGACCGGACGACCAACCTGGCTGGTGGGTCCCGTCACCAGGATCTTCCGGCCCTTCAGGAGCATCGAAAAGTTCCTTCAAGAATCCGGATACACAACTCTTTTTTCATCTTTTGACAAATTATCATGTTTGATAAAAACTCACCGGGGTGACTTTTCACGCCTCTCCTACCCCCTCCGTACCCGGTCGCCGCGAGCGACGCAAGGCGGTCCAGAAAACGCACCCCCCGATCTGGGTCGCCTGCTCGAACCGCGAGACGATCCACCTGGCCGCACGGCTCGGAATCGGCGCGCTGACGTTCGCCTTCGTCGATCCCACCGAAGCCCGCAAGTGGGTCGGCGAGTACTACGAGATCATCAAGACCGAATGCAAACCGATCGGACACGCCGTCAACGCCAACATCGCCACGGTGACGGGATTCTCGTGTCATCCCGACGAGCAGGAGGCGCGGCGCCGCGGCGAGGACGGCTTCCGGTTCTTCGGCTACGGCCTCGGACACCACTACATCTTCGGAAGCCACAAGCCCGGGCGAACCAACATCTGGGAGAACTTCGAGCGCGCCCGGGATTCCCTGCCTGCCGCCGGCCAACACCGCGGTATCGGCACGCCCGATCAGCTGCGCGCCCACCTGTCCTTGTTCGAGGAGACGGGCGTCGACCAGGTGATCTTCATTCAGCAGGGCGGTCGCAACCGTCACGATCACATTTGCGAGTCTCTGGAGCTCTTCGCCAGCGACGTGATGCCGGAGTTCAAGGAACGGTCGGACGCGCGCGAGCGCAAGAAGCAGGAAGAGCTTGCGCCCTACATCGAGAAGGCGTTGAAGCGGAAGACCTGGATGCCTCCGCTCGCGGATGACGAGATTCCGGAGATTCACGCCCTGGGTCGCCAGATCATCGAGCAGCTTCCCGATGACGCAGCGGCCCGTGCGACCGGCGGCAGCGGTCTCTCGGTCCCGCTGTCGGATCCCAACCCGAGGTAGATTCGATCAGCCCGCAACGACTGGTTGGCCGCACGGCCCGCGCTCCGCTGCCCGATGCCTCCGAGAACCGCCGACTCGACGCCACCGGCTGCTTTTTGCACGTGCTATCGTCGCGCCCGCACGAGTCGCTTCGCTTGCCCTGGCTCCGATCCACGACCGACGCCCTCGCCTTCTCCAGCTTCTGGCTGGCCGCCGCCGCGGCTGCCCTGGTCGCCGCCACGTCACGAGCGCTAGGCGGCCAAGCCGATGCCGCGCTGCTGGGCCTTGCCTTCACCGGCACCCTGGTGATCTACAACGTCGACCGGCTGCGCGACCTCGAATCCGACCGTGAGACGACGCCGGCTCGCAGCGCCTTCGTAGAACGGCACGGGGCCCTGCTGATCGTCACGACCGTCTGCGCGGGCCTCTTGGCCTCCGTTCTGGCGGTGCTTGCAGGTCCGCGGGTGATCCTGCTGTTGATTCCGGCCCTGCTGCTGGGGTTGGCCCATCGGCGGCTCAAGGGATTTGGCGCAGCCAAACCCCTGTACATCGTCGGCGCCTGGCTGCTGGTCGTCGTCGGCCTGCCCTGGGCGGTACTAGACGCCGCGTCGGGGGCCCCATGGTGCACCGCCATCCTGGGTCCGGCGATCCTGGCCAATGCCATCGCATCGAACCTTCGCGACCACGAAGCTTGTGCCGCAACCCCGGGACCCGCTCGCGCGCTGTGGATCGCGCGAGCGACGGCCCTGCTCGGAGTGATCATCGCCGCTTTCTCACCCGAAGCCGGGCGCACGCTGCTGGCGGTCCCGGCTGCCGTCGGTCTCACCCTGATCCGATTTCGGGCCTCTGAACGTTATGGTCTCGTGGTCGTGGACGGTGCCTTGCTCTTCGGCGCTCTCGCAGCGCTGCTGTGGAGCCTGTCCGGCTAGGGTCGAGGACGGATACCCCTCCCCTCACCACCGGACACCCCCAACTCCAAACACGCCACACCCCGGCTCTCGTATAATGCCGCATGGAGGAGCGAGATGGCAGACGTGAAGATCTACCACAACCCGAACTGCTCGAAGTCCCGCGGCACGCTGGAGATCCTTCGGGACAAGGGGGTCGATCACGAAGTCGTCGAATACTTGAAGACCCCGCCGAGCCGCGAACAATTCGAGGAGATCCTGTCGCTGCTGCCCGACCCACCCTCCGAGCTGGTTCGCAAGGACAATCGCTTCAAGCAGCTCGGTCTCGAGGCCGGCGCCTACGAGACTGCGGAAGCGGTGGTCGGCGTATTGCTGGAGCACCCGGAGCTGATGCAGCGACCCATCGTCCTCAAGGGCGACAAGGCCGTGATCGGCCGGCCGCCCGAGAACGTTCTCGGAATCCTCTGACCCTTCCCAGCGCGAGCCAAACGGAACCAGGCGGAGAGAACGCCCATTGAAGTACCTCCACACCATGGTGCGCGTCACCGACCTGGACGCCTCACTGGACTTCTACTGCAACAAGCTCGGACTCGAAGAGCTGACGCGGGTCGACGTGGCGCCGGGCCGCTTCACGCTGGTCTTCCTGGCCGCACCCGGAGACTCGGAGGCCCAGGTCGAGCTGACGCACAACTGGGATCCCGAGGAGTACCCAGGTGGTCGAAATTTCGGCCATCTCGCTTACAAGGTGGAGAACCTCTACGAGACCTGTCAGCGATTGCTGGACGGGGGCGTCACCCTCCACCGGCCCCCCCGTGACGGCCACATGGCCTTCGTCCGCTCGCCAGACGGCATCTCGATCGAGTTGCTCCAGGAAGGCGAAGCGCTGCCGGTCCGGGAGCCCTGGGCATCGATGCCCAACGTCGGTGAATGGTAGATCCATCGTGACCCACGCTGGCGGCCGCACGAACCTGTCGATCAAAGAAGCCGCACGCACCGGCATGCTCTGGGCCGTTCACGCCCGGGAGACCCCGAACCGTCCCGCAATCCTGACCCCTCAAGGCGACCACACGTGGGACGAACTCAACGCGCGTTGCAACCAGCTGCTTCGAGCACTCAAGTCAGAAGGTCTGAAGCCCGGGGATCCCGTGGCGTTGCTGTGCAGCAATCGTCCGGAATTCGTCGAGGTATTGGGCGCGGTTTCCCGTGGCGGCTTTCGCCTGACGCCCATCAACTTCCACCTGACAGGCGACGAGGTCGGCTACATCCTGGACGATTGTGAGGCGCGGGCCTTCATCGCCGATGCGCGATTCGCCGCCGCCGCCAGACGCGCAGCTGAAATCGCGACCCCGATGGCCCTGTGCATCGCCGTCGGAGACACGATCGAGGGATTTCAGGACTACGACGAGCTGCTGGAGGATCAGGACGCATCGGATCCCGAGCAGCCGGTCCTGGGCAGTCACATGCTCTACACCTCGGGCACGACCGGACGGCCCAAGGGCGTCTACCGCAAGCGGGCATCGACCTCTTCACTGATCGCGCCTCTCACCCGAACGGCTTCATTCCGGCCCGGCGAAGACCTCGCGCTCAACACCGGCCCCCTCTATCACGCTGCACCACTGGCCCTGAACCTGATGTTTCCCCTCAGCTTCGGCGTGGGCGTCGTGGTCATGGACCGTTGGGATCCGGAAGAAGCTCTGCGACTGGTGGAAAAGCACCGCATTACCCACACCCACATGGTGCCCACCATGTTCCACCACCTGCTCCAGCTGCCCGCGGAGACTCGCGAGCGATACGACACCTCATCGCTGCGCTGGATCGTCCATGGTGCCGCCCCCTGCCCCGTTCACGTGAAGCAGGCCCTGATCGACTGGCTCGGGCCGGTGGTCCACGAGTACTACGCGGCGACCGAGGGCGGAGGAACGTTCATCGAAGCTTCGGAGTGGCTTCAGAAACCGGGCAGCGTGGGACGCCGCATCGAAGGCCAAGTCGTGGAGGTGCGCGACGACAAGGGAAAAGAGTGCCGCGCTGGCGAGATCGGCACCGTCTTCTTCAAGGCGCCCAACGACGAAAGCCGTCGCTTCGAGTACTTCAAGGCTCCCGAAAAGACCACTTCTGCCTACCGGGGCGACCACTTCACCCTCGGCGATCTGGGCTACTTCGATGCAGACGGCTACCTGTTCCTCACTGGCCGCAGCGCCGAGCTCATCATCTCGGGCGGCATCAACATCTATCCCGCTGAAGTGGACGAAGCCCTGCTCCGCCACCCGGCCGTGTCCGACGTCGCCACCATTGGCGTACCCAACCCGGAGTGGGGTGAGGAGGTGAAGGCCGTGATCCTGCCGGCCGACGGCTTCGAGCCGGGTGACGCGCTGGTGGGAGAACTCCTCGAACACTGCCGCCAGCACCTGGCGGGCTTCAAGTGCCCGCGCAGCATCGACTTCACCAACGCGCTACCGCGACTGCCCACCGGCAAGATCCTCCGGCGGAAGGTCCGCGACCGCTACACGAATGACGCGCCCACCGAATGAGGGACACGCCATGATCGATCTCTACACCGCACCGACGCCCAACGGATGGAAGGTCTCGATCCTGCTCGAAGAGCTCGACCTCCCGTACGAAGTCAAGGCCATCAACCTGGGCGAACTCGAACAGAAGGAAGATTGGTTCCTGAAGATCAACCCGAACGGACGCATCCCGGCCATCGTCGACCGCGATGCCGACGACTTCGCCGTATTCGAGTCCGGCGCATGCCTGATCTACCTGGCCGAGAAGACAGGGGAATTCCTGCCCACCGATCCCAAGAGCCGGTCCACAGTGCTGCAGTGGCTGATGTTCCAGATGGGCGGCGTGGGTCCCATGCAGGGCCAAGCCAACGTCTTCTTCCGCTACGCGCCGGAGAAGATCCCGTTCGCCATCGAGCGATACCAGCGGGAGTGCCGGCGCCTGTACGAAGTGCTGGACCGGCGGCTCGCCGAAGTGCCCTTCCTGGCAGGCGAGTACTCGATCGCCGACATGGCCACCTGGCCGTGGCTCCGGATCCACGGCTGGGCGGGCGTCGAAATCGACGGCCTCGACCATCTGCAGCGTTGGATCGAGCAGGTCGGTGAGCGACCGGCCGTTCAAAAGGGCAAGGACGTACCGCTGCCGATCGAGATGGAAAAACGCGGCGACGACGTGAAACAGGCTGCCGCCAAGATGCTGGTCTGAGGCGCCGTTCGGCGCAGCCGAAGCCGCCGGTTGGGCTCGAATTCCCTCGAACGCCAGCTGGACGCCCCGCCATCCCGTTGAGCGGATCGAGCCCGGGAAGCGTTCAGGCCGCTGGTGGCCCGGTCGGGAACGGCGTGTCCGCCGAAGTCGACGTGGCGCTTCCATTGCCCTGCTGCGGCCGCGGTTCGTCGTTGGCCTGCCGACGCTCGGCCGCCATCTCGTCCTTCCCAGGCGGCGTGACCGGAGCCGGGGGCTGCGCCGAAGCCAGCGGCGGCTCCAAAGAAGGGGCCCCCGCACCGCCCTTTTCGCCGAGCAGTGGGTTCTGGAAGCCTCGGCCCAGCTCGGGAATGCCGCCGTTGCTGAACTCGCGCGCACCCTCGGCCAGATGCGAGTAAAGGCGCGAGTACTGTTGGGTCAGGTCGTGAAAAAGCTCGGAAGTCTGCTCGAAGTGTCGCGACACATCGTCCCGGTTGGCCTCGAGCTCGGCGCGGGTCTCCTCGACCTCGAGAGCCAACTGCTCGGCCCGGTCGCGGTTGATTCCGCTGCTGCGTCGATGGATCAGATGTACCAGCAATGCTCCAATCAGGAGTCCTGCGGCGAGCGCGACGATGATCAAGCTGTTGGGTTCCATCGGGGAAGATCCTTGCTGGGGGCGGGAATGCGGAACCGGCGGCAGGCGCCCCTCACGCCCACCGCGCCGAGTCTACCGCGGGTGACCGCCAGCGCCGCCGGCAAGCTGGATCAAATACTGTTCTGTTCCGGCCCCCCCAGTTCCGTCGAGCCGGCGTGCGTCCGACAGGACCCAAAACCCCCCACTACTTTGTCGGCTTTTTGCCCGCGGGGCGCAGGCCCGCGGGGCGCAGGCCCGCGGGGCGCAGGGCGCGGATTCAGGAGGAGCACGGGTGCGAGTGCTGGTGACCGGTGGCTGTGGGTTTCTCGGATCCCATATCTGCGAGATGTACCGTCAGCAGGGCTGGGAAGTCGTCTCCTACGACAATATGACCAAGTCCGAGCTGCTCCGGACGGGCTACCAGACCGAGGCGGCCCGGGATCACAACTGGAACGTCCTCCAGGCACTGGGGGTCGAGACGATTCGGGCCGACGTCCGCAACCTGGACGAGCTGCTCGACTTTGCCTCGGGCTGCGACTACATCTGCCACACGGCGGCCCAGCCAGCGGTGACCATCAGCATCGAAGACCCTCTGCTCGACCTGGCCACCGACGTCACGGGCACCGTCCACGTGCTGGAAGCTGCCCGCCGGCACCACATCCCCGTGGCCTGCTGCTCCACGGTCCA
>SMVB01183266.1_pt1 | contig 10361 bp, 11 predicted proteins | sample 2456461 | NCBI WGS metagenome assembly SMVB01 (sample SAMN11095934, study PRJNA526329) | marine sediment metagenome | biome: Marine sediment; feature: Surficial sediment; material: Deep marine sediment; isolation source: Hadal surficial sediment | place: Pacific Ocean | collected 2014-05 | depth...
GGCAATGTCTTCTTCAGTGATTTGCCCGCCCTGAAAGCTCTTATAGGAAAGGTACCGCTCGGCGCAGTTCGCGGGAACCATCTCCATTAATGTGAAAACAATAAAGGATACGGTCAACAACGTAATGATGGCCAAAACGAATCTTGTGACGACAAATTGGCCGAATCGAAGCATCGGATTATGTCCCCCATCCCCGTTTTTTTAGGGCGCCATCGAGCCTCTGAATTCAAGAGGCGGAAATCATGCCGGGCGTCACCGACGCCCGGCACAAATTTCAGATGGCTAACATCTATTCATCGAGATACCACTGAGGACCCCGGTAGGGATAAGTCCGGTAGAACTCATAGGATGCTGTCTTGAAGGTTGGGAAGTTTTTCAGAGCATTGCGGTGATAAACCGGCCCTGGAGCCCGGATAATTCCGAAAAACACCAGGTTCTCAGTCATGTTCGAGACGAGTTTATTAACAGCGGCATTGGATTCAGGCGTACCGGCAACTGCCGCCTGCAATTCGTTAATGCCGTCCTTCAGGTCATCAACGAATTGTGGAGGCTTAAGGCCATTTGCGCCATCACTATCGATGTACTGTTTCCATAGTTGGCCGTTGGTGTTCGAGAAATAGGTGTTGAAGGGAGGCAGGAACAGGTCGTTGTTACCCAGATGAATCGCAAGTGGTTGACTTGTTGTCCACATCATTACGTCCAGTTCATTTGCCGATTGGGCTGAACGATACTCATCCGGTGTAATTTCCTTGAAGATGGTTTTGATGCCAACATCATTCCAGTGCTGGGCGATCAGTTCGACAACAGCACCGGGAATGCCCTGTGTCGCATACTGGATGTTCAAAACCAGCTTGCTGCCATTAAGAAGATCTCGGAAGCCGTCACCGTCTTTGTCAACGACCCCGATTTCATCAAGCAGGCTTTTGGCCTTAGCCGCATCATGCTCGATGAAATAGTTTTCCCACTTGGGATCGACAAAGTCCGGTACCGGGCTAAAGCCGGTGTACTGCACGGGTTTCCCGAGGCCGAAGTAAGCAACTTCGTTGATTTCGTCACGATTCATCGCGACGGACATCGCCTGACGGAACTTAATGTTGCTGAAGACTTTGCGTTTTTCTTCATCGGCGGAGGTTACGTTAATGCCAATAACGGACGCCGAAATTGGCGGTATCAGCTCGATTGTGTAGCCACCCTTCTCCTGATTATCCATGAGAATGGGCGCGTCAGGAAGCATTAGTGACTGGTACTTATAGTCATACTCGCCGTTGATCGCCTTCAGGATACGCACTTCGTTATCGTTGATGTAGACTTCGTCCTGTTCGCTGATGTAGGGCAACTGATTGCCCGCCGTATCGACCATATGGAAGTATGGATTGGCCACATAGTGACGGCCTTCCGTGGTGTCGGCTACGGTAATGAACGACTCCAGCGACGGCTGGATATTGGCCGGCAGCTTCGACAGCTTTGTAGGATCCCTGAGCATGGGCGATGGAATATCCGTCCAATCCGATGAGCCGTAATAAAGCAGCAGCAACTCGTAACCAGACTCATACCCAGCCGCTTTGGCGACTTTGTCCGCGTCTGGATTGATGTCCGGATGGAACTGTCCCAGGAAATGTTTAGGCTGGAAAGCCTGAGCATAATGGGAGGCGAAATGCGACAACAATCCCGGATAGGGCACCTCTGTCGTAAAGCGAACGGTTTGCGGATCGAGGGCTTCGACTTTCCAAGGTTTTTCGCCGGCGAGCATGAAACTTTTTGGTTTTTCAAAGATATTCGTGTCCATGTTCAGGTTGTGATACCAGAACACGACATCATCAGCCGTGAACGGAGCGCCGTCAGACCATTTATGGCCCTTACGCAGCTTAAAAGTTAGCTGGGTAAAATCGTCATTCCAGGACCAGCCTTTGGCGATGTTCGGTACGATGGTCGTCAGATCATCGGAATAACGCACCAGGTTGACGTGACGCACAGACAGCAAATCGGATGTGCCGGCTTCCGTGTTATTCGAAATCATATCGAAAACACCGCCGTATTTTCCGATGGCGTCATAGGGCGCTATGACCAACGGCTCATCCGGCAGGCGCTCGGCCAGCGGCGGCAACGACCCATTGCCGACGATCATGCCGTTCAGCTTGCCGACCGCCGGGTTCTCCGAAAACGTCAGTGTGCAGTTTGCCGCGGCCTCGAATTCCGCCAGTTCGAACTGCTGGGGGTATTTGCCCGAGATACCCATGTCGTCGGCCACGGTAATGGCCGGGCAGGCAGCGGCCAGAGCGTCGGTCGCAGTGCCGGCCTGCAGCGCCAAAAGCGCAAGACCGGCGAGCGGCAGTAATCCCAATTTCTTGGATGTCATAGTCTCGTACCTCCTGTTCATCCAACCTTGTTCATTGTTGATTATCCAGGCACGAATTCCGCATTGCCGTTCGGCTTTAAACAGCTCCTTGGCGAGCACCGCCAGCGATGAGCATGGGAACCTGGATTTCGGGACGATCCTGACCTTGAACCCTCCCGCGGTATCGTCTCTTAATTTCTCCCTCGGTATCGTTTCTCGTACCAATCGCCGCTCCCGAGGGGACCAATACCACCTCCCCTCGACACGACCCGCGGTCCGGGATCGTCTCTTTCATCCGCGCCACACCGCAACCATTTGATATTCCTGGCCTGCGGCGTACCCACTACGTCTAATATCAGAGTGCCTCATAGTTTGGCAAATTACTAGAGCTTAGTAACAAGCCTCTTGCCGGGAGACGCTGGTGGATCTAGAGGCGCGCGTGAATGCGGGTCGAGATGACCGCGAGGCCGAGCAGCATGACGCCCAGGGTCAGGTAGACGACCTGGATCGGGAAGAAGCTCAGCAGGACCGCGAACAGGCCGGCCTGGGTAATGTCTGCGACATTTCGCTGAATTGCGAAGATCGGAGTCATGGCAAGCCGCTGGGAGGGCTTGCAGGCGCGGTAGAATAGAGCATTGCCATAGCCGTCGATCATCGACATGGCGCCGACACCGGCGACGATGCAGGCGGCGCCGAGCCAGGGTGTGGCGGCGAGCAGGCCAGCGGCGGTCATGGCGGCGGCGCTTAGGCTGAACGCGGCGACGCTGACCCGGCGAATGCCGAAGCGGCGTGCCAGCCAGCCCCATACCGGCGTCATCAGCATGAATGCGGAACCCAGCGCGACCAAGATTCCGCCGACTTCCGCGCCGAGACCGGTCGCGACCGCATAAAGCGGCGTGTAAATCAGGAACGAGGCCCAGAATATCGTCCGGCCGATGGCCTGCGTCCAGGACAGCACCAAGCGTGGCTGGGCGAGGAAGTCAGCTAAATTGGTCCCGGGGCTTGCGGCCCGGCGCCGGTCCTTGGGGGCGCAAACCGGCCGCTCGTCGAACCGCAGGTGCCGGAAGTAGCCGAGCAGGATCAAGGCCACGGCGGCACTGGCCACAAACGGTGCCCAGGGACCCCAAAGGGCCTCCATCGCCACACCGATCAGAGGGCCCACGGTCCAGGCAACGCCGACAGACAGCATGCGCAGCGGCTCCGACCGCCCCAGCTTGTCCCGGGGAATGTGCTCCATCACGAACAGACTGAGCCCGGCATAGAGGAAAGCAAAACCACCGGCGCGCAGCATGAAGCCGAGCACCTGGGCCGGCAGATCCTCAATGACAAATAGCGCCGCCGCGGCCGCCATGAACAGGATCCCGAGGGCGCTGAGGCGGACCCGCCCGAGCCGCGCAATCAAACGGGGAATGAGAAAGGCCAGGCAAAGCGCTGCCAAGGCGCCGACCAGGAACAGGGTGCTGACGCCTTCGTCGCTGCCCATCACCCGCAGGGTCTGGATTGGCAACACCACCGCAATTACGGAGCGGCCCAGGGATTCCAGCCCGAACAGCAGCGCAAAAGCGCCCGCGCCAGGACGCGCCGGCCGCAAACTCGATGCCATGGTTACCGTCGACAAATCCAGCCTCCCTCAGCGAACCGACCGCGGACCCGCCATCGCCGCGCAGGAGCCACACCATCCTGGCCAGTACCGGCTGTACAACTCGGAGCGAACTCGCGCAAGGGTATACAAATAAATGTTTTATCGTCTTGAGAATATAAAGCCATGCGGCTAAAGTTCCTGGTTCCGCGTGATAGGAGAGGGTGTCAAGACAATGACTCCAGGCTTGCCGAAACACCTCTTGATCGACGACCAGGGCCACCTGTGCGATGCCTTGCCCGAAGTTGTCGAGATGCTGCTCGACTATCCGCACGCCGACTTCGATATCACCGCCTACGCGGTGCGGAATCTCGGTTGGATCGAGATCACGCTGGATCGGCCCGCGGGTAAGTTAGAAGCCAAATTCCTGTCGTTGAGCGTGGCGTTCGGCGCCGTTAGCGCCCTATATCAGATTTTATCCGAATCGATCTGGACCGACATCCGCTTCGAGCACGATCTGTTCGGCTGGATGACCGAGACCTACACCGACGGTCACACGGCCAGCGCCGGGTTACACGTCATCGTGCAGAGCGTCATCGAATTCTTCCACCATCCACCCTACACCGTGATGGAGAAAAGCCCCGCGAGCCTTCAAAAGGAAGATACCGCGGCGTCCAAGACACTCGCTTCCGTGCTGGAGTTCTGGCGCGAGCGCGGCGGCCGGATTCCGGACGATCTGACCCCCAAATTGCGGGACATTGGCATCTTGCCGCGCCTCGTCATTGTGGAGGTGGACAACTCTCAGGAAGCCGGTCGATTCGAATATATCGGCTCGGCCTTCACCATGTATGGCGAGCGCTGGCCCCACGAAGCGATCGGCAGCAGCTTCCTCGACCAGCCCGACAAGGTCTACGCGGCGCGCGCCGCCGAGTCCTGCCGAAAGGCGATCGGCAGCGCGGCGCCGTGGTACGCCCATATCGACGCCCGCATCTTGATGCCGGAACGGGAAGCCCGCAGGAGCCGGTACAAGGTCCTGAAGACGCCGTGGCAGCGCTCCTGCGGGTCCCGGGTCCTGATGATTACATCTGTGCTGACAACCGATGTGGATATTCCACTGGTTCCGAAAGCTGCGTGATCAGGTCGGTGAGCATCTCATTCCGGTCCATCCACAGGAGACGCAGGTTCATGAGGTGGCCGATGAACGAGTTCAGCCAATCGAGCCCTTCCTCGACCCTGGTGTAGCCGTAACGATCCACCACGCCCTTTTCGACCAGAACCGCCTCCGCCACGCTGATGGTGAAATCGGTGTTCCAGCGGCTGTAAGCGATGGTTCGCGACAGCCGCGGAATGATCGAGGCGAGCCCCGTCCCCCGGTAGTCCGGATGGTACCAGGCACCGCCGCTGTAGCAAACCATGCCGCTGATCCGGTGTCCCGATGGCGCATTGCAGAAAGCGCACTCCTCCGGCCAGCGCTCCAGGTCCGGGTCCCGATAGGCGAAGCGGAGCGACTCGAACTCCCGCTCGAAATCGGTGTCCCGCCAATCGTAGAGGCGCGCGCATTGGACGGTGACGATCTCGCCCGCGCGATTTCGCCCGGCAATCCAAAAGGCATTGTCCGGCCCAAGATCGCTGTAAGCCGGATCGAAGACCGGAATCAGGGGAAACCATTTCTCGGGTTTCGATTTGTTGAACGCGATCAACGCCTCGAAATCGTCCTCGACGGTTAGGTAAATTCCGCGGTCCCGTGCCTCCCGATCACCCTGCAGGATAAATCGGGAGATGATTGCCTGAGGTCCGTGGGCGACATCGATTTGGTCTGGAAGTCGTTTTTTCGCCAACATGGCATCTCTCCTTCGTTGAGGTTTGAATGCCCAGGTTCGCGCAAAACGCTGGTTAATTGCAAGAACCTCTCGTTTTGATGGTCATTCCATTTCCCGAGGCGAAATTTTAGTATCCGTCCCAAAGAATTACGTCGCCGCGGAAAGCTTTCGCGACGGTCGGTGGCTCGAATATCGAAAGAGGCGGCGTCCAAGATTAGCGGGGTGTAAAATATTGCGCAGAGATATTCTTAAATATTAACCATTCGAAAACGACGTTAATTATAATTTTTCATATATCAAGAGAACAATACGTATTGGTTAATATTTTTTATTGTCATACAGATGCTTATTTGGTCAAACTCATAAATATATGTATCATAATTTTCGATTCCTCACTTGATTATTAGAACGCCGTCGCGGATTATCCTGTTAAGAAAATTAATGTCGCCATCAAGGAGTTGAAAATGTCAGAACGGCCAGGTAGGTCGCGCGGTGTCATTGGACCGGCAGGACAGCCGCTGACCGTCGAAAATCTCCCCCCAAAAAACACCGTGCGCTGGGTCATCCGGCGCAAGGCCGAAGTCGTCACTGCGGTCCGCAACGGCCTGATCGGCCTGGACGAGGTCTGCGAGCGCTATCGTCTGTCGGTCGAAGAGTTCCTGAACTGGGAGCAACTGGTCAACGCCCACGGCCTGCGCGGCCTGCGAACCACGCGCTCGCAGCGGTATCGGAAGCCTGGGCCTGCGCAAGCCGCAACGGCCGCCCTGCCCCAGCAGCGCGCCGGGCGTCCGGCGCCCGATCGCTAATTCGCCAGAATTGAGGCAACGGCCTCAGTGCTTGGCATAGCTGGCCGTGAAGCCGCTCAGTGTGATCTCGGTATCGAGGATCGTCTCGAGACGATGGTCGAGGATCGAGATCCGGGCACGGCGTCCTCTGCGAAATTGCTTCAGCAGCTTGACTGACTTCTCGGCTTTGAAATAGCACCACCCGACATCGCATTCGTCGGCCTCGATGGTGTCCTTGTCGTCGACCTGGATGACCAGGTTGGAAAACTTCTGCTCGTCGCCGGACACGACCAGGGGCGCCGCCCCATCTTTCCGATGCACGAAATAGATGACGAAATCCTCATTTCCCGAACTGGTCGCAATCTCCGTGGTGCAGATTTTCTCCGAGCTCTCCTCGTCCTCCATGCATTGGTAGTACCAGACTTCGAACTCGTTGGCGCGGGCGCCCGTATCGGGCGCGGCGAAGACTGCCAACGCGAACAGTGCCAATACCCTGAAAGACCCGATCATACGCCCCACCTCCCCTCGGCGAGGGCAGTATAGGCCGAAACCGGGTATCTACGTCCAGCCGGCCCAATCCATCGATGCGGCACCAAGAAAAGCCCCGCCGCGAACGGCGGGGCAGATGGATAACGGGGAGTTCGCTCATGCCCTAAGCATGAGCATGCCTATCCTTGCATGGAAAGGTTAACAAATCGTTAAGGTTAACAAAAGTTTACCATATCCCGGCCGGCGGACCTGCAGCGAGCCGTTCCGGGCCACACCCGGTGACCGAGGGGTCGCGGTGGCGAATCCGGCCCCGGTGGATCTGGCATGGACGCGGCCGCGAATGCTTGCTTATCTGGCCCGGGATCGAATTCGGGGCCGAATTCGAGATCGAATTCAGGGGGTGAATTCGAGAGGTTGAGGCGCGGGACGTGACGGCGGGAACGGAATTCCGGACCAAAGCCATTCTGGGCCTGTGGCGCTATCGCCGCGGCGCCGCGGCATTCATTGCCAACCGCACTCACATTCCCTTCGTCCAGTGCCGGGACATTATCGAGTGGAACTGGCACATATTGATCGACGCCTATGACGAGGGCGCCCGCTTCCAGGAAGCCGGGCGGCGGATTCTGGCGGCTGGCCAGATGACTCCGGGCCGGCTTCGAACCGGTTAGCGAACGGAAAGCGGGAATCAGCGCAGGCGCTGGCCTTGCCGCCACGCCTCGGGAGGCACGAACTCACCGCGCCACAGACCCCGGCCGGCGGCTTCCGCGGACGCTTGGGCGGCGGCATAGGCCGCCGGCGCGCCCGGGGCCGCCAGCGCCCAGCCCTGGGCAACCAGCCAGACGTTAAGCTCGTGCTGTCCGAAGCCGGCCAGATAGCAGACCGCGAGCTCGGACCCATCGGGGTCGCGGCCGCGCGGGTCACAGGTTACCCAGTGCGGATGGATGCGGTTGATCGTTGCCCAACGCGCGTCCCGGCCGCAGGTCCAGGACTGCCCCGCCAGCCGGCAGGTCTGGTCCAAATCCGGCGCATCGATCCCGTGGAGCCGCACCCGGCGCCCCGAGAAATCCAGGACTCCGGCGTCGATCGCCTGGGGCCGGCCGACGATTTCTTGGGCGAATCCGGGGCGCAGCCCGGCGCTCACTGCCAGCAACACCACGACGGCGGCCGCAGCGGCCTTTAAGGCGTAGCCGAGAGTGCCGCCGGGGGCATGGCCGCCGCCAAGTCTAATGTTATGCCGCCTCATGGCCTCATTTGACCGGCCGGGGGGTAAAGAAAGCGGTAAAGGCCCGTAAGCAGACAGAGCGCGGTAACACCAAAGGTACTTAATATCCCCAATCCGCCAGCAAGCGTTGGGCGGTGGCGCGCTCGGCCGGGGTCATCATGGCGGCCACCCGCGCCCGATTGCGGACCGCCCGGCTGGGCTCGAGTCCCGGGCCCGCGGAGGCGCGCGCATACCAGGCGTAGGCCCGGACATAGTCTCGCGCCACGCCACGGCCCTGTTCGTACATCAGGCCGAGGTTGTTGCCGGCGGCCAGATTGCCCTGGATCGCCGAGTCCCGGTACCAACGAACCGCCGCGGCCGGATCGGACGGCGCGCCCAGCCCGTGCTCGTAGACATAGCCCAGCGCAAACTGACCGTAGGACTCGCCCTGTTCGGCGGCGGCGCGGAACCAGTGCAGCGCCTGAACCGGGTCCCTATCGACGCCTTCGCCTTTGGCGTAGAGGTGGCCGAGGTAGTATTGCGCCTGCGCATCGCCATTGGACGCGAGCGGTCCCCAGGCTGCCCGCGCCGCGGCATAGTCGGCCCGCTTGTAGGCCGCGATGCCGGCCCCCATGTCGGGCCCCATATCGGCCAACACGGGCCCTGCCCCACCGAGCAGCAGTATCACGAACAGCAGAAATCCGCCCATGACGACTCGCCCCCGCAGTTAACATTTGCAAGTATGCCGCCTATTTTTGGAATAATGCGAGTCGCATTTACCACCTGCGGTGTGCGGAGGCGCTGGACGTGGCGTTGCGCCGATAGACGGCCTCGCAGCCACAAATAATTCTCCGTCTCGCGGGGAGAGTTGCCTTTCCGGCCGCGTATCACTAAAAATCGGGTCCGAAGTCCGATAAACCCTTTGGCATGTTCATCACCTCAGGAGGTTTTTTTTGATGAAAGGGAGAATTCTTACCGCCGCCTTGGCTCTGGCATTCGCCGCCGCGGTTGGCAGCGGCACGGCGCTGGCCGAAGGCGACGCGGCCGCGGGCGAGAAACTGTTCAAAAAATGCAAAGTCTGCCACTCCTTCGATCCCGGCAAGAAGAAGATCGGCCCGCATCTCATGGGCGTGGTCGGGCGCAAGTCCGGCTCGGTAGAAGGCTACAAGTATTCCAAAGCAATGGCCGCCGCCGACATCACCTGGGACGAGGCCAATTTGGATAAGTTCCTGACCAAGCCCAAGGCGTTCTTGAAGAAAACCAAGATGTCCTTCGGCGGCCTCAAGAAGGAAAGTCAGCGCGCCGACTTGATCGCCTATCTCAAGGCACAGGGAATGTAGCCTGAGACAACCCTCGATATCGGGTCCTTCGAGACCCCGATGCGGCCGCCGGACCTCACCTGTCCGGCGGTTTCCGTTTGGCGTCGGCGGTTACCATAGGTTAACGTCTCGGCTATTATGTCACAGGTCATTGGGAATGACCTTTGACCAAAGGTTTTGCCACCCTGTCGGGAGACCCGGGATGCCCTACGTCATACGCGACGGCGACGGCCAAATCGTTGCGGTTCATTCGATCCAGAGCGCGCAGGCCGAGGAACGGCTGCAAGCCGACGATGCCGAACTTCGCGAGTTCATCGCTGCGACCGGCGATTCGGCCAATCTCCAAACCGTGCTCCTCGCCTCCGATCTGGAACTGGTGCGGGTTCTGGAGGACCTGATCGCGGTTCTGATCGACAAACGAATCATCATGCTGACCGATCTGCCCCAAGCGGCCCAGCACAAGCTGGCGCGCCGCTACGAACTGCGCAGCCGGCTCAACGATCTGGGCGACATCGTCGCCGAGCAAGACGAGATCATGCTGCCGTAAACGGCACGCGCCTGGGGATGGCGCGGGGCTTGCTGGCAGACACATAATATTGTATGAGTATCCGGTCGGCGCATGACTTAGGCCGGCGGCAAATTTTGGAGATTATATGGCGCGAAGAGCGCTCAGCGCGGTCGGAATACAGGCGCCGAAGCCACGGATCGTTCAGTACCGGAACCGGCGCTACTCAATCCGGCTGGAGCCCGTGTTCTGGCAAACGCTGGAAAGCCTCGCCGAGCGCGAGAGCATGCGCTTGGGCCGTTTCATTGCCGAACTCGCCGAGCGCTAC
>SMVB01349270.1_pt1 | contig 10361 bp, 8 predicted proteins | sample 2456461 | NCBI WGS metagenome assembly SMVB01 (sample SAMN11095934, study PRJNA526329) | marine sediment metagenome | biome: Marine sediment; feature: Surficial sediment; material: Deep marine sediment; isolation source: Hadal surficial sediment | place: Pacific Ocean | collected 2014-05 | depth 0-1...
GAGCGGCGAGATGGCCCTGACCTATGAGCCGGCCTGTGGCGGCACGGACCATCATCTGGAGTACGGACCGCTGAGCGAGGTCTCAACGCTGGGCTACAGCGGTCAGCAATGCGGACTGGGTATGAACGGTGGCGTCGGTTCCTTCCAGCCCGGCCCCGGTTCTTACTTCTTTCTCATGGTGGCCAGTGACAGTGGCGGCCAGGAGGGTTCGTACGGCACCAAGCAGGTCGGCGGGATAATCACGGAGAGGCAGCCCAATCCTGACCAGACATCCTGCGCCTTTGTCCAGACCCTGGCGGCAGCCTGTGACGCTCCACCTGCCGCCATCTCGCTGGGTATGACCGCATACCGGCCCCAGACGGAGTTTTATGGCGCCCCCTTCCAGAGAACCAGCGTGCCTGCAGGCGAAATCATCTCGCCTGGAGTCGGTGTGCGGGTGAACGGTGACGATGATGACGAGAACGGGATACCAGATCGCGATCAGAACACCGTGGCAGGCGAAAATGACCTCATTGAACTGACTCTGGCCGTGGACCCTCCCTGCATCAACGGTGTTGATTATGTTCTGAGCCGCACGACCGCCAGTCTGCAGGTCTGGGCTGATTCGGGCAAGCAGATCCCACTTCTGGTGGGAGACGATGAAACGGTATTGATCTTCGCCGGCGGGACCATGACTGTCTGGGTGGAAAGCGTGAGTACCATATCGGGCGATGTGGAACTGTCGGCCCGTGCAGCAGAAGGTGGCCTCCTGGCGGTTGATTTGGCTCACTTTTTCTCCTTCACCAGCATTGTGATGGCACTGGGCGGCGAAGGCCAGGTGCCGGCGGACCCGCCCCTGGAGCCGCTGAACCACGGGACCTTCCAGATTGCCCTCCAGTTGTACAATCTGGGCTATGACGTCCACATGTATGATGAGGATGTGGTGGCGTCGGATGGTTCAGGCCTGGCCTACGATGACGTGGCCAGCGCCATCCAGGAGCGGGAGGTGAGCAGCGTGGCCATATTCGGTTACAGCCACGGCGGAGGTTCGATCAACGATCTGGCCGCCCGGCTGGACAGCAACCGGGGCAGCATCGGCGCCTTCGCCATCACCTACACCGCCTACGTCGACGGTATTGACAACGACTCGGACTTCGACCTTTCCACTGAGAACGAGTTGCCACCCTCCACCCTCTTTCACGCCAACTACTACGAGAATCCCGGCTGCGGCTTCTTCCAGCTCTGCGGCGGGCCCATTGCGGGAGCCGATATCAACCTGAATGTCACGACCACACCCTGGGGAGCAACGCTGAGTCACTTCGAGGTGGATGACGCTCCAGAGGTCACCGGAGCTATCAGAGATCAGGTATTCAACATGGTGCCACGATGAAAAGCCGGAGTGCATGGCGGCCATCAGGCTGGAGCATGGCACTGGCATTGCTGACCCTGATGCCCATGGCGTTCGCCGCCGCACCTGCCCGCAGACTGGCTCCAGATGGCGGGCTTCAGGCTGAGATCACGGCCGTGGTTCTTGGGATGACCGGATCCCACACTGCAGAGCAGCACCAGACAGCTAGAGAAATAGCCTCAGAACTCGGACACCGGCCCACCGCGGACCGCGTCTACCTTCTCGAACAGGTCGCAATTTTTCTGGCCGATGCAGGAGGCACCGAGGAAGCCATGGGCGGAGCGCTCCTGCTCCACGTGCTGGATTTTCAGCGCCTTGAGATCCTGGCAGCCGCTCTGCCGCACATGGTCGCGGCGGACCCTGATCTGAACAAGATCCTCCGCGAACTCGTGGCTACCACCGTTTTGACTGACGCCGGCACCGATGACCCGGTGGGCGTCGTTCTGGAAATTGAAGAGTGGCGCGCCACCGCAGCAAGAGTTGCCCCCGACGCAACCCGGCGCGCCGGGATTGGCCTCCTGCTCAGTGACCTTGCGGAGGACGACAATCGGTGGGTGCGAGCCTACGTGGCGTCGGTCGTAGCTGCCGACCCGGAACTCGTGGAGCCGGACGTGTCTCACCGCCTGCGAGAGGAATGAACGGGAATTAAAGGTGGAACCCTGCAGACCCCCTTGCGTCATTAAGACGAGTGGTGGCAGCAGACGGCATGGCCACCTGGGCCTGTTTCTCCAGGGTAAGGCGCATCAGCCGTTATTCTCCGGTAAGATGGCCCCATGATCGGGAAAATACTCAAGCAGTACAAGATCGAGGATATCCTCGGTAAGGGGGGCATGGGCGTCGTCTATCGCGCCCTGGATACCCGCCTGCATCGCCCGGTGGCCCTCAAGGTGCTGTCACCGGAATTCACTGCCGATGAGGATCGGCGCCGGCGCTTCCTGCAGGAGGCGCGCACAGCCGGCTCCCTCAGCCACCCGGCCATCGCCCAGATCTACGACGTGGATGAAGTGGAAGGCGTCACCTTCATCGCCATGGAGTTTGTCGAGGGCAAGACGGTCCGCCAGTTGATCCTTGACCGGGAACTGGACCTTCCGGGAGCCGTGGAGATCGCCATTCAGGCCGCTGAAGGACTCGCCAAGGCCCACGAGAAGGGCATCGTTCACCGGGATATCAAGAGCGACAACATCATGGTGACCCGCGACGGCCATGCCAAGATCCTCGACTTCGGCCTGGCCAAGATCATGGATTCATCGGCAGGTGACAGCACCACTGCCGCCAATCAAAGAAAGTCCATGATGGAAACCATTGCCCGTACCCAGGCCGGCATGGTGCTGGGCACCATGGCCTACATGAGCCCGGAGCAGGCCCGCGGGCAGGACATGGATCATCGCAGCGACATCTTCTCGTTCGGCATCGTCCTCTACGAGATGGTCACCGGCGAACTCCCGTTCCAGGGCACCTCACCCATCGATACGCTGCATGCCATCGCCTTCAACGAGACACGCCCGGTGACCACCGTCAAGGCCAACCTGCCCTCCAGCCTGCACCGGGTGATCTCCCGCTGTCTCCGCAAGCAGACCCAGGACCGTTACCAGACCTCGAAGGATCTCGTCAGCGACCTGAAGGGTGTGCAAAAGGAGATCGAGAGTGGCATCACCTCGCACATCCCTCTGCAGGATCGCCTGCGGGACGGCATGCAGTCCCTGAAAGACCTGACACCGGGTGAGTGGCTCTGGCCGACGGTGGGAGTCCTGGTGGGACTGGCCTTGCTCTACTTCCTGTTCCAGAACCTGCAAGCATGGCTGCCGATGTTCATCGTTCTTTCCTGCCTAGGCTTGATCATTTACCGGCGCGTGCGCAACCGCCGTCACCGCTTCATGAGGCAGTTTGCCGCCAAGGTGAAGAAAATGCCCGAGGTGCGCATCATCATCTTTCAACAGGATCAGGCCACCGTCATCACCGACAAGGCTCTGGCCCGCACCTACGTGCGCATCAATGCTCTTATGGACAACATCAACCGCAAGAAATATTTCGGCGACCCCTATATGGTGACAATACGTGACCAGGTCACGCCCGAGGACGAGCACCAGGCCTTGGCCACCCCGGGTATTCTCTACGTGCGCGAGGACATTCTGGGCGAGGAATAGTTCGCTTCGTCCGCTCGGCGCTCTGGCCATCACATGCCGATCGCTGCCACAGCAACACTCTCTTACCTTCCAGAACACTCCATTTCCTCCATTTTTACATAATCTCGACTACATTTGCATTGTTGTGCAAATCTGCTATCCTGTGAATTCCATGACACCCCAGATGCCCATGAGTTGCCAGGACGACCTGGCCGACCATCTCAAACCGGAACTTTTCCGGGCGCTGTGCGACCCCTCGCGTCTTGAGGTGCTCAGGCGCCTGGCCGGCGCGTCCACCCCTCAGACAGTCACCGAAATCGCCGACTGTTGTGGGGTCCATATCTCGGGCGTATCCCGCCACCTCGCTCTGCTGCGCAGGACGGGCATCGTGTACGCCGAAAAAAGCGGGCGCGAAATGCGCTACCGCCTGGATTGCAACCTTGTCAGCCAAACATTACGCGGGCTCGCCGATGCCCTGGATGCATGCCGTGCCGCCTGTTCTGGAGAGAAAACATGACTGTGAAGACAGACGCTGATATCCGTGACCAGGTGAAGGATGCCTACATCGCGGCCCTTGGCGCGGCTGAGGGCCGCGACGGCGGATGCTGCTCCCCCGACATACCACCAGCCGGCGCCGCCGCCAAGCTGGTGGACTACAGTGCCGACGCGGCAGACCTGCCGGAGGAAGCCGTGGCCAGCTCGTTTGGTTGTGGTAACCCCCTGGCCTTCGCAGGTGTCCAGGAAGGCCAGGTGGTCCTGGACCTGGGCTCGGGAGCAGGACTCGATCTCCTCATCGCCTCACGCAAGGTAGGACCCGGCGGCAAGGTCATCGGCGTCGACATGACTGACGAGATGCTGACCGCCGCCCGGAAAAACGCCGACGAAGCAGGCGCCACCAATATTGATCTGCGCAAGGGAATCATCGAAGAGTTGCCGGTGGAAGACAACTCAGTCGATTGGCTGATAAGCAACTGCGTCATCAATCTCTCCCCCCAAAAAGACAAGGTATTTGCCGAGATCTCCCGCGTTCTCAAACCAGGCGGACAGTTCTCCATCTCGGACATCGTGGCCGAGGACCTACCGGAGAAGGTCCGTGACCTGGCGGTCACCTATTCAGCCTGCATCGGCGGCGCCATCTCCGAACCCGAGTACCGGGGAGGCCTTGAGAGAGCCGGCCTGACGGATATCAAGGTGACCGACCGCTTCGTCTATTCCGCTTCAGCCCTGGCCGACATGGTCGCCTCGGACTTCGACAATCTGGGCGCCGATGCCGATGAGATCCGTGCTGCTCTCAACAGTGCCGCTGGCAAGGTGGCCAGCGTGCGCATCAGCGGCAAAAAGTCCCGGTGCGATTGAGATCACGTCATACGTGATGGAAAGAGTTGTCGCGGACAGACGGATTGTTCATCAGGCACCATTCATACCGGTACAGTCAAGCCCCTTACCTGCAAAGGGACCCACCGTTTCACGAACCTGGAAAAATATTCTGGCCTGAGCTCAAGAAATAAACCGATCAGACCAGCCAGACCCTGGTCCGCGGATCACATATTATTTCGGCCTGTGATGTTCTGCGCCACCTGCAAGGCCACCATGCGCGCAATCATGATGGCGACATAGAGTTGCCCTGCCAGGCCCTCCAGCATGCTCAGCATCTGAGCAGCCGGCTTGATGGGCGTCAGGTCGCCGTAACCTACCGTGGTGAGGGTGATGAAACTGAGGTAGGTCAGTTGACCCGACTCCGCAGTCGCGCGAGAGGCACGATCCAAGCCCTCCGGGATAAGCGGAGAAAGGTCGAAGGAACCCGGCACGAGCCACTCTACCAGGATGAAGAGCTTCGCCCAGATGAAGCCCATCAGGAGATAGACGCACGCGGCTCCCATCACGCTATCCATGGTGATACGTGGACTGCGCAGGACATGAGCGAGAATCATGACCGAGAGGAGGAGCAAGAAAAACAGAAGCAGGATATCTGACACTGCAAACAACACTGCCGCTTGCCAGAGCTCGTTGGAGACCTTCAGGAGTGAGCCCGAAAGTCCCACAAGTACCCCGACCACCAGCCATCGCCTGTGCATGGCAACAAGGCGCAGTGTCGAAAAGACCACCGCTGTGGCTGCGAGGGCGACGCCGGCGCGGAACAGGTACCCCATGCCCGAGAACGGGCTGAGGAGAAACAAAGTCAGGAGAGAGAGCAAGAGGGCAAGAAATGGCGCCCTGGCGATCGCTCCCAGCGTAGGACTGGCATCCCGGATACTCACAAGACCCCCCTATTCCTGCTGCGCCCGCATCATAGCAAGATCGGGGTACATGCTTGATGGAGCCACGCCACCATTTCTGCAGGTGGACCAGACCCACACATTGGTCCCGGTGGATGAACCTATCCCCCAGTTGAAGGCGCTGTTCAGGACTGCGCAACCCCATCCGCCTGGGTGAGAACCAGGCAGGCATCGTGGCCTCCGAAGCCATATGAAGGCTTCAGGCAGACCTGGAAAGCCTGCCGGCGCGGTTCATGGGCGACCACCGAGAGGACACATTCCGGATCGGGGAACTGGTAGTTGATGGTGGGCGTCATCACGCCGTGACGCAACCCCAGGCAGGCGGCCGCTGCTTCCATGGGGCCTGAAGCGGCGATGGCATGCCCGGTCATGGATTTGAGAGCGGTCACCGCCAGCCCATCAGCCTTCTCGCCGAACAGGAGGCGGAGAGCCCGCGCCTCAGTGCGATCATTCAGGACCGTGGAGGTCCCATGGGCACTGACAAGGTCCACATCCTCACGGGCGATGCCGGCAGTGGCCAGGGCCTTCTCCATCAGCGCCACCAGGGAGCGGCCACTCTCATCCAGTTGCATCATGGAATGGGCATCGCAGTTGCTGGCATAGCCGGCCAGGCGCTCGGGTTCCACTCCGTCCACGAGCATCTGCCCCCGGACCTGCACGCTGGGCATCACGTCGAAGCCGGCATCACTCAGCGCCTCACCGGCGGCGGCCAGGGCAAAGACCGAGACCCGGTCCAGAAAACGGATATGGTGGACTTCCAACCCGGCCGCCTGCGGATCGAAACCATTCACCACAGCCGCAATCTGACTCGACAGATCGGTGTGACACACCCAGTCGCTGCTGAGGGCCACAGCTCCGGAACGCCCCGCCAGGCATCCCTGCCAGAATTCCTCCCGGGTCACGCCGATGGAGGAAACGACCCCGATACCCGTGATGACCACGTCATGACTCATGCGCTGAGATCACGCTACCATTTCTTCTGTATCCAGGCGCAGATTACAGGCCTTGCGCCAGCCTCGTGAGGGTGTTGCAATGCCCCTCCCGGCGGGATTGGGGACGGGAGAAGATCATGATCGTGGGCGTGCCAACAGAAGTGAAGATTGATGAATACCGTGTTTCCCTGCTACCGGTGGGCGCTGAAGAGCTGAACCGGGCGGGCCACAAGGTGCTGGTCCAGAAGGGTGCAGGGCAGGGCAGTGGCATCAAGAATGAGTCCTACGCCAAGGCCGGGGCTGAACTCGTGGACACGGCCGACGAGATCTGGGAACGCGCCGATCTGGTGGTCAAGGTCAAGGAGCCTCTCTCTGCAGAATGGCCTCTCATGCGCCAGGGACAACTGCTGTTCACCTATCTCCACTTTGCCGCCGATGAGACTCTCACCCGTGCGGTTCTGGCCACCGGTGTCACCGCCATCGCCTATGAAACGCTGCGGGGACCCAAAGGAGACCTTCCCTGCCTGACCCCCATGAGCGAGGTGGCCGGCCGCATGAGCATCCAGGAAGGCGCCAAGTACCTGGAACGACCCCAGGAAGGCCGGGGAATCCTGCTGGGCGGCGTCCCGGGTGTGGCACCGGCCCACATCACCATCCTCGGAGGCGGCGTGGTGGGCAAGAACGCGGCGCAGATCGCAGCGGGACTCAAGGCCGACGTGAACATCCTGGACATCGACGTCGACCAGTTGCGTTACCTGGCCGACATCATGCCCCCCAACGTCAACACCCTGTTCAGTGACCGGCACACCATTCTGGAGCAACTCGCCCTGGCCGACCTGCTCATCGGCGCCGTGCTCATAGAAGGGGCTCGGGCGCCACAACTGGTGCACGCGACCGATCTGAAAGTCATGAAGCCGGGGGCGGTGATCATCGACGTGGCTGTGGATCAGGGCGGATGTTTTGAGACCACCCAGCCCACCACCCACTCCAAGCCGACCTACATCGTGGATGGCATCGTCCACTACTGTGTGGCCAACATGCCCGGCGCCGTGGGACGGACCAGCACCTACGCCCTGTGTAACGTGACTTTCCCCCACCTGCTGAGCATCGCCAGCCTGGGACTCGAGGAAGCCTGCCGCAAAGATTCGGGACTCATCCCCGCGGTGAATATTCACGCCGGCAAGGTCACCCATCGCGCCGTGGCCGAGACTTTCGGGATGGACTACACGCCCTTCATGCCCTGACCTCAGGACCCGCTCCCGGAGCGGCCCTTTTTTCGATCTTCGCCCAGGTATCCCGCAGGGTGACCGTCCGGTTGAAGACGAGAGCTTCAGGCGTACTCTCCACGGAATCCTTGCAGAAATAGCCCTGCCTCTCGAACTGACAGGTCAGGCCGGGCGCCAGGGCCGCCAGGGCCATTTCCACCCGGCAATCCTTGAGCACCTGCACCGACTCGGGATTGAGGTTGGTGAGAAAATCGCCCTGGCCATCGGTGGCATCGGGGTCCTCCCGGGTGAAGAGATGATCGTAAAGACGCACCTCGGCCGGGCGGGCATGAGCTGCCGAAAGCCAGTGGATCGTGCCGCGCACCTTACGCCCGTCCGGAGCGTGGCCACCCCGGGTCTCAGGGTCGTAGGTGCAGCGCAACTCGGTCACCCGGCCATCCGCGTCTTTCACGACGTTCACGCAGGTGATGAAGTAGCCGTACCGCAGGCGCACTTCACGGCCCGGTCCAAGGCGAAAGAACTTCTTCGGGGGGTCTTCCCGGAAGTCGGTGGCTTCCACATACAACTCCCGCGAAAACGGAACACGGCGGGTACCGGCGCCAGGATCCTCCGGATTGTTGATGGCCTCCAGGTCCTCCACCTGCCCTTCCGGATAGTTCTCAATCACCACCTTGAGCGGGCGCAAGACCGCCATGAACCTCAGCGCCCGGCGATTGAGGTCCTGACGCAGGCAGTGCTGCAGCAGGGCGATATCCACCGTGCTGTTGACCTTGGCGACGCCGATACGCTTGCAGAAGTCACGAATGGCCGCCGCGGAGTAACCACGCCGGCGCATCCCCGAAAGCGTGGGCATGCGCGGGTCGTCCCAACCGCTGACGTGATTCTCCTCCACCAGGCGCAGGAGTTTCCGCTTGCTCAGGATGGTGTGAGTCAGGTTCAAGCGGGCAAACTCGATCTGCCGCGGATGGTGGGTACCCAGAGCGTTCAGAAACCAGTCGTAGAGCGGGCGATGGTCCTCGAACTCCAGGGTGCAAATGGAATGGGTGATCCCCTCGATACTGTCGGACTGGCCGTGAGCCCAATCGTACATTGGATAAATGCACCAGCGGTCGCCGGTGCGATGGTGATCAGCATGCAGGATGCGGTAGAGCACCGGGTCGCGCATATTCAGATTGCCGGAACTCATGTCGATACGGGCGCGCAGAACCCTGGATCCATCGGGGAATTCGCCCGCCCGCATGCGCCGGAAAAGATCCAGGTTATCCGCCTCCCCTCGCTGCCGGCACGGACTCTCTCTCCCCGGCTCGGTCAGGGTCCCGCGGTAGTCACGTATCTCGACGGCCGAGAGGTCATCCACGTAAGCCTTGCCGGCCTTGATGAGCCGCACGGCCCATTCGTAGAGCTGTTCGAAATAGTCAGAGGCGTAATAGAGGCGGTCTTCCCAGTCAAAGCCGAGCCAGCGCACATCTTCTTTGATGGCGCGCACATACTTGTCCTCTTCCTTGACCGGATTGGTGTCGTCGAAGCGCAGGTTGCACTTGCCGCCCAGATCCCTGGCTAACCCGAAGTTGAGACAGATCGACTTGGCATGCCCGATGTGAAGATAGCCGTTGGGCTCGGGAGGGAAACGCGTGTGCACGGCACCGCCGTTGCGGCCGGCGGCGACATCGGCATCGACAATCTGGCGCACGAAGTTGGAGCGTGTCGCGGTCTCCCCTTGCGCTGCCCGCTGCCCGCCGGCTGATTTCGGCTCGTCTCCCTTTCCTCCCCTGGTCATGGCATCTCCCGCCGGGCCTCGTCCATGGCCCGCTCCACCCGCGCCAGGCAGCTCTCCTTCCCGAGGATGACCATGGCATCGTAAAGGCCGAAGCCAACTCCCTTCCCGGTCAACGCTACCCGCAAGGCATGGATGATACTTCCTATCTTGATCTCTTCCACCGCCACGAACTCCTTCAGGAATTTTTCCAGGGCAGAGGCATCCCATTCTCGCGCACCGGGAAGACCTGCGGCGAAACGCGCGAGTCGATCCACAGCGCCCGGCGCGTTCCGCAGCCGCTTGTCAAACGCCTTGGCATCATAAGCCAGGTCGTCATCCGGCACGAAGAATTCCCGGTAGTCGAGAATGTCGCCGGCCACCACGAGGCGCTCGCCGGCAGCCGCCACGACCTGTTCCAGACGGGTTTTATCCGCAGACGTCGGGTTCTTCGCCAGGAGACCTGCACCTTCAAGAAACGGAGCTGCAAGATCCGCTCGCTGGGAGACGGAGAGGCTCTGCATGTAGTGGGACTGGAAGGCCATGAGTTTGACCGGGTCAAAACTGGCCGGGGCCTTGTTCACGCGCTCCAGGGAGAAGCTCGCGACCATCTGCTCCCGGCTGAAAAACTCGGTGTGATCATCCAGGGCCCAGCCCAGCAGCA
>SMVB01277633.1_pt1 | contig 10360 bp, 6 predicted proteins | sample 2456461 | NCBI WGS metagenome assembly SMVB01 (sample SAMN11095934, study PRJNA526329) | marine sediment metagenome | biome: Marine sediment; feature: Surficial sediment; material: Deep marine sediment; isolation source: Hadal surficial sediment | place: Pacific Ocean | collected 2014-05 | depth 0-1...
ACAGCTACAGCTGCTGAAAAGAAAAAGCAATGGGATTCCTTACGTGAAATTGCTACTTTAGCAAAAAGACAATACCCCGATACCGTTTTAGGGGATTATTATTTAGGGCGTTATTACGAAGAAACAGGAAAACCAAAAAAGGCAATGCGTACTTTTCAAGCAGCTTATGCAAAAGAAGAAGTAGATTTTATCACTGTAGATATACTTCTTGACAGAGCCGATAAAATAAAAGAAGATTTTGGCTATTAGTTTATTTAGCTGAATAAAAAAGTAATGACAAAAGTAAAAACCACTTTTTTTTGTCAGAATTGCGGAACCCAATTTTCTAAATGGCAGGGACAATGTAACTCGTGTAAAGAATGGAATACCATTGTTGAAGAAGTGATACAAAAAACTGAAAAAGTAGCTTGGAAATCTTCAGAGACTCTTGACAAACGTTTAGCCAAACCTCAAAAAATAGTAGATATTTCTACTTCTGCTGATGCTCGTATTAATACTCAAAATATAGAATTAAACCGTGTACTTGGAGGTGGGCTAGTACCTGGTTCACTAACCTTACTGGGTGGCGAACCCGGAATAGGGAAAAGTACCCTGATGCTTCAAGTGGCTTTACAAATGCCTTATAAAACATTGTATGTCTCGGGTGAAGAAAGTCCTCAACAAATTAAAATGCGTGCCGAACGCATTTATCCAAATTCTTCCAATTGTTTTATATTAACTGAAACCAAAACCCAAAATATATTTCGTCAAATAGAAGCTATACAACCCAATATTGTGGTGATCGATTCCGTCCAAACACTCCATACAGATAATTTAGATAGTAGTCCGGGAAGTATTTCGCAAATTAGAGAATGTGCCTCAGAATTTATTAAGTTCGCAAAAGAAACAGGTACCCCTGTTGTGTTGATTGGGCATATTACCAAAGATGGAAATATTGCCGGTCCAAAAATATTGGAACATATGGTAGATACCGTCTTACAGTTTGAAGGTGACCCAAATCATGTATATAGAATTCTTCGCGCTCAAAAAAATCGTTTTGGTTCTACTAACGAATTGGGGATTTACGAAATGCAAAGCAATGGACTTAGAGAAGTTGATAATCCTTCAGAAATATTGATCTCCAAAAACGAGGAAGACCTAAGTGGAACAGCAATTTCAGCAACCATTGAGGGTTTACGTCCATTGATGATTGAAATTCAAGCCCTGGTAAGTACTGCAGTATATGGAACTCCCCAACGCAGTACCACTGGATTTAATGCAAAACGACTTAATATGTTGCTGGCTGTTCTGGAAAAACGTGCCGGATTTAAACTTGGTGTAAAAGATGTTTTTTTAAATATTACAGGTGGAATAACCGTTGACGATCCAGCAATCGACTTAGCTGTTATAGCAGCGGTGCTTTCTTCAAATATCGATATTGCTATCGATAAATCTATTTGTTTTGCTGCCGAGATTGGCCTTGCAGGAGAAATACGACCCGTAACTCGAATCGATCAAAGAATTAAAGAAGCCGAAAAATTGGGTTTTACTTCTATTGTTGTCTCAAAATATTGTAATCTTCCGAAAAGTAAAAATCCCATCAACATTATTAAAATCACTAAGGTAAATGATGTGGTAAATTATTTATTTGGTTAAGGTGCCGGATTTGGGATTTGCTCGTGAACCAAGTTTATCTCTGAAAGTATTTCATCGGAAAGATTTACATTAATGCTATCTATATTTTCTGAAAGTTGTTCCATAGTTGTTGCTCCTAAAATAGTTGAAGTAACAAACGATTGCTGACGAATAAAAGCTAAGGACATATGTGTAAGACTTATCCCATGCTTCTTTGCAATCTCATTGTAATTTTGAGTCGCTTTAAAAGAATTATCACTATGGTACCTTGAATATTGCGGGAATAATGTTACTCTGGCTTTTTCTGGTGTAGCGCCATCCAAATACTTCCCGGTTAACTGACCAAATCCAAGAGGTGAATAGGTCATATATCCAATGTTCTCCCGATGTAATATTTCAGTAAGTCCTACTTCGTCTTTCCTGTTTAAAAGATTATAAGGGTTTTGAACTGTTGTGATCTTTGTTTTTCCCTTACGGGCTTCTTCAACAAATCGCATCACACCAAAAGGAGTATCGTTAGAAAGGCCTATATTTCTTATTTTCCCTTGTTTTATATAGCCTTCTAAACGTTCTAATATTTCAGAAATATTATCTTTCCATTGCTCGCCCTCCTTATGTGAATAATTACGCTTTCCGAAAATATTGACATTGCGTTCCGGCCAATGTAATAGATATAAATCGAGGTAATCGGTTTGAAGACGTTTTAAACTTTTATGAAGTGCATCATCCAGGGCGTCTTTGCTAAAGTTTAGGGTTTTTCTAATGTGTTCGAAAAAAGGATTCGGGCCTGTAATCTTGGTAGTTAAAATTACTTTGTCTCTAATCTTATTTTTAGAAATCCAATTCCCAATAATAGTTTCTGTACTGCCTTGTGTTTCAGGTTTTCCCGGAACTGAGTACATTTCGGCTGTATCGATAAAATTAATTCCTTGCTCAAAAGCATAATCTAATTGGGCGTGACCCTCGGCTTGGGTGTTTTGTTCTCCCCAGGTCATAGAACCCAGACAAAGTTTACTAACCTTAATTTCTGTGTTTGGAAGTTTGGTGTATTGCATCATTATTCTTGTAATCAAATACTTTTTTTAAAAACCATTCTTTTCATAGGGAGTTTCCATATAAAATCACTTAAATCTAATTCAACATTAAAATTCTAATTCCACCATATGGGGACAATGATCGCTATGATGTGCATTGGGTAAAATTACAGCTCGTTTAATGTTCTCTTGTAATGGTTTTGCCACCATATTATAATCTATCCGCCATCCCTTATTATTAGCTCTGGAATTTGCACGGTAACTCCACCAGGTATAATTATGAGGTTCTTTGTTTAAATACCGGAATGAATCTACAAACCCACTATCTATAAAATTACCTATCCATTCTCGTTCTACAGGAAGAAATCCCGAAGTATTTTTATTTTGAACAGGATTATGAATATCTATTTCCTTATGACAAATATTATAATCGCCACAAATTACCATATTAGGGAATTTTTTTTTAAGAGTATTCACGTATTCTAGAAAGTCTGCCATATAGGTTAACTTATGTTCTAAACGAGCATCATTAGTTCCGCTTGGTAAGTATAAACTCATTACTGAAAAATCATCAAAATCAACCCTGAGATTTCTGCCTTCAAAATCCATATAATCGATTCCTGTTCCATATTCTATATGATTTGGTTCTTCTTTTAAAAGGATCGCTACCCCGCTATATCCCTTTTTGTTTGCACTATACCAATAATGATAGGGATAGCCCGCTGCTTCAATTTCAGCAATATCCACCTGATCTTTCTTCGCTTTGATTTCCTGTAGACAAATAATATCTGGTTTTGTTTGTCGCAACCAGTCTGTAAAACCTTTTCGCATTGCTGCGCGTATACCATTTACATTGTATGAAATAATTTTCATGTTAGTAGATTTAAAGAATAACCACTAATTTAAATAACATTGTATTTTTACAAGGTATATTTTGGTAATTATTTTCAAAAAAAATTCATAAAATATTTTATCCTTCGTTTAGTTGTATAGTTAATGAAATTATATCTGTTTCTTTTTATGGTGTTTATAGTGGGTGTTTGCTTTGCTCAAGATAATCTTTCAAATTATCGAAGCAAAAAAATAGCTGTTTCAGATACTATTGTTTTGGATAGTGTACCTATTAATCCGAAAGGTTTTCAAATTCTCGATAAAAAAGGAATTCCATTAGATACACTTAACTATATTGTAAATTACCAAAAAGGGTTTATTGTTTTTTCAGAAAAAATAATAAACAAGACAGATTCTGTTACCGTAAACTATCTTCGTTATCCTAAATTTTTAACACGCGATTATTTTCTTCTCGACCCAAAGATAATCGTAGAGAATACCGGAGATATAGATAAACTATATACGTTACAAGAATCAACAAATAAAAATAAATTTACACCCTTTGAAGGACTAAATACTATAGGAAGTATATCAAGAGGTATAACTATTGGCAATAATCAAAACGCAGTAGTAAATTCTGAACTTGACCTGCAAATAACAGGTAAATTAAGCGAAAAGGTATCTATACGAGCGTCGATCCAGGATGCTAATATTCCAACTCAAGAAGCAGGATATTCGCAAAGTTTAGATGAATTCGATCAGATTTTTATAGAACTCTATAGTGACAATTGGAACATCCGTGCAGGTGATGTAGAAATACAAAACCAAAAAAGCTTTTTTGGGAATTTCACTAAAAAAGTACAGGGAATTTCTTTAATGGGTACGCTAAATCAAGGAAATGGGACTAAAACGACAGCTTTTGCATCTGGAGCCTTAGTACGCGGTGTATTTTCCAGAAGTGAATTTTTAGGACTGGAAGGAAATCAAGGACCTTATAAACTGGTAGGACCTAACGGGGAATTATTCATATTAATAGTTTCAGGTAGTGAAAGGGTATATATAAACGGTTTGCTATTGGCAAGAGGTGAAAACAATGATTATGTAATAGACTATAGCGCCGGGGAGATTAAATTTAATCCAACCTACCCTATAACAGCAAACATGCGTATTACCGTAGAATATCAATTTACAGATAGAAATTATACTCGTTTTATAGGAAATGGTGGAGGAAACTATACCAGTGATAAACTTGATATTGGGGTTTATGTTTATTCTGAAAGCGATGCCAAAAATCAACCTCTTCAGCAAAATCTTTCCGAAGTACAAGTTGCTATTTTAAAAGCTGCAGGTGATGATAAAACTCTTATGACGGCTCCTTCAGCTGTGCCAGATACTTTTTCTGAAAACAAGATATTATACAAAAAAGAAACATTGAATGGTATAGATATTTTTGTTTTTTCAAACAATCCCGAAGATGAGTTGTTTAATGTACGATTTACATTGCTTGGAAATGGAATGGGAAATTATATTATAAGCAATGACAATGCGATAAATAGAATTTTTGTATTTGTCTCGCCTGTTAATGGGGTGCTCCAAGGTGATTATGAGCCAATTATCCAGTTAAAAGCTCCTGTAAAAATTCAAGTTGGTGGTGTAAATGGTAGCTATCACCCTAGTGAAAAAACTAATATATCCTTTGAGGTCGCAGGCAGTAATAATGATCTCAATTTGTTTTCGGATATTGATAATGGTGATAATGACGGGTTTGCAGGTAGATTCCTGGCCAGACAAACATTGTTTAAACCTTCCGATAGTTTAAAATTGGATGCTTTTGCATCTATAGACTATATAAATAAAGATTTTAGAACTATCGAGCGTTTATATTCTGTAGAATTCAATAGAGATTGGAATCTTGATCCCGAAACCTCGGAAATGGGAAATCAACGATTTTTAATTACCGGACTTGAATTTTCAAGTCTGAAAATAGGTAATGTACACTATGAGTTTCAGAATTTGGATATTTCTGAAAACTTTAAAGGTACGCGTCATGTGTTAGGTTCAAATCTATATTTTGGTAATTTCAAAATATATAATTACGGAAGTTATTTAGAAAGTAATGAAGATGTATTAGATTCAAAATTTTTTAGAGCTTATAATACAGTCACTTATTCTTTTAATAAAGCCTGGATTGGCGGAAAGCTTAATCTTGAAGATAATCAAGTACGTGTGGTTGCCAATGACAGCTTAACTCCAATGAGTCAAAAATATAATTCCTATGAAATATTTACAGGAGTGGGAGATAGCAGTAAAGTGTTTGTAGAAGTCGGGTATCAATTTCGGATAAATGATAGTATTAGAAATTCTGTTCTTAAAAAAGTATCCACTTCAAATACCTATTTTTTAAAGTCTCGTATTATTAAATCTGAAAATGCACAACTTTCTCTTTATGCAAATTATAGGAAATTAAATGATGAAATTAATAGTGATAATGACGAGCAATTCCTTAACTCACGTCTTTTATATACACAATCACTTTTAAAAGGTGGCATTCAAATAAATTCTGTGCTTGAATCCAATAATGGAGTAATACCTCAACAAGATTTTACTTATGTAAAGGTCGAACCCGGTGAAGGCATATATGTGTGGAATGACTACAACAATAATGGAATACAGGAATTGGAAGAGTTTGAAGTAGCTCAGTATCCAGATGAGGCCGAGTATGTTAGAATATTATTACCCAATCAAGTTTTTATAAAAATACGGAAGAATTTATTTAGCCAGATATTAACCCTTAACCCTAAGCAATTGGAGTCAAAGGAAGGCTTTAGAAAGTTTTTATCACATTTTTATAACCAATCCTCTTATATACTTGACAGAAAAGTAAGGAGTCAAAACGATGTTTTTAATATCAACCCATTTAAAAATGGAGGAGATGATGAATTAGGATTGGTTAAAAATTTTAGAAATGCATTTTATTTTAATAGAGGAAAACAACATTTCACAACAAACTACACTTATTTATCATCCTCAATCAGAAATTTTTTATCGGTTGGGTTAACAGAGAATAATTTAAAAAGCCACCAACTTAATTTTAATCATAAGGTATGGGAAAGTTGGTTATTAAATTTAAAAGCATCTTTGGGTAGTAACGAAAGTATTTCAGAAAATTACGTAAGCCGCAACTTCAAATTGGATTCCTACGACATCAACCCTAAAATTTCTTATTTATTAAACGCACAAACCCGCTTTGATATCTTCTATAAATTTTTGAACGAGGAAAATCTATTAGGAGAAAAAGAACGCTTAGAACAACAGAAATTAGGATTTTCATTCGCCTACTCACAAGCCCAAAAAATATCGATACAAGGAGAATTCAATTATATTGAAAATGTTTTTTCCGGAAGTGCATTTTCACCTGTAGCATATCAAATGCTTGAAGGATTACAGCCGGGTACAAACTTTACATGGCAGTTGTTATTTCAAAAAAAGATAACAAAATACCTGGATGTTAACTTTTCATATTTTGGCAGAAAGAGTGAAAGCACATCTACAGTTCATACGGGAACTATCCAGCTTAGAGCATATTTTTAAATAAAAAAAGAGCGGACTTTATCCGCTCTTTTTTAAGATCAAAAGTTACACTATTATCTTACAATAATTTTAGCTGATTTAAAAGTATTAGAAGCCTGACTTCCAATTCTTATAAAGTAAATTCCAGGAGAAGCATAAGACATATCTAACTGGTAGTTAAATGCATTTCCTTCTTTAACAAGATTGTTGAACGCTAAAGTTTGCCCTAAAATATTATAAATAGCAATAGATGCTGTTCCGTCAAAGTCTGTGATCAAGGAAATATCGAATTGATTATTAGCTTTACTAAGAACAATTAGGTTTGCTTCTATTATGGTTTGATCTTCAATACCTAAAGTTCCTATATCCGCAGTATAATCCTCTGTTTCCCCATATTGAGTTTGCTCACAAGCATCATTTGGTACCGGTGCTTGCCAGTTAGACTTTAGACGCATTCTGTGTGGACCCAATACTGCTCCTGCAGGAACAACCAGATCAACCGTTACTGTATAAGAGCCTGCTCCTTGTCCGGGAGCAATTACAAAATTCGGTACTACGACTTCGTCATTTGCAAAAGTTCCGTTATCGTTGAAATCGATCCATACTTTTACATTTTGATCTCCATATCCGGTAGTAAGGGTAAGATCGTAGGTAGTACCTTGAGCTAAATCTGCTACGAGATTTGTAAAATCTGCATATCCTTCACAACCCGATGGGTTGTTAATCTGTTCAATAGAAACTAACTGGAATCCATCTCCAAAGGAACAATCCATAGTGGGTGTACAATACAGCGTTCCATTTGTTACTACTTTTGTAACACTGTCATTCCCGGGGTTTGTGTCTCCAGCAAGATTTGTTCGAGCTACAATAGTATAATCACCTGGTGCAGATAGATCTGCTTGTGTTGCAAATGTAAATTGCTCTAAAGCACCAGCGCTAAGAGTTCCCGCATAATTTTCTACTACAGCAGGACCTCCATCTATGGTATACTGAACTTCTGGATTTACAATATCATTAATACCAAAGTTTTTAATATTTATGGTAACATCTTCATTTGCAGTTAGTGGTCCACTTACAGGAGCTATAATACTAGTTACACCAATATCATCTATAGTAGTATTTGGAGCTAATAAAAATGCGCCAACTACACCTTTTCTACCACTATTCCAATATTCATTAATAAACCAGAACGTTGCATCATCTGAAGGATCAATATTTATACTATTGTAATCACCATATCTGGTGCTAGGTATATTGCCATTACCTGCAGATATCAATTCTTCAGCAGCGGTCATGGTTCCCAACGGATCACCATCAAACCTCCCAGTATAATAAGAACTAACTCTATGATCGGTTGGATTTGGAGTGGTAGGTCCAGCCACAGTTGAATAACCCATGCCAATGTTACCATTACCATCCATAGTAATACTTGCATGCCAAGCATGTTTGCCATCAGGAGAAGTATAGGTGCCTTCCTGATATAAGGTCCATGGCATATTATCTGCTGTCTGACGGAATTCCACCCAACGAACGCCTGCCAATTTTCCGGCACCTCCATCTGTATCTACACTCCAATTGAATACCCCTGAATTATGTGTCCCAAATTTTCTGAATTGGGCTTGATTCATAACAGTATTCTGTAAGGCATCAAGACATGTTCCTCCACTAGGCTGACATATATTAACCCAAGAACCTCCATCAAAAACTCCTATAAATGGTGTGACAGTAATTTCTGTAGCAGCTGAAACCGTAGAATTCCCTATAATTGCCCAATCCATATCTATAGTCCAGTATTTAACATGATCGATTGCTACACTTGCCCATGCATCATCTTGCATGGCCACTACAGTCGCACCTCCGGCTGCCGGCATATTACCATCACTAACATTAAGAAATTGTACACTCATCCAAGGACCAGTTCCAGCCATTCCTGGAAGATTAAACCCTGCAATTTGTGCAGAAGGATTTCCTGCTAACATTTCATCTCTTTCTAGAGCATAAGTATGAATGCCAGCATTTATATTCTGTGTTACATAATACCCATCACCCCAGATGGATAGTTTTTGATAATCAGTGAATGATTGTGTATAAATATACCATCCATCATTTATTGGATCAGGTCCGTCCGATACAGCTATATTTTGATTACCCCCTGCAAACAAAAAGGTTAGGACCCATCTGTTAGCAGCTGTATCATAAGTCACCGTTAGATCACAACATCCCCCTGCAGGAAAAATAGCCGGATTTGGAGCCAAAGGTCCTAGTAAAATATTTCCAAATTTATCATAAATAGCAAATGCCGTATTCCAGGTTACAAATATATGATTAAGACCAACAGCCATATCTGGATCTGTTGGTGTTGTGGAAGATGTATATGCATCAAACACTAAAATAGGTGGCGACACACGGATACTTTGTTCCATTTCATGTCTGTTTTTTACATAATAGTCGTCTTCTGTTTGACGATCTTTACCAATAATAACTTTAGGCGCTAAAGATTTTTTGTCTTGAGCTTCTCCACCAACATCTTCAAATTTAGTAATTTCATTCATTCTGGAAGCAATAGAAGGAACGTGTATCATCGATTCAAAAGTTCCTGTATAAATAGGCCCTTGTTCTACATTAGGCACAATATCTTCTTGTGCGTTTACAGAAATTGAAAATATTGCTATTGCTAGCAATAAAAAATAATTTTTTAGTTTCATTAGGATAGGTTTTTAAGTTAACAATTTTTTAAGTGGTATTAAAAATACAATCAATTCTTCAAAAAACAATGGTATATTAGATAAAGTGTAAGGGAATGGTTAATTAACGGCACATTATTTGTAATTTAACCTTTCATATTAAATAAATCTAATGTATTTAACACTATTAAAAACATCGATAACAATTTTTTCTGTATTTATATTTTCTTTTTGTACCTCTACAAAGAATACCTCTAACGATACAATTAACTCTAACGATACTAAAATGGAAGTTGCAAAAATGATAGAAAATGGATTTAAAAAAGGAGTTATCGTAGCATCAGACAAAGAAGGTGATTGTCCCTTTACAATTGAACTACGGGATAATGATTATTTTTATTATTTGGATCCTATAAACCTTACAGAAGAATTCAAAAAAGACATTAATCTACTCTATATAAATATTAATTTTTTACTTTAATAAAAAAAAAGAGCGGATAAAGTCCGCTCTTTTTTAAGATTAAAAGTTACACTATTATCTTACAATAATTTTAGCTGATTTAAAAGTATTAGAAGCCTGACTTCCAATTCTTATAAAGTAAATTCCAGGAGAAGCATAAGACATAT
>SMVB01238674.1_pt1 | contig 10359 bp, 12 predicted proteins | sample 2456461 | NCBI WGS metagenome assembly SMVB01 (sample SAMN11095934, study PRJNA526329) | marine sediment metagenome | biome: Marine sediment; feature: Surficial sediment; material: Deep marine sediment; isolation source: Hadal surficial sediment | place: Pacific Ocean | collected 2014-05 | depth...
GGTGTGAGAGTCCGACCCACTGAGAAGTAGAGAGCCCTGCAGGAGAGAGACAAATGAGACTTCGCCGGTACCGGCGCGCGGCGATGGCCGTTGCACTGCTTCTTCCCGCGGCTGCCTCCCCGGCCACCCTCATCGTCGACTACACCCTGGATGCCGGGGGCAACAACCCCAATCCGCTCAACGGTCTGGCCGCGCAGGCGACATGGCGCGCCGACGGCACGACGCTCACGATCACACTCAGGAACACCAGCACCGGCGTCCCGATCGGCGCCGACGTGGCCGACTCGCTGCTCGTTTCGCTCGCGTTCGACCTCGGTGAGGGCATTTCCATCACCGGTGGCATCCACGCGATCCTCGGCATCGGCAGCACCGGCCTCGGCGCCTGGTCGGGGCTCGTGGCGGGCGACAGCGTGGCCGACCAGTGGCTCTGGACCAACGACGGCGGCGGCGACCTGCTCGAGTCGTTTGCGAACATCATCAGCACCAGCAACGGCCAGGGCGCCGGCGACACGTTCTCATTCACCGGCGTCGCCAACCCCAACGTCGGCGGGCCCTTCGGGGGCATCGCGGCGGCTCCGCCCCTGCTGGCGGTGCCGGGCAGCCAACAGGCGGTGACCGATTCGATCGAGTTCCGGTTGACGCTCAATGCGGTCCTGACGCAGTCGCAACTCGCGGCGATCGCGGGCGCCGCGGTCGTGGAATTCGGCTCGGACTACCAGTACCTGGGCGTACCGGCGCCGGGAGCATTGCCCTTGCTTGTCATCGGGGGCGTGCCGTTCCTCGCCCGACGACGGCGTGAGAGGCGTGTTCGCTGAACCACTGACTGAGAGATGCTCTTCTCAAGCCGCGATCGCGGGGTCGATCTCGACATCCTCGCGGCCGGGCTGAGCGGCGAGCAGCTCGTCGACGGTGTAACTCGCGCCGCACTCCGGACAGGTGGTCCTGCGAAGACCCGTAAGGTTGTATGCGCACGCCGGGCAGACCACCAAGTTCCCTGAACTCGACTCGAGGCGGCTCGCTCGCTCGTGCCTCGTCTCACGCCACACGAACACGGTGCCCAACAGCCATGCAAAGGTGATCACCGGCCCGAAGATGAACTCCACGAGGTCGTCCTCGACGATGTTCATCCCCCAGGCGGCCGCGGCGCCGACGACGATGGCCCCGAACGCGACACCGACGGAACCGAGCACACGCGGCCTCGTCCAGCGGACCGAGCGACGCCACAGCAGCACCCAGTAGACACCGACGAACGCGGCCGTCGCGAGGCCCGTCACGAACAGGCTCTGCACTTCCCGGCGGTTCAACACCGTGTTGTAGAGCACGGCGAAGGCGAAGAGGTAGAACAACATCGACACCGGCAGCATGAAGACGGCGAGCATGATCCGTGCCATCAACTGCGACATGGATCAGTCCTTGTTGTTGCCGCGGCTCTCGCGGCGGGTCCTGCCGTGGCTCCCGCGGTGGCCGCGATCGCCGTCCTCGTGGTAACCCCTGTGATGCGCGGGGTCGTCATGATGGTTCCTGGCGGAGTTGTCGTGAGCGTGGGGATGCGACTGTGACGTGACGTTGAAGACTCGTGCGTGGTGCGTCGCCCTGGTGTGCACAGCGTTCGGGCCGTGACCGTGCACGACGCAGCCGCCGAGGCAGACGGCGGCGGCCAGACCGATGGCGGCGAGAAGCATTCGACGGAGCATCATGGTTTCCCCCAATTGGAGTTATCGCCCGGTGACCGGAGGGCCGACGGCGATAGCCATATGTCGGTTCATTCGCGGCGGTGGTTTGGCGCGGAGAAGCGTTCATCACCAATGATCGTGTCAGCCGTGCCGGTCAGGGAAGGCCGACGGCGATCAAGTCGCCAATGGCGTTGGTCGAAGAAAATACGACGAGCCGCATGGACGACGGCACGCGCCGGCTTATTGGACCCGATGCCGGCGCCGGTCCGGGAGACTCGCACCCATTGGAGGAAGACACGATGAAAGCCGCCGTTTCCCGAACGATCCTGATCGCGATCGCGGCCGCCCTGGTGCTGATGATCGGTTGCTCGAGCTCCACGACGATCAAGAGCGACCTCGTGCTGGCCAGCCACGGCGGCGCCCGGCTCGATCTTCACCGCAAGACCGAAACCATCAACCTCTTCAACGACAGCGACGTTCCCGTGCGTATCAAGGTGCTCGGCAAGAGGGATCGAGTCGACAGCAACATGCTGCTCAACGGTCAAGACCGCGTCCGTCTGGACATCATCAATGCCCGTGCCATCGAATTCGTCAACATGAACGATGAGCAGGTGGTAATCCGCTGGACACTGACCAACCACGACCGCATCGAGTACTCGATGGCGATCGATCGCTAGGGAACAGCGTGCGGTCCGCCCAACGGTAGCAAACGGCGTTCTGTAGTTGCGGCACGACGTGCTCCTTGAACACCCCCCGGCGGTCCATCATAGAACCGGTTCCTGCGCGTCGGGGCACCCATCAAGTCCACTCGACCGTTGGTCGAAGAAAGACGAGGCCGAGCCGGTAAGTCGGGTTCAGGGTGTTTGCCTGCGCGCTCGCCCTTATCGGAACGCGGGCCCTGCCGGAGGAGGCACCCCAGGGATGACGGATCAGCCGACGCAAAGGCAGATCGAGCAACGGCCTTGCAGAGAGACGCTCAGCGAAGAGCAGTTCCGCCTCATCGCGCCCCACATCGACGAGGCCTTCTGGCTGTCCTCCCCCGATGAGCGCGAAGTCTACTACGTGAGCCCGAAGTACGAGACGACCGTCGGCGGCTCCTGTGACAGCCTCTACGCGGACCCGGCGTCATGGATCGAGTCGCTGCACCCGGAGGACCGCCAACGGATACGGGAAATCGCAGGGACACGCGGCCCCGGCCTCGATCGCAGCCAGCGCGACGGCGAGTACCGCGTCAGCGCGTCCGACGGTGCGCTGCGATGGATTCGGATCCGCTCCGTGCCCATCTTCGGCGAAGACGACCGCCTCGTCGCCCGGGCCTCCTTTGCAACCGACGTCACCGAGCGCAGGGAACTTCGATCTGCCGCGTTGCACGACAAGCTGACACACCTGCCAAACCGGGCGCTGCTCTCCGAGCGTCTCTCAAGAGCCATCGAGCGGTCGAAGAAGGACCCTCAGTACAAGTTCGCGGTGCTCTTCCTCGACTTCGACCGCTTCAAGATCATCAACGACTCGCTCGGCCACGAGGTCGGCGACTTGCTGCTGATCAGCATCGCCGAGCGACTCACGGCCAACCTTCGGAAGCATCACACCGCTTCGCACCTCTCGGGCCACCTGGCATCGCGGCTGGGCGGCGACGAGTTCGTGGTCCTGCTCGACGACATCCGCGACACCTCCGATGTCACGGCGTTGGCGGAACGCCTGCAGACGGCGCTGTCCGCCCCGCACCCGATCCGCGGTCACGACGTGATCTCCACCGCGTCGATCGGGATCGTCAACTGCGGCCACAAGTACGATCGCGCCGAGGACATCATCCGTGACGCGGACACCGCCATGTACCACGCCAAGAACACGGGCAAGGCCCGTCATGTCGTCTTTGACGAGCGGATGCACCAGGATGCCGTGGACCGGCTGCAACTGGAAGAGGATCTGCGCAGCGCCCTGGACAAGCAGGAGTTCTCGCTTGCGTACCAGCCGATCGTCGATCTCGAATCGGGGCGGCTCACCGGGTTCGAAGCGCTGCTCCGCTGGAAACACCCGCAGCGGGGCAATGTCCCCCCGGATCAGTTCATCGGGCTCAGCGAGGAGATCGGCCTCATCGTGCCGCTGGGCGCGTGGGTCGTCCGTGAGGCCTGCACCCAGCTCAAGAAGTGGCACGACAAGATACCGAGGAACCCCCCGCTGGAGATGAACATCAACCTGTCACCGCGTCAGCTCGGCCAGAACGACCTGGTCGACACCCTCCGCCGGATCATCGACGAGACCGGCGTCACCCCGCAGTGGCTGAAGCTCGAAGTTACCGAGAGCGCGATGATGGAATCGCCGGAGCGAGTCACCGACCTGCTCCACGAACTCAAGGGGCTCGGCGTAATGCTTTGCATGGACGACTTCGGCACGGGCTACTCGTCACTGAGCTGCCTGCACCAGTTCCCGATCGACGTCCTGAAGATCGACCGCACGTTCATCCTCAATACCGACGGCAACCGCGAGTACGCCGCGGTGATCCATGCCATCATCACGCTTGCGCACACGCTCAAGATGACGGTGGTCGGCGAGGGCGTGGAAACCTCCGGCCAGCTGGCACAGCTGCAGGCGCTGGAATGCGACGCCGCCCAAGGCAACTTCTTCGCCGGGCCGCTGTCGGCAACCGCCGCAGAGGCCTACTTGAAGGGACCGCAGGGGTTGGCGAAGTCGGCGTAGGGAAAAAAGGACCCAGGGTCCTTTTCCGCTTCGGAAAAGGACCCTGGGTCCTTTTTCCCGCCCCGTGTTTTCTTACGCCAACCTACCATCCCCCAATGGCATGGACCGTCTACCTCTCCGGTGAAATCCACTCGGACTGGCGCAGCCAGATCGCCGACGGCGTGAAGGCTGCCGGCCTGCCGATCACGCTGTGCGGTCCCGTGACCGACCACGCGGCCAGCGACGATGCGGGTGACCTGCTTGGCGCCGAGACCGACCCGTTCTGGAAGGACCACAAGAGCGCAAAGGTCAACGCGATCCGCACGCGGCGGCTCATCGAGCGGGCCGACGTGGTCGTCGTCCGCTTCGGTGAGAAGTACAAGCAGTGGAACGCCGCCTTCGACGCCGGTTACGCCGCGGCCCTCAACAAGCCGATCATCACGCTGCACTCGCCCGAACACCGCCACGCCCTCAAGGAAGTTGACGCCGCGGCGCTGGCCGTCGCCTCGACCCCGCAGCAGGTCGTGAAAATCCTCGGTTATGTGACTCTCAAAGTGTGACACCCGATGCCGGCACGCGAAGGAAGGTCTGCAATGCCCATTCCCGTGTACCACGTCGACGCGTTTACCGATCGCCCGTTCGCGGGCAACCCTGCCGCCGTTTGCCTGCTCATCGAGCCCGGTGACCCGGCCTGGATGCAGGACGTCGCGGCGGAGATGAACCTGTCCGAGACCGCGTTTCTCGTACCCCGTGCCGATGGGTTCGACCTCCGGTGGTTTACACCCACGACCGAAGTCGACCTGTGCGGCCACGCGACGCTCGCGAGCGCGCACGTGCTCTGGGAGCAGCGGCATCTTGCACCCGACGCCGACGCGCGGTTCCACACGCGTGTCAGCGGCGTGCTCACCGCGCGCCGCGCCGGCGAATGGATCGAGCTGGACTTTCCGACCCTCACGCCCACGGAATCCAGCCCGCCGGCGGCGCTGCTGGACGGGCTCGGCGTCGAACCGGTGTGGGTCGGCCGCAACGGCGCGAACCATCTCGTGGAGGTCGCCTCCGAGCAGACCCTACGCAATATTCGGCCGAACTTTTCGAAGTTCACCGAACTGGACACCGGTGTGATCGTGACCAGCCGCAGCGACGATCCCCGCTACGACTTCGTCAGCCGATACTTCGCGACGGTCTTCGGGATCGATGAGGACCCCGTCACCGGATCGGCGCACTGCTACCTCGGTGCCTACTGGCAGAAGCGGCTCGGCCGCAACACCTTCACGGCGTACCAGGCCTCCAAACGCGGCGGCGTCGTGAAGGTGACCGTGGAAGGCACCCGCACCCGACTCGGCGGTCAGGCCGTGACGGTTCTTCGCGGCCAGCTCGCGGAAGCGTCGGTCGTCGTCCCGGCGTAACGGACAGGCGGCAAGCTTCCCCTGTGACAGTACACTGTGGGCGTCATGCTCTGCCCGGCCTGCGACGCACCGTTATCCACGGTCACCTACGAAGGTATCGAGGTCGAGACGTGCGCCGCCTGCGGCGGCTGCTGGCTTGACGCCGACGAACTCGGAAGCATCGTTCGCCTTCGCGAACAGCGGTTCACCGCCGAGCAGCGAATGGCCATCGACACGTTCGGGCAGATCCACGGCATCCCGATCCAGGACATCGAACGGCACATCATCTGCCCCGGCTGCGGCGCGTCAACGGGACCGATCAACTACGGCGGCGACACGGGAATCATCATCAATCGGTGCCCGCAGTGCCACGGCATCTGGCTGGACGTCGGCGAACTCGAACACATCCAGATGCTCGTCGAGGCGTGGAAGGACGGCCTGCCCGACGACCTGCGGACCTACGGGTCCATGCTCGACCGTGTCGCCGGCGAACTGGAGGCAAGCAACCAGGTGACGGTGTCCACGCTGCCGCTCGTCGCGCGGTTCATCAACGCCGCCGTCAACGGGGTCCTGGACATTCGTGGAGAGTGATCCGTTGTCAGTTGTCAGTTGCCAGTCAGACTGATCACTTCCTCGGTTCATCCGATAAGACCGGCCCACTGGCGGCGACCGTCGCACTCTGTGGCTTGCGCGGCATTGCCTCGCCGCCGGCGGGGCGAGCGTGCTTGTTCGGCGGGCGGCCCAATGCGATGCTTTGCTTCTGGGGCCTCTTTTGCGCGGATGCATGTTTTAGGGGAATGGACGTGATCAGCATCGGCGGCGGAAGCATCCTGTTGGCGGCCCAGCGGATGTTGGACCTGAACTCCCGCCTGATTGGCAGGTCGCTGGAGCGGCTGGCAACCGGGCAGAGGATCAACCGCGGTTCCGACGATCCGGCGGGGCTGATCTCATCCGAGCACCTGCTTTCGGTGCTGGCAGGCCTGGAGGCCGAAGCCAGGTCGCTGGGCCGGTCCGACCACGTCGCGGCCGTCGCCGAAGGCGGCCTCGCCGGCATGTCGGACATGTTGATCGAAGCGAACGGCCTGGCAATCACCGCCGCCAACACGGCGGGTCTGTCCGATGGCGAGAAACAGGCCATCCAGGGTCAGCTCGACTCGATGCTCGCCACGATCGACAGCACCGCCGGCAACACGACCTTCAACGGCGACCGCCTCCTCGACGGCACCGCCACCCTCACCGCGGGAAACGCGACGCTGAGCCTCCCCGACGCCGCGACCGGCAGCCTCGGCGAGACCGTCGTGGATGGCGTGACGTACACGCTCGCCGACCTGAAGTCGGGCGGATCATTGAACTTCGTCGACGGCGACATCAGCATCGCCCAACAGGTCATCCAGAACTCGCTCACCGACGTCTCGACGGCGCGGGCCGCGATCGGATCGTTCCAGAAGTACTCGGTGGGATCGAGGCTCTCGACCCTCGAGACGAGCATCGAGAACCTCTCGGCCGCCAACTCGCTGATACGCGATACCGACTACGCGGTCGAGACGGCGCTGCTGAGCCGTTCGATGGTGCTCCAGCAGTCCTCGATGCTGGCGTTCGGCATGATCCTGAGCGGTCAGTCGACCATCCTGAAGCTGATCGGCTGAGTGCCGTCTCCCCCGGCCGTTGAATGTCCCCGGGCGACCATTCTCGGACATGCAGCGCAACTCGGCTTGCCATTCCCCAACCAGAGAACGATGCTACACGTGGCGCGTTCGTCCGCGCCCCAACGAGGAGGTCCGCATGACCACCCCCATCATCGTTATTCTCGCCGTCATCGGTGGCCTGTTTCTCTGGGCCATCGGGATCTTCAACAAGCTGACACGCAAGAGGATCACCGCCAACGGCGCGTGGTCGGACATCGACGTCCAGCTCAAGCGGCGCTACAACCTCATCCCGAACCTGGTGGAGACGGTCAAGGGATACGCCAAGCACGAGCAGGAGACGCTCGAGAACGTGATCAAGGCGCGTCAGACGGCCATCGACGCGTCGGGCGTCCAGGGCCAGGCCATGGCGGAGAACATGCTCACCGGCGCCCTTCGCCAACTGTTCGCGCTGTCGGAGAGCTACCCGGACCTCAAGGCCAACCAGAACTTCATGCAACTCCAGGAGGAGCTGACCAGCACCGAGAACAAGATCGGCTTCTCGCGACAGCACTACAACAAGACCACCGCCCAGTACAACGAGGCGATCGCCGTCTTCCCGAACAACTTCCTCGCCGGTATGTTCAACTTCAACGAAATGGACTTCTTCGAGCTCGACGACGAAGCCCAACGCGAAGCCCCGAAGGTGAGCTTCTAGTGCTCCTCCCCCTAATGGCTAATTGCTAATGGCTGATGGCTCTTCCGCAATCCATACCGAGCGAGCGCGTATACGCGCCCTGCCACCCAACGTCACCTTCCTCGACCTGATCCGCCGCAACAAGCGCAAGAGCGTCGTGCTCATGATCGGGATGGGACTGCTCACCGTTGCGCTCGGCGCAGCGCTGGCAGTGGCGCTCGCGGCCTGGGGCGGCGGCGGCGGTGAGGCCCTGGTGCCGTCACTGCTGCTCGGCGGCGGGGTCGCCGCCGTGGTGGCGGTGGTGGCCTCGTTCTGGAGCCTCCATGGCGGTTCGAGCGCGATCCTCCGCATGTCCGGCGCGAACCCGATCGAGAAGAAGGACGACCCGCAGCTGTTCAACGTCGTCGAGGAGCTCTCCATCGCGGCCGGGATCCCGATGCCCCGCGTCTTCCTGATTCATGACGACGCGATCAACGCCTTCGCGACCGGGCGCGATCCGGAGCACGCTGCGGTCGCCATCACCACCGGCCTCCGAGCCCGGCTCACCCGCGACGAGCTGGCAGGCGTGATGGCCCACGAGCTCAGCCACATCCGCAACTATGACATCCGGTTCGCCATGCTCATGGCCACGATGGTGGGTCTGATCGTGTTCGCCTGCGACGCGTTCTGGCGAATGCTTTTCTTCAGCCGGCTCTCGGGCGGCTCGCGTCGGGTCGGCGGCGGCGGCGGCAAGGGCAACCCCGCCATGCTCATCATCCTGGTCGTCGCCGTGATCCTGGCGATCATCGCGCCCATGCTGGCCATGCTCATCCGCTTCGGCGTCAGCCGGCAGCGCGAATACCTCGCCGATGCCGGCGCCGTGGAACTCACCCGCTACCCGGCCGGCCTCATCGGCGCCCTGGAGAAGCTCGGCGCGTCGAAGACTCCGCTGAAGGGGGCCAACCGCGCGACGGCGCACATGTTCATCGTCAACCCGTTGCGCAACGCCATGCGGGGCAAGGGTCACGAGGTGTCCAGCGCCTTTCGAACCCACCCGCCGCTGCACGACCGGATCGATCGCCTCCGGGCCCTGATGGAGTAGCCATGGTTCCCTTGCTCGTGATCGCGGGGATCATGCTGGTCGGCGCGGTCGCGTACTTCTCCTGGCTGGCCGAGAAGAAACGCCGCGAGGCGATGGCCGCACTCGCCGCCGAGCTCGGCTGGAGCTTCGACCCGTCCCGCGATCGCTCGCACGACGACGAGTACGCGCACTTCGAGATCTTCCGCAAAGGCCACAGCCGCGCCGCGTACAACACCATGTGGGGCGAGCTGGAACTCAAGGGCCAGGTGTGGCCGGCGAAGATGGGCGACTTCATCTACAAGGTCACGACCAGCACGGGCAAGAGCACGACCACGACGACCTACCGGTTCAGCTACCTGATTCTCCACATGCCCTGGTCGGGCGTCCCCGACCTGCTGATCCGGCGTGAGGGCATGTTCGACAAGATCGCCGGCATACTGGGCTTTGACGACATCGACTTCGAGTCGGCCCAGTTCAGCCGGCGGTTCCACGTCAGCAGCCCGGACAAGAAGTTCGCCTATGACGTGATCGATCCGCGGATGATGGAGTTCCTGATGCGAGGCGACCCCCCCACCGTGGACATCGAGAACACGCGGTGCTGCATAAGCGACGGTCGCCACCGCTGGGAGCCCGTGGAGTTCCGGCAGAAGTTCGCGTGGATCACCGAGTTCCTGGACCACTGGCCGAAGCACGTTCTGGCAACTTTGCAGGCTTGAGGGGGCTGCTTCGGCGGTTATCGGGGCTGACCGACAAGACGCCGGCGAACGCAGGACCGAGCGGCCTCACTCCGCCGCATCTTTTCTCCGACATACACGTTGGGGCAAACGGGGGACGACGCAGATGAAACGGATCAACGTGTTGCGTGCCGGAGTGCTGGGCCTCGTGGTCGCGTTGGCCGGCTGCGGCGCCGCTCACAACCCGCGGCTGGTCAACTGGTACGGCTCCTACGCCGTCGACGAAGAGATGCAGCTGAAGGTCACCACGCTGGGCATGAGCCAGATCCAGTACGAACTCCGCCATCGGCCCTCGGACCGCGTCATCGTCAAGAGCAGCGGCAGCTCGTTCCAGGGTTGGTTCTTCGTCTGGGACGAAGCCGGCCGACTCTGGGGATACTGGAACGACCTCGGTACGGTCGTCTGGGTCCCCGACCGCAGCGGCCAGTTCCAGCGACACACCCTGTACAACGGCAGCCCGCTGTTGAGAGAGGTCCCGACGGAGCTCGCCGCCAATATGCCTGACTGGGCCA
>SMVB01203144.1_pt1 | contig 10358 bp, 8 predicted proteins | sample 2456461 | NCBI WGS metagenome assembly SMVB01 (sample SAMN11095934, study PRJNA526329) | marine sediment metagenome | biome: Marine sediment; feature: Surficial sediment; material: Deep marine sediment; isolation source: Hadal surficial sediment | place: Pacific Ocean | collected 2014-05 | depth 0-1...
AATCTCCCGGCGACTGGGTGGAACGCCTGATTCCCCTGGGCCTCGCGCTACTACTCTCCTGGCTCGGCTCCCGACCGGAGTGAAATGTAAGTTTGAGCTCGGAAATTTATCCGCTGAAGACGCAGAAAACGCTGAATAATTCTGGGTTAGTGGAATCGTTTGTAGAAACCACTTTGCCATTACGGCTTGAATAGTCGGGTAGCTTGAATTTATTTTCCGCCAAAGACGTCAAAGACGCTAAGTGTTTCTGAATTGGTGGCTTCGGCGGAGGTCGCTATGCCATCACGGGCTGTATAATCTGAAAGCCTTTTTATCCAGCTTGATCAGAAAACTTGCCGCATTGGTTATCATTGGCGACAGTCAGTAGTACACAGCAATAAATTTTAGCGTCTTTGGCGTCTTTAGCGGACAAATATTCAATCTCCATCAGGACGACTAGGTGCAACGACTACCACCCAACTCCACGTGAAAGTGATGCGCCATAATAATTCAGCGTCTTCTGCGTCCTCAGCGGATAAATTACCAGCGTTAAGAAATATTCAGCGTCCTCAGCGGATAATAATTTCTGCCTGATCAACTCTGTTCTCAGCGAATAATCAGATCAGCCTGACAACATAAGTTTGCATTTTGCGGTAATGGTGTTATACTCCACTACATCACCCTAACTGAATTGCTGAGTTTGCGCTTCGCTGGAACAAAAAATGTTAAAACTTACATCACACCATACACCCCGGATTTCCAACGGCCTTGCCGTGCTTGCAGCACTCATGCTGCTGGTCAGCACAGTGGCGGGTTTCAGTGGTTCAGGTTTGACCTCAAAGGACTCAGCTGATCAAGTGGCAGGAATTGAACCTGCTCCAACGCAGACTTTTACCAGCGATACTCCGGGTGGAAACTCTCATGATAAAAACAAGAGCTTTAAGGTAAGTCTGTTCCTGTTCCGCATCGACTGAATCATTCCCAATGTCCATTCACTGGAATGACAGCCAGCCCATCTACTGGCAATTGAAAGAGCGGACGGTTGCAATGATTCTCGACGGAACGCTGGGCGAGGGCGAGGTCCTGCCCTCGGTACGCACCGTTGCGGCGGAATTTCAGTTGAATCCCATCACGGTTTCCAAGTCCTACCAGGCCCTGGTGGATGAAGGCCTGGTGGAGAAACGTCGGGGCCTGGGCATGTTCGTTTGCAAAGGCGCACACAAGAAACTGTTCGCGTCGGAACGTGACAAGTTCCTCAACGAGGAATGGCCTGCCACGCTCAACCGGATAAGCCAGCTTGGACTGGAGATCAAAGAACTTTTTAACGAAGCCCTGGAAAAAGAGAGCAAATCTTCATGAACCCGATTATTTCTGCTCGTGGGCTGACCAAGCGTTTTGGCCGCACCGTGGCAGTGGATCACATCGATCTGAATATCCCCCCAGGCCGTATCGTCGGCTTGATTGGACCGAACGGCGCAGGTAAAACGACCGCGTTAAAGGCCATACTCGGCCTGGTTACCTTTGATGGTGAACTCAGCGTACTGGGTAAAAACCCTGCCCGGGATCGTGCTGTTTTGATGGAGGATGTTTGTTTTATCGCCGATGTCGCCGTTCTGCCGCGCTGGATTCGCGTTTGGCAGCTGATCGACCTGACGGAGCAGCTTCATCCGAAGTTTTCACGCGAGAAATGCCTCGAGTACCTGGCAGACACCAAAGTCACACTGGATCACAAGGTCAAGCAACTCTCCAAGGGCATGGTGGCCCAGTTACACCTGGCTCTGGTTATGGCCATCGATGTCACTCTGCTGGTGTTGGACGAACCGACACTCGGGCTGGATATCATCTACCGCAAACAGTTCTACACCAACCTGCTCAACGACTATTTCGACGAGGAGCGTACCATCTTGATCACAACCCACCAGGTAGAGGAAATAGAGCACATCCTCACTGACCTGATTTTCATACAGGACGGGAAAATCGTGCTGGACTCGACCATGGACGAAGTCCGGGAGCGTTATGTCGAGTTGATGGTTGTGCCGGAAAAGGCCGGGCAGGCACGCAGCCTCAACCCTCTTTACGAGCGTGAGTTATTCGGTCGGCATATTTTCCTTTATGACGGTGCCGACACAGAACAGCTGGCAGTAATTGGGGAACTCCACACGCCCAGCGTCGCCGACCTGTTCGTAGCCACAATGAAAGGTGCCACAACCAAAGGAGGTGCAGCGTGAATCGCATGATCGCCCTCCTGCGTCGAGAGTACTGGGAAAACAAGGGTGCGTTTCGCACCACGCCCCTGGTGATCGGCGGTATTTATGTCGCCATCCTCTTGATGCTGATTATCACTGCCGTGTATTTCGATACCGATCTGTGGACGGTTAAGGAGTTCATTCGATGGGCGGCCGATCGACCAACCGAATTCCGCAGTATGGTGATTTACCAATTCATGCTAGGTAGCACCGTTTTATTTACCTTCGTAATGGCTATAGTGACTTTCTTTTACCTGTTGGGCTCGCTTTATGATGACCGAAAAGACCGCAGTATACTGTTCTGGAAATCATTGCCGGCATCCGACACTTTAACTGTTGCTTCTAAACTACTCGCAGCCATGATTGTGATTCCCTCGTTCTTCTTGCTGGCCCTGATAATCACTCATATCATCATGGCGATCATCGGATCGCTTTTGGTCCTGGGTGTAGGCGGCGACCCTTGGATGCTATTTCTGAGTGTAGTCAACCCAATCAAGGCATGGGGAATGATAGCAGTTTCCTATTTCGCACAGTCTGTATGGGCGCTACCCGTAATCGGGTGGTTGCTGCTGGTCTCAGCCTTTGCCCCACGAGTGCCCTTGCTGTTCGCCACCCTGCCTCCACTTATATTTTCCATCCTTCAATCCTGGTTCGTATTCCTCCAAACATTCACCCTGAAAACCAAGTTGGTGGGCGTGATTGCCGATTGGTTGTTCAACAGCCCCATCATCCTTACTGCAGAAGTGCACGATGGTCGTGGAGAAATCGCGCTGGGCGTCCCCTTGAAGGGAGAGTTCGACCACGCTGTAACATTGACAAATATATTCGACCGTCTTTTTTCGATGCAAATGCTGATCGGCATTGTGGTAGCCGCTGTATTCCTCGTCGGCGCCATCTGGCTGAGGCACCGCGCGACTGAAAGCTGAATAAATGGGGTTAACCCGGGTAAACTATGCGATCATTCTGCACTGTCAGGTGATCAACCCCAATAGGCCCCAACATGTCTAAGCAAATCACACGGCCCAGCCGAGAGACCGTAGAACAACTATTCAAGAAACCCCTGCTGGACCTGATCTTCCAGGCTGCCAGCGTCCACCGGAAACACCATGCTCCGGATGAAGTGCAGGTGTGTACCCTGCTTTCGATCAAGACTGCCGGCTGTCCTGAGGATTGTGGCTATTGTTCCCAATCGGTGCACCATAACGCGGTCCTGAAAGCCGAGAGTCTGCTGGAACTTGAGCCGGTGCTGGAGGCGGCCCGTCAGGCCAAGGCTTCGGGCAGTACTCGTTTCTGCCTGGGCGCCGCCTGGCGCAATGTGCGTGACGGGGGTAATTTCGACCGCGTGCTGGAAATGGTCAGGGGCATTAAAGAGATGGGGTTGGAGGTCTGCGTTACGCTCGGCATGCTGAACCCGGAGCAAGCCCGGCGCCTGAAGCAGGCCGGGCTCACGGCCTACAACCACAACCTGGATACCAGCGAATCTTTCTATCCCAAAGTGATCAGCACCCGCACTTACCAGGACCGGCTGGATACCATTGGCCACGTGCGTGACGCCGGCATTACCGTGTGCTGCGGCGGCATCATCGGGTTGGGTGAAAGCACCGCGGACCGCATCGATCTGCTGCACACACTGGCCAACCTGCCCAAACCACCCGAATCGGTCCCGATTAACACGCTGGTTGCGGTGCCGGGCACACCGTTGGAAAACCAGCAGCGGGTTTCAAGCTTAGAATTGGTTCGCATGATCGCCGTCGCGCGCATCTTGATGCCAGAATCCAAGGTGCGCCTGTCGGCCGGCCGCTTGGAGATGAGCGTGGAGGAACAAGCGCTGTGCTTCCTCGCCGGCGCCAATTCCATCTTCGCCGGGGAGCGGTTGTTGACCACACCAAACCCTGAATGGGAACAGGACAAGGCCATGTTCGATGCGCTGGGCCTGCGCGCGATGCTGCCCAGCACGATGCCTGAAGAAGTGGGCAGCGCCGGCACAGAAACACCCGCCACCGCCCGGGCCTGATGGATGGACCTGATCACAAGCTTCGCCAGGCGCTGGCCAAGAGGGCGCTCGCCGGCAGCCTGCGCCAGCTCTCGTCGAGCGGTGAGGGTATCGACTTTTGCTCCAATGACTATCTCGGTTTAGCCCGCTCAAACCGCCTGCGGACGCTTATCGACAGGATCCATGCGAAACATCCACGTGCGCCGCTGGGCTCTACCGGATCGCGCCTGATATCCGGCAACAGTGCAGCGGCCGAACGCCTGGAAGCCCGGCTGGCCGTTTATCACCGGGCCGAAGCCGGCCTGCTGTTCGGCAGCGGCTATGCGGCGAATTCCGGCCTGTTTGCCTGCATCGCCGGGCCGGGTGACACCTTGATCATGGACGAACTGATCCATGCCTCCAGCGTCGACGGCGCCCGTCTCAGCAAGGCGCGCAAGTTGGTTTTCCGGCACAATGACCTGGATGACTTGGCGGCCCGGCTCGACGAAGCCAGCGGCGCAACCTTTATCGGCGTGGAGTCGCTGTACTCGATGGGCGGGGACACGGCGCCATTGCCGGAAATGGCAGCGCTGGCGGTGGAATACGGCGCGGGCCTGGTGGTGGATGAAGCACACAGCAATGGCATCACCGGCCCGGGCGGCGCCGGCTCAGTGGTCGAAAATGGCCTGGAAGACTGTGTTTTCGCCCGGGTCCATACCTTTGGCAAAGGCCTGGGCCTGCATGGGGCTGTGGTATTAGGTTCGAAAACCCTGCGCGATTACCTGGTAAATTTCTGCCGGCCTTTCGTCTATTCCACCGCACCGCCGCGTGAGAGCCTGGACAAGATCGAGGCGGCTTATGAACTGCTGCCCGAGCTCGATGCCGAGCGCGAGCAGCTATTTTCCCTGGTCCGTCATACCCGATCCGCCATCCGTGAATCAAGCTTCCAATGGGTAGAGAGTAATACCTGGGTTCAGTCCGTGATCATTCCGGGCAACGATCAGGTGCTGGCGACAGCCGGGCACCTGGGTGAACTTGGATTCGACGTGAAGGCGATCCGTGCGCCCAGCGTGCCGGCCGGCAGCGAGCGCATTCGCATTTGCCTGCATGCCTTCAATACCGTTGATGAAATCGATGGGCTGATGGCGGCCCTGGAGAATCTGCAATGCGTGGATATGTCGTTGCAGGCATAGGCACTGAAGTCGGCAAAACCGTGGTTGCAGCCATCCTGGTCGAAAAGCTCCGGGCCGACTACTGGAAACCCGTGCAGGCGGGTAATCTGGATGCCACCGACACCCTGCGGGTGCAGCACCTGACCCGGCACGGGGGCATGCTGCATCCCGAAGCCTGGCGCCTCAACACACCCGTGTCACCACATGCCGCGGCCGACATTGACGGCGTTCGGATTAAGCGAGATTCGCTCGAATTACCGAACACCAGCACACCCATGATCGTCGAACTGGCCGGCGGCCTGATGGTCCCGCTCGACAGCCGGCCCGGCCATGAGCTGAGCAATATCGATTTGCTCAAGGAGTGGGACTTGCCGGTGGTGCTGGTGGCGAATTATTACCTCGGCAGCATCAACCACACACTGTTATCGGTGGATGCAATGCGCAGCCGTGACATTGAGCTGGCAGGCCTGGTGTTCAATGGCGACACCGTGAAGGGCTCGCGTAGCGCGATCCTCAACCTGACCGGCCTGAGGGTACTGCTCGACCTGCCATGGGCGTACAAAGTCGACACCGCATTCATAGCAACCCAGGCCGCGCGCCTGGAGCTGTGATGAGCGGCCGCAAACCAGTCATCAGCGACGTGGACCTGGCCTTCGACCGGGAACACCTGTGGCATCCCTACACCTCCCTCTCATCCCCGCTGCCGACCTACCCGGTGGTCGCCGCAGAAGGTGTGCACCTGGAACTGGCAGACGGCCGTCGGTTGGTAGATGGCATGTCGTCCTGGTGGACGGCCATCCATGGTTACCAGCACCCGCGTCTGATCGCTGCTGCATCGGAGCAGATTGGGAGGATGTCCCACGTGATGTTCGGCGGCATCACGCACGAACCCGCAATTGGGCTGGGGCGCGAATTGGTCCGGCTGACTCCGCCGGGCCTGAACAAGATTTTTTTCTGTGATTCAGGCTCGGTAGCAGTGGAAGTTGCCATCAAGATGGCCATCCAGTACGGCTACGCCAAGGGCCGTAAAAAAAAGCACCGCCTGCTGACGATCCGGTCGGGCTACCATGGCGACACCTTCACGGCGATGTCCGTGTGCGACCCGGTGACCGGTATGCACGAGATATTCCGTGAAACCCTGCCCGACCAACTGTTCGCCCCAGCCCCGGCAACCGCCTTCGACGGCGAGTGGGATCCCACAGATTTCGAGCCTATGGCGGCACTGGCGCGTGCGCACAGGGACGAAATTGCCGCCGTGATCCTCGAGCCCATCGTCCAGGGCGCCGGCGGCATGTGGTTCTACCACCCCGAATACCTGCGCCGTTTGCGATCACTGTGCGATGAATCAGGCCTGCTGCTGATTTTTGATGAAATCGCCACCGGCTTCGGCCGTACCGGTCGCATGTTCGCCTGTGAGCACGCGGGGATCAGTCCCGACATCATGTGCGTGGGCAAGGCCCTGACCGGTGGTTTTATGAGTTTGGCAGCCACCATTGCCAGCGTGGACGTGGCGGAAACGATTTCTTCAGCCCGGGACACCGACGGTGTATTCATGCACGGTCCGACCTTCATGGCCAACCCACTGGCCTGCGCGGTGGCGCGCGAAAGCATTCGCCTGTTGAACGATTCACCCTGGCAGCGGCGGGTCGCGGCAATCGAGAAACAGCTGGCCACGGGTCTGGAACCCTGCCGGGCCCTGCCAGGCGTGGCCGATGTACGGGTACTGGGAGCCATCGGCGTGGTGGAAATGGAAGGCCCGGTAAATGTAGCCGAGTGGCAAAAACAGTTCGTCGCTCGCGGCGTCTGGATCAGGCCTTTCGGCAAGCTGGTTTACCTGATGCCGCCATTCATTATCGACCAGCACGAACTTAGCTCACTGACCAATGCAATAAACGAAGTGATCGGCTCAATGACGGCGCAGGGTACCGGATAATGATAGTGACGCCTTGTTATCCTTAAGGCGGGCTAAATCCTGCTTTGCGTGGCATGGCCCCAAACGGATTGTGTCATTGATGTGGGTGTGGTGTCTCATAATGAGCTTTATCAAAACCCGTTTGCCAAGAAGACCGGTAAGACTGAGCCGATTGAACTCGAGGAGGATCTTATGAGCAAAGGAAAGATTGTCTCGGCAGAACAAGCCGTCGCCATTATCCACGATGGAGATGTGTTGGCAACGACAGGATATGGAGGAAATGGGACCCCTGAACGCCTGTTGATCGCTTTAGAAAAGCGTTTTCTGGATTCAGACTCACCCTCTAACCTCACTCTGGTCCATTCCACCGGCCAGGGAGATGGACGTGAAAAAGGGTTGAATCACCTGGCCCATGAGGGGTTGTTGAAGCGCGTCATCGGGGGGTATTTCGGACTGACTCCGGCGCTTGAAAAGCTGATCAACGCCAATAAAATTGAAGCGTATAACTTCCCGGAAGGTTGCATCCTGCACCTGTATCGCGCTATCGCTGCCGGAGAGCCCGGCACATTTTCCAAAGTGGGTCTGGGAACCTATGTGGATCCACGCTTGGATGGGGGGCGGCTCAATTCAGCCACCAGCGAGGAATTGATAAAACTCGTCGTGCTTGAAGAAAAGGAATGGTTGTTTTTTCGGGCATTTCCCATCAACGTTGTTTTTCTCCGTGGAACTACGGCCGATACGGAAGGCAATGTAACGATGGAACGCGAATCCCTGATCCTGGAAGATTTGAGCTTGGCCATGGCGGCGAAAAATTCGGGAGGATACGTCATCTGCCAGGTGGAACGTATCGCTGAGACTGGCTCCCTAAGATCGAAAGAGATCAAAATCCCGGGGATCATGGTGGATTGCGTTGTCGTGTCCGAACCGGATTACCATATGCAGAATTATGGCACGATTTACAACCCGGCATTCTCCGGTGAACTCAAGATCCCGGTACAATCCCTGGAACCCCTTCCGTTGAATGAACGAAAAATCGTCGCCCGGCGTTGTGCGATGGAATTGCGAGCAAACAGTGTGATCAACCTGGGTATCGGCATGCCGGAAGGGATCGCTTCAGTGAGTAGCGAAGAACGGATATACAATTACATTACACTCACTACGGATTCAGGTATCGTCGGTGGCATACCTATGAGGGGATTGGATTTGGGTGCGGCCGTTAATACCAGTGCTGTCATTGATCATACATCCTCGTTTGATTTCATTGATGGAGGAGGATTGGACATCGCTTTTCTAGGGTTGGCCCAATGCGATCGTCATGGCAATGTCAACGCCAGTAAGTTTGGGGAGAGAGTGGTCGGATGCGGCGGCTTCATCAACATCAGCCAAAACAGCCGAAAAGTCATCTTCGCTGGAACGTTCCGGTCTGGTGGGTTGAAAGTGAGTATCGAAGAGGGGAAGTTGCAGATCCTTCAGGAAGGCAAGAACCTGAAATTCCTCAAGGATGTCGAACAGATCACTTTCAATGGAAAATTTGCCATGAAGAACAAACAACCTGTTTTGTTCATCACGGAACGGTGTGTGTTTCAGTTGGTCGAGGACGGACTGGAATTGATCGAGATCGCTCCAGGAATTGAAATTGAACGGGATATTCTGCCGGGGATGGAATTCAGCCCCATCATCAACCATCCGAAGCCAATGAAGGAATGCATCTTCCTGCCTGAAACAATGGGCTTAAAAGATCAGATGCTGGGCATGAGCTTGGAAGACCGGATCAGCTACAACCCTGCAAACAACACCATCTATCTGAACTTCGCAGGATTGCGGGTGCGCACTGAGAAGGATATTGCCGACATCCGGCAAGCCGTAGAAAGTAGAATGAAAGCTGTCGGCAAACGCATGCACTCCATTATCAACTACGACTCGTTCGTATGCGATGAGGACGTGATGGATCAGTACGCAGACCTGGTGAAGTATATCGACAATACTTACTATCTCAGCGTGGCACGCTATACAACCAGTGCTTTTCTCCGTCTGAAGCTGGGCGGGAAACTGGATGATAGACATCTATCACCCTACATTTATGAGACGGAGGAGGAAGCTAAAAAAGCACTGATGCAATAATCTTTGCGGTTATTCCAGCGCAGAAAACAAGTTTTCAGAAAGTCCAAACCCCCGATGCCTTGGTTCAAACGCTATATTGCCCGAACCCCCAGAGTATTGAACGGCTATTCACCTCGCTTTTTTTCTCTTATCGCTGCGAAAAATGGCGTACTCGAAGTTTCGCTATTGGCCGGAAGCAGCTATTCGCGACCCTGAAATTAGCGGCAGTTGAATAGCTGCTTTGGGGGATAAAGCGGCTATAGGAATTGTCAGAATTTTTCGCAGTGAGAGGTACAGTATTTAACTTTTTTTGGAGCAAGAATGAGCCAAAAATGCGCCAAATTAATTTTGTAACTAGATACATTTCAATAAAATCAGCAATATAGCAATTAAATACATAGCATTATATATGCGTAGGTCGGGTGTTCGAGTCACCCTGTCGGCACCAATTAAATCAATAATTAAGAATGATCCTTGCATCCTAATATCAAATTGGGCCGCATCAGGGCTTCAGCGTTGGCAGAAATTCCCTGATCTCCTATCATAATTGTAAACTGCGGGTTAGCAAAAGGAGATCGACCATGAGGCTTAACTTCAAGACCATTATCTTGGGTGGCTTTGTCTTTTACGCCGTCCAGTGGGTTTTAGGGATGATATCGGGCATCGTGATTCATGGGGGCGTGCTGGAACCACTGTACCAGGCAACCGCTGAATACTGGCGTCCGGAGTTGCTGCAGGATCCGCCTGACATGGCAGCACTCATGCCGCGCTGGATCGCCACCGGGCTGGTCATGTCTTTCATATTCACTGGCATTTACGACAACATACGCGTTGCATTCGATGGCTCCGGTGTCGTCAAGGGACTCAAGTTCGGCTTTGTTCTGGCCCTGATCGGTGGCGCCATGGCGGCGGGCTGGTCCGGTGTTTTCAACCTGCCGGAAACCCTCTGGGCGTGGTGGATCGTGGAAGGATTCTTC
>SMVB01162380.1_pt1 | contig 10357 bp, 13 predicted proteins | sample 2456461 | NCBI WGS metagenome assembly SMVB01 (sample SAMN11095934, study PRJNA526329) | marine sediment metagenome | biome: Marine sediment; feature: Surficial sediment; material: Deep marine sediment; isolation source: Hadal surficial sediment | place: Pacific Ocean | collected 2014-05 | depth...
CGGTTTCACTGTCCGTTTCCCCCCTTGTGAGACCAGCCAAAATGTCCTAGACACGATGCTCCTTGTCTAGTCGCCTCTGATCTTAAGGCAACGCCATTAAGGGGGTGAGGATCGTGGTCCCCGCTTACCGGTGAGGCCGCCTCCGTAGATGGTCCGCTGGTTGGAATGTTTCGCGGGCTGGGGCGGTTCTTGGCCGTACATAATGAATCTCTTATGTCAAGGTGCCGGCGGTTTGTGGACAGGACTGGGATGGGTCACACCTGATTGGTGGACAAGCTCTTATTAGGTCACAACGGTCCGCCAAGAGTGGGTGGGTGGGGTCGACAGGTCATTATCAGGACAGCATCAGCGATGCGTCAGCCGGTTGATTGGGTCAGACCCCACCCGGATCTTAAGGGGTTGCGGGTAGGTGCTCGAACCGACCTCTCCCCCTTGCGAGACCTCACCAACCTCACCACCCTGTACCTCGATGAGACGCAGGTAGCCGACCTCTCCCCCTTGCGAGACCTCACCAACCTCGAATTCTTAGTCCTCAATGGGACGCAGGTGGCCCAAGACCAGCTTAAGGCTCTTGAGAAGGCATTACCAAAGCTCAGCATCACCGTGGGCCTCAGCGTTGGGTGAGCAGTACCGACGGTCAAACCCGGGCCTCGATGGGACGCATGTTGCTGACCTGCCCCCCTTGCATGTAGTTGTGACCCAGCTCCATGTGGACCATCGCGGCAAACTTCCCGAAGTGATGCTCTGGTCGTGGTCACCCAACAATCGGTGAAGCTTCGCGCCCAGGCCGGACGGGGTCTTTTTTGGGGGACCCCTGACTGGAATTGAAAAGCTCGGGCCGCATAGGGTGGGGTAATCAGCACGGGTGTGCCTATACCGGCGAAGTCGATCGATGAAGTCGTGGTCGATCTAACCGAGATCGTGGAACGGGCGCGGGAGGACAAGAGTCGCGTCGGATACTTCGCCGCCATGTATCGCAAGGTCACGGTGGCGATAAAGGAGGCCATCGACGCCGGCGAGTTTGAGGACGCCGAGCGAATGTCACGGCTGGATGTGGTCTTCGCTCAGCGTTATGTCGACGCATCCGCGGAGTTCATGGCTGGCAAGGCGCCAACGGCTTCGTGGCAGGTTGCGTTCGACGGTGCCGGTAGGTGGCGACCGATCATCATCCAACACTTGATCATCGGTATGAACGCCCATATCAACCTCGATCTTGGGATAGCCGCCGCCACCGTGGCACCGGGCGCCGAATTGGCGACGTTGGAGGGAGACTTCAAGACGATCAACGCCGTGCTCAGTCACTTGGTCGACGGGTTCACCGCCGACGTTGTCGAGGTCTCGCCGTGGATCGGGCTGCTCGACCGTATCGGCGGCCGTGCCGACAACGTCCTGATCAACTTCAGCATCGGGGTCGCGCGGATCGAGGCGTGGGATCTCGCTGGGCAACTCGCTCCGCTGTCGGGTCCAGAGTGGGAGCCTGTCGTCGCCGCCCGCGACGAGTGGACTGCAGGTTTCGGCGAGTTGCTGCTTCACCCCGGCTGGCTTTTCAGTGGTGGGCTTTTGGCAATCCGCCTCCGGGAGAGCAACGACATCCTGCGGGTCATCGACGTGCTCAGCAACTAAGGGCCGCGCCAAGCAGGCTCGACTGTTGTTCGGTGTTTCGTGGAAATGGCAGGGGAGTACACCGACCCGCACCCAGAAGAATCCTGCAAAGCATTGTGTGGCCCCTGCATGTAACTCGAATGGACAGCTTGTCTGTGTGGCCCCACACTAAAATTGAGAAGGGAGGGGGTGTCAGATTGGGAACGTCCGCGCCCCCGGGCACACGGAGTGGTCTGAGGGCTGGCAGGCTCGGCTGTAGTCAAGTCGGGGGGTAGGGCTGGTCGGTTCGCCTTGCGAGTGGTGCACTCAGGGGGGGTCGCCTTACCCCGGATTATTGGTGTCTGGATGGTCTTTGTTCTGTGAGTGATTGCTAAAGAAAGGGTCGAAACGTCCGTGGCGGACACTGGTGGAGCCCCTCGAATAGTAGGGACCGAAACACTGCGCCCCTCCATCCTGTCGTGAGTCACCTGGGTTTCAGGCCAACCAGGCTAATGGCGGCAAATCGCCCTTCCAATGGAAGGAGAGGGACGATTGGTCTCGCTATGGAACCTGTGTTTTCAACTCGCATCTACTCTTGGGTCGGCAGGAGCGAGTATCGCTCCCTCTGCCAAGGTCATCGGCGAGTGGTGTCAGATCCAATTGCTAAGGTGCGGATCTAATAACGCGCTCATCTAGAGCGGTGGAGGGACAGGCCCTTTGAAGCCGCGGCAACCAGCGCCGAATGCGCAAGGTGCCAATGCCTGACCGATGAGAGCCGGAGCGGAGAATCCGCTCGGGGCGCTCGTGGGCGCGTCGAGAAGAAGGAGGTTCGCTGTGACATCTGTTGACCAATCCCGCCGAGTTCACCTCGTCGGGACCATCCCCGCGACATCTACTCGAGAGGCCCTGAGCTTGGTTTCGCACACCCTCGGTGACACGATTACCGACTGGCTACCCGATGGGGAGACCGGCGCCAGGAGAGATTGGATCGGACGTCTTGTCGAGGACCTGAGGAACCACCCCGACCTGGAGTTATCAAGAGACGGGGACTGGTCCGACTACGAATCGACACCCGCGTTCAAAGTGAAAGCTGGACACAATTTCGAATCCGTGGATCTCGACTACTTCAAGTACTTCGAAGAATCATGGCCCGAATTCGAGAGAGCGAGAGCCGAGTTGGGTCGGACCGATCTCGCTTTCCAGATAGGGATTCCCGGACCTATCGACGTAGCGTTCGCTGCTTTCGGGTTCAATCCGATAAGAGGATTCAGACGATCCGGCCCCTTCGAGGACGCCACGGTCAATGAGATCGAGAGGATCCATGCCGTTGCCGGGAACGAGGTGGTCTATCAGTTGGAGATTCCGATCGAGGTGGAAGTGACAACCCGCATCCCGGCCTTTGCCCGCGGCGCCGGTGTCAAATGGCTCGCACGGAGAATCCTTCGTGTGGTCGAGCGCTCCCCCGAATCGACCCGGTGGGGTTTTCACCTGTGCGTAGGGGACATGAATAACAAGGCATTCAGCAAGCTCAAAGACGCCGGACCCGTAGTGCAGTTGGCCAACGCTCTGGTGTCGCAGTTCCCAGCCGCCCACAAGCTCGAGTTCGTGCACTTGCCACTGGCGCATGGTGCCATCCCACCCACGACTGACGATGCTTTCTACCAGCCCCTAGACAACCTGAAATTGCCGGACGGAGTGCGTTTCATTGCAGGGTTCGTTCATGAGCGTCAGAACATCGAAAACCAGGTGAAAGTGCAAGGAATCATCGAAAGCCACATTGGCCATCAGGTCGACGTAGCAGCCTCTTGTGGCCTAGGGCGCCGGGATATCGAAGCCGCCACTTCGATCTTGAACCAGAGTCGGGAGTTGGCAGTCCGCTGATCTGAAGTTTTATGAGGACTCTTCCGTTTAGATCTTGGACGCACCTCGCGGTCGATCCATCAGTCCTCCCGATGGCGTTGCCCTGGCACCCTATCTCGACTCGAAGCAGGTCGCTTGTGATCAGGCGAAGACCTTCCGTTCCTCTACCGTGAATCATGCCGGATGTCGACTGAATTGTAGTCGTATTCAAAGGTTGCTCGGAGTCGGTATCGACACTGAACTGGGCGTGTTGGGCCATCTCTTTGCCTTGATCCCAGGTGAGGGACTGCCAGAGATGGTCGGGTAACCGTTGGACGGTTGTGGTGAGAGCGTCACGGACGGCTTCGGCGGTGTTGCCGTCGGGGAGGGGAAACAGCATCACATACCGGGACCAGCGTTCCACCAGAGTGCCGATGGCGGTCTGTCGGCTTCCCATGAGAAGATCGCCTTCCCAATGACCGGGCACCGTCCGGTCCTCGACCTCGGCGGGCCGTTCTGAGATCATCACCGGGTCAACAAGTTCGGGGGCGGTTCAGCACCACCGATGATGTGGTGTTCTCCTTCGGTCCTGACGCTGGCACGGGCGAGATCGACGGCACTATTGATGGCCAGATTGCTGTCGAGATAGGTGTGGGTAGTCCGAAACAGATCCGGGCGTCGGTACTCGACCTGATCTTTCATCCGTATCTCGTGAGCAGAAGCAACAAGTGGTTCGAATGCTCAACGAGCGCGGCGCCTTCCTCTTCTGTGGCGCAGTGGAAGAGGTAGCCGATCTCATGGGTGTGAGCCGGATAACGATCTACAACTATCTCAACGCAACCCGTCGTGAACCCGTCGCGTCGACCACCGATTGACAATCTGTTAAGTCGTGAGCCATCGCCGCGCGGAACCTGAAAAGCTAATTCACCTTGAACCGCGTGCCAATGGCCGTCGGAGGATCACTACGCAAGATGGCTCTCAAGAATGGGTAGCGGTCGAGCCACTTCAACAACCTCTTCCAGTTGACTATCACCAGGGCCAGGATCATCGCCGGGAACGGAATGCTCGGCAGCACCTGTGAGAGGCTCGGGAATTCAGGTACCAGATTGATAGCATATGCCTGCAGAGCCCCAAAAAGCAGAACACCAAATGCCGCCCGCAGCGGATGCCACCCGCCGAAGATGACGATGGCCAACACAATCCAGCCGAGATTGCGCGTTAGGCGATCCGACCAACCCAGCTTGACATCGAGACTAAAGGCCGCGCCACCGATCCCGATGAGAGCTCCACCTAATGCGGTATAGAAGTAGCGCAGTTTGTTGACAGGGATTCCGCGAGAATGGGCGGCTTCGGGTCGTTCTCCGATGCCCTGCAGTTCAAGTCCCTTGCGGGTTCGATACATGAACAGGAAGGTGGCAATTACGGTCAGGTAGCTCAGGTAGACCACGAGGTTGTGATCAAAAAACACTGGCCCAAAAAACGGAATTGAGCTGAGCCCAGGGATCTCCCAGGTGGGGACTCCAACCGGTCGGCGGCCGACGAAGTTGGTTCCCAGGAATCGACTCAGCTGGGTACACAACGCAAACAGAACAAAACCAACCGCCACCTGATTGAGGCTCAACTTGATGCTGGCGAACGCGATCAGCAACGCCACCGACATCCCGACTGCTGCCGCCGCGGGAAATCCAAGCCACACAATGTCGGTCTGGAAGGCGATCACGAAACCCGCCAAGGCTGCGAGCATCATGCTTCCGTCGACCGACAAGTTGATCACGCCGGCCTTTTCATTGATCGTTTCGCCCATTGTGGCGAACATCAATGCTGAGGATCCGGCCACGATGGAAGCGATCGTCGCAGTGTCGAACATGTCCACGAAAGCAGTGAAGAATCCGCTCACCCGCTATCCCCCCCGCTCGCCTCCTGCAATTGGCGCTTTGTTCGGTACGCCGCCCATCCGAGCCCAAACATGGCGGACAAAACGAGCACGCCCTGGAGAACTCCGCCCAGAGCCGAGTTGAGATCCAATCTGAGGTCAAGCTGGGAGCTGCCTACGGCGATCATGGCGAAAAAGAACGAGATCGGTATCACCCAGAACGCTTGGTAGCGGGCAAGCAGAACGACGAGGATCGCCAGGAACCCGTAGCCTCCAGAAATGGCCGGGATCAGTTTGAAGTGGAAGCCCGTCGCTTGAACCGTCCCCCCGATCCCAGCGAGGGCGCCACAGATCATGAAGGCCCCCAACAGGTACCGGTTGGTGGGGATGCCCATGAGAAAAGAGGAGCGAAGATTGGCTCCCACAGCCTTGAGCTTGAGCCCGTAAAGCGTGCCTCTGAACAAGATCCATACGCCCCCGATAGCCAGCAATGCGATGGCGATAGCGAGAAGTGACAAGCGAGTGCCGGACGAGGAGGGAAGCAGGGCAGCGTCTGGAAAAATGTCGGTGCCACTGGTTGAGGCCACTCCGGTACGCGCCCAAGGGTCGATGATCAAGTAGGTAGTGAAGGAAATGGCGACAAAGTCGAGGCCGAGGCCGCCGAAAATCTCATTTACACCGCCGGCCGTGCGGAGAACCCCTACCAAAAGACCCCACAACAAGCCGCCGACTGCCCCGGCCAGGATGGTGAGCAAGACCAGGAGCGGGCGCGGCGCCGACACTTCCCTGGCCACAAATGCAGCTGCGATGGCACCCATGATGATCTGGCCCTCGATGCCTATGTTCCACATCCCCGCGTTGAAGGTGACGATGAGCCCAGCCGAGGCAAGGGCGATCGGAACCCACACCATGACCGTATCGCCGACCTTGGCAGATTTGCCCGCTTCGAAGGGAGGCCACCCGATGGAGCCCTCGACAATCAGCTGCAGCGGGTCCCATGGGTTAGTCCCCGCCAGCACGAGAAGGCCGACTGCCGATGCAACAACGACGCTGATCGGCAAAACGAGATTGGTAAGCCGGTAAGAACTCATTGGGAGCCCTCCGACAGCTCGGGGTTGGCGCTGCGTCCTCCAATGAGCAATCCGATTTCATCCACATTTGTGGACGAGGCGTCGAGTTCGCCGATCACTCGACCGGAGAAGAACACCAGGATCCGATCGCTGTACCGGAGCAGTTCGTCGAGATCGGCAGACGCGAAAACGATCGAGGTTCCGTCCTCGCGTCGAGCCAGTAGCTGTTCCCAGACCCAGTCGGCGGATTCGATGTCAAGGCCCCGAGTCGGGTGCTCCATCAGAAGGACACTCAATTCGTGAGGCAGCATGGCCAATAGCAACCGCTGCTGGTTGCCACCGGACAGCGACTCTACCGTTGAGGCCTCAGTTCCTTTGATGGCGAAGTGATCGACCTGCTCGACGGCGCGATTGCGAGCTTGTGCCCAATCGATGAAGAAGCTCCTGTCCTCGCCGCTGAGGACGAAGTGTTCGGTGATCGTGAGTCCTTCGATGAGGCCTTCTTCCAATCGTCCCGCAGGGAGATACTTGACATCTGCGGCCAAAAAATCCCGGTAGTGCTTCCCAGTTAGGTCCTTTCCTGCAACGGTCACACTTCCTTGCTTCAGGGAGCGCATGCCGGAGCAGATTCTCAGGAAAGTGTCCTGACCGCTTCCTTCCATGCCGGCCAGCCCGATAACCTCGCCCGCATTCACCTCAAGCGAGGTTGACTCCTCGCTGAGGAGGCCGGTCGCCATACGCACCGAGTCGACTGTGAGTCGCGATTTCCCGTGCGCCACCTCCTTCCGGTCGCGTATCTGAACCGCTTGGCCGAACATCATCTCGACGAGTCGCTCCGGCGGAACAGGCATGTCGGCCTCACCGACCACCTTGCCTCGCTTCATGACTGTCACTCGCTCACACAGATCGGCAACTTCCTCGAGCTTGTGGGACACGAAGATGACGCTCATGCCCTCCTTGGACAGTGATTTGAGTGCTGCGAACAACTTGGCCCGCTGATCCGCCGAGATTCCGGTGGTGGGCTCATCGAGGATGAGGACCCGTGCGCCCAGCCACAGCAGGCGAACGATTTCGAGCTGCTGCCGCTCGCCGACAGTCAAAAGACGGGACGGAGTGTGGGGGTCGAAGCTAAAGCCGTATCGATCGCACAGCTCCTGCATCTCCGCTGTCGCCTGCCGCCGGTCAAGACGCCATCCGCCCGGGCTGCCAAGCACGAAGTTGTCGATGACACTGAACGGCAAGAATACGAGTGGGTCTTGGTGGAGCATGCCGATGCCGGCTTCAATCGCATCATCAGGAGAGGCCAGTTTTATCTTCTTGCCGTCCAACACGATCTCACCGGAGTCGGCCGAGTGAAACCCGGACAGGACCTTCATGAGCGTCGACTTGCCGGCTCCGTTCTCACCCAGCAGGCCGTGCAGCGTGCCGGTTTCTACCGTGATGGAAATACCGTCGTTGGCGCGGACCGGGCCGAAATGCTTGTGGATGTTCCGCAACTCGAGGCCCATGGTTGCCTGAGGCTAGAGAAACGCAGCGGAGCAGGTCGGGCCTCTTCTCAATGAGGAAGGGGAGGGCATATGCCCTCCCCTGTTTCGTCTTGGTCGACCGGGTGGACTAACCAAATACGTTGATTGAACAAGCGCCAACAACGCCTTCCAAACACTGCTCCGAATACCAGATCTGGAAATCAGTGGCCACCTCTCCGTCACCTAGGAACTGAGATCCATCCTGCCAGTTGAGCGGTCCCCGGTACAGCTGTATGGAGCCATCGCCAAGGCCGGCGATGAACGTGTCCAGGTCGGCTGCGTTCTCTGTCGAGAGACCGTCGCCCTTCCCATAGCCGACCACGCTCGAGTCGACGGCGTTGATGTCGCTCCAGTCAGGCGCAATCCAGTTCCAATCGGCCGTATACGTACCGTCGATCACCGATTGGGCGATGTCGAGGTAGGCCGGGCCCCAGTTGAAATAGGGCACGCCGAGACATATGCCCGGAGCCTCCTGGCAGGCATCGACGAAGTCGTATGGGACGGCCCACAGCGATTCGCCTGCGTCGGCGCGCTGGCCGGTTCGGACTAGAGCCTGTGTGGTGTCGATGCCGGACAGAACCACGTCGCTTCCACCGTCGATAAAGTCATTGACCACCTGCGTGGCATCGAGCGTCACGCCCGGAATCTCGAACCAGAAGCCGATATAGGTGACGGTGAAGTCGAGGCTGTCGGCGCTTTCTCCCCGGAAGTTTTCCCAGCAGTATTGGGCGCCCAAATACGCCGAGTTGACCAATCGTCTGGTCTCGTCATTGGTCAAGGGACCCAAATAGGCCAATTCGCCCGTCTCCGTCGTGAGCGCCGCGGCACAGCCGGCGATCATCTTGCCGAAGATCATCTGGCCCCACACGTTTCCGAGATTTGTCAATTCCGCTTCGTACGCTTTCCCGTCGGCCCAGGCACTGTCCCCTGATACCCAAATCATGGGGATATCGGGATTCTGCTCGGCGGCGGCGAGCGCTCCGTCTCGCATGTCGTCTGAGTTGAAGATGACCAGGTCGGCGCCCTGCGAGATCATGTCGGCGGCAACACCCTCGGGTGTGAGACCGGGATTGTCTCCCGGGTTGACGAAGTCGAGGCTGATGAGGTTTTCTTCGGGAAGCCCGAGCTGTTCGATGGCGTACTGGGCGCCTTCGAAGTGGGCCTGACTGTACCCCCTGTCAAACTCCGGACCGACCAGGATGATGCCGATCTGAAAATCGTCCGGTGCCCCGGCACTCGGAGTCGCTGTGGTGTCCGTGCCGCCATCGAGGGTCGTCGTCGTCTCTGAGTCGTCGCCGCATGCAGCAGCCACTAGCGCAAACGACAAGAACACCGCCAGGGTCGATAGCCAACGTTTTCTCGACTTCATCACCGAATCCTCCTCATGTGCCCGGCCAGAATCGTTGTCGTAGCCCGGTCCGGAAGCCAGAGCCATGCTACGCATTGTTGGACGAGTCTGCCCTCGTCATTCAATACTTCGCGAGCACCATTAGCTGAACCAGCGAAGGTGCACACTCTGTCGATGCGGGGGCGGCCCCGTAGCGTCGTCTCAATCGAAGCCGCGGCCACAGCCGACTCCGGTCGAAGCTGAGTGAGCGCCACCGCCACACGGGCACCATTCGGAAGGAGGGCCGGACCACCCGTCTGGTGACCGATCACGGTGGCGACGTCCTCTGGAGTGAGCGTCTCGTTGAGACCGCGCCCGGTGATGGCCGAGACCAGATCAGGACGATGGGCTACATCCTCGAGACGGTTCCCAACTGCATCGAGACCAGTCACCACGACCACAGAGTCTGAGGAGGATTGAACAGAGTCTCGTCCGCCTGCGAAATCCGACTTCGGTCTCCACAGGGTCTGATACCCCGTTTTCGCGATACCAGCCTGTACCACTGAGTACCAAATGGTCAGTCGATATCAGGGGATTCCGTCGAGGTCGTCCCATCCAGTTTCGGGCTGTAACAGCCCGTTGGGTTGCAAAATGGTTGCAGTGACCCATACGCGGTGGTCACTCTCTACACATCATCTGTGACATCGGTCTGAGCCTTAAAACCCTGACCTAGGGCTGGCCGCTTCAGAAACAGGAGATAGGCGTGCCCCTTCAGCTTCGTACTGAACGAGCCGTACATAGGGACGCTCTCGTAGGAGATCATCTCCCATCCCTGAGCGCCAAGACTGTTCAGGTTCGCCTGAAAGTCGTTGATCTCCTGTTGCTGCTTCTTCTCAGACCATTTGTCCGCCATGCTGACGGACTCGACTCTGTACTCCCAATTGGCCATGAGGGCCTAACTTACTCGTCTCTCGGACCGCAACATAAGTGCCGTTATGTGCGGTTCAGGTGGTGTCGATGGACAATTGCTGAGTCAGTCCGTAGATGTCTCCAAGTACCCAGACATCGCTGATCAGGCCGTCAGTAAACGTGAACACCGCGGCCCCGGAGTACTCGAATCTTTTACCGGTGGGTTTCAGTC
>SMVB01024943.1_pt1 | contig 10355 bp, 10 predicted proteins | sample 2456461 | NCBI WGS metagenome assembly SMVB01 (sample SAMN11095934, study PRJNA526329) | marine sediment metagenome | biome: Marine sediment; feature: Surficial sediment; material: Deep marine sediment; isolation source: Hadal surficial sediment | place: Pacific Ocean | collected 2014-05 | depth...
AAAGAAAAGGAAAACAGTATGTCCGTTGAGCAGACGCTCTCCATCATTAAGCCTGATGGTGTGCAAAAGAATTTGATTGGTGAAATCTATGGCCGTTTTGAAAAAGCCGGCCTGGAGATCGTCGCCGCGAAAATGATCCACTTGTCGAAAGACGAGGCAGAAGATTTTTATGGTGTCCATCGCGAGCGACCATTCTTTAATGACCTGGTTGCGTATATGACCTCTGGTCCCGTTATGGTGCAGGCGATGCAGGGCGAAGACGCCACTGTCAGGAATCGCGACATCATGGGCGCCACCAATCCGGCAGAAGCGGACAAAGGAACAATTCGTGCTGACTTCGCAGACAGCATTGAAGAAAACATTGTGCACGGATCTGACGCAGTTGAAACTGCCGCGCAGGAGATTCAGTTTTTCTTCGGCGACGATGGCGTTTGCCCGCGCACCCGATAAGGCGTAGCGAGCAGAGTTCAGATGCGATCAAGCGACGATAAAGTGAATTTGCTGGGTATGCCACAGGCATCACTCGAGGCATATCTGACCAGCCTGGACGAGAAACCGTTCCGGGCGCGCCAGATTATGCAGTGGATTCATCAACGCCATGTGAATGACTTTGAGTCAATGACGGATCTGTCGAAGTCGCTTCGAGCGCGACTGAGTGAGACCGCATCGATCGAGTTGCCAAAAATGTTGTCAAGGCAAGTCTCTGCGGATGGCACCATAAAGTGGTTGTTTGAATCCGGCGCCGGTCAGGCGGTTGAAAGCGTTTTTATTCCGGAGATGACTCGCGGCACGTTGTGTATCTCATCGCAGGTTGGTTGTGCGCTCGATTGCACGTTCTGCGCAACCGGTGCCCAGGGATTTAACCGAAATCTTTCTACGGCGGAGATCGTGGGCCAGGTCAATTACGCGAATCGGGTGCTGCCGAAGAGGGCAAGCGGCAAAGACGCGATATCGAACGTCGTGTTCATGGGCATGGGCGAGCCGTTGGCCAACTATCGCAATATCATCCCGGCGCTCGAGCTGTTGACGTCGGATTTCGGCTTCGGTTTGTCCCGGCGACGGGTGACAGTCAGCACCTCAGGGATAGTGCCGCAACTGAACAAGCTGGCCAAGGACTGCAACGTCGCGCTGGCCGTGTCATTGCACGCGCCGAACGATGAGCTACGCGATCAACTGGTGCCGATCAACCGCATACACCCCATTCGTGAACTGCTGGAAGCATGCTGGCGTTACGCGGCCAGCCACTCAAACCGCTTTATTACGTTCGAATATGTCATGCTGCGAGACGTAAATGATTCTCTGGACCATGCCGATCAACTGGTCAAGCTCCTGAGCGGCAAGCCGGCGAAGGTGAACCTGATCCCGTTCAACCCGTTTAACGGCAATGACTTCAAGCGATCCGGGGCAGCGACCATTCGACGCTTCCAGGCCCGATTGCGTGAGCGGGGACTGGTTGCAACGACTCGCAAGACCCGTGGCGACGATATTGATGCCGCATGCGGGCAATTGGCTGGTAAAGTGAAAGACCGCGTCCGGGCTCGATTGAGCAAAAAAACCAAAAAGGTGGCTACAGCGTGATATTAAGGACCAGACTGCTTCTTGCCGGTGTCGTGCTCATTTTGATGAGTGGCTGTATCACCACCACCACCGGCGGCCCGGAAAGGGAGAGAGTGGATTCTGATGTTGCGGCACAACGGTTTTTCCAGCTTGGTGCCCAATATTTTCAAAAAGGCAGTTACACGCTGGCACGAGATCGGCTGTTAAAGGCGTTGGAATATGATCCAAAGCTGGCAATTGCCCATTCGACGCTTGCGCTTACCTACATTCAATTGGAAAACCAGCGTTTGGCCAAAGAGCACTTCGAAAAGGCAGTAAAGTACGGGCCTGATAATTTCGACGTCAGAAATGCATACGCAGTTTACCTGTGCCAGCGCAAAGAATTTGACAACGCCCGGGTTCAATTCGACAAGGCAATCGCAGTCTACGAAAACGATAACGCCGAGATAATGATGACCAATGCCGGCGTGTGTATGGCCTCCAAGCCGGATTATGCACTGGCGGAGCAATATTTTAGAAAGTCGCTTGAGCGCAAATCCAGTTATGGCGAAGCGTTGCTTCAGCTTTCGTCGCTCAAGCACAATACCGGAAACGATTTGCACGCCCGCGCTTTCTTGCAGCGTTATCTGATAACGAACCCAATATCGGCGCCTGTTCTTTTTCTGGGCATAAAGATCGAAAAAGAGCTGGGCGATGATCGTGCCGCAACCGACTACACGAATCAGCTTTTGCGGGACTATCCTGATTCCGCGGAAGCGAAATACATATTGAGCAATTCTTGATATTGCCTTTTTCATGAACGATAACTCACCACACAACAGGGACAATGCGTCGACCACAAAAGACGATGAGTCCGGCGGACCACTGGCGGGTCAACGCCTCGCAATTGCACGCCGCGAGAATGACATTTCTATTTCCGAGATCGCAAAAGAGCTGCACCTGGATGAGACCAAGGTTCAGGCGCTGGAAGAAAACCTGTTCGATCAACTGGGTGCGCCTGTTTTCGCAAAAGGGCATTTGCGCAAATACGCAGAACTGGTTGGCGTTCCATCCGATGACGTTCTTGCGGACTACTACAAACTGAACCGGTCGGCCGGTGCGCCGCCGGTCGTAGGACCCAAAAGACCGAAGCCGCCAACCGATATATCGCTGGGGCCGTGGATAGCTGGCATTGTGGCAGTGTCACTGATAGCGGCTGTTTCGTATTGGTGGCTCAATCGCGTACCGGCTCCGGCATCCTCGACAACGCCAGGCGTGTTGGAACCGTTTGTGGCCAGCGGCGCAACAACGCCGGATGCGCAGCCCGAAGAAATACCGCCCGCGGCCGGTTTGTCGACAGACGATTCGGGGCCGGTCGACACGGATACGCCTCCTGAAACACAAGACACGAGCCCGGATCTCGATCCCGTGATCGACCAGGGACCCGTTGCTGCAGCCGGGGAAGGCGAGCTGCAGATTTCCATGACGTACAGTGGTGATTGCTGGACTGAGGTAACAGATGCAAATGGCGAGCGGTTGTTTTTTGGCCTCGGCATGGCTGGGCAGACGGTTACACGAAACGGCATGCCACCCTTTCAGGCGTTATTTGGTGATGCCAGCAATGTCAGTGTGACCGTCAACGGCGTCGATTTTCCGATATCAGGCCGTTCCGGGCGGGGCAATACCGCCAGAGTCACAATAGACGGCCAATAGAGCGACAATCAGATTGTAAAGAATACGGCGCCCAACCGGGCTTCTCCGTTACTGGAATAATATTCACGTGAAACTTCAACCCATACGCGGTATGAACGACATACTCCCGGATGCAACGGCAACCTGGAGTCATCTTGAGGCAATCGTCAAAGATGTTGTCGAGTCCTATGGCTATAGAGAAATTCGCTTGCCGGTTCTTGAACAGACCGAGCTGTTCGCGCGATCCATCGGCGAGACGACTGACGTCGTTGAGAAGGAGATGTATACCTTCAAGGATCGGGATGGCGACAGCATTACTATGCGACCGGAGGCCACCGCAGGAATGGTTCGTGCTGGAATCAGCAATGGTCTGCTGCACAATCAACGGCAAAAATTGTGGACGGCGGGGCCGATGTTCAGGCACGAAAAACCGCAAAAAGGGCGCTATCGGCAATTCCACCAGGTTGACGTCGAGGCAATGGGTTACGCCGGCCCTGATGTCGATGCGGAGCTCATCTTGTTGTGCGTTCGCATGTGGCAGCGGATGGGAATTGACCGCCTGGGGCTCGAGATAAACTCGCTCGGCACGCCTGAGACCCGCGTGACCTACCGTGAGGTGCTGGTTAAGTACTTTTCAGGCGTGAAAAAGCAGCTCGATGAGGATAGTATTCGCCGCCTCGACAAGAACCCGCTGCGAATTCTGGATAGCAAGAACCCCGATATGCAGGGGGTCGTCGAGGCAGCGCCTGTGATGCTGGACTATCTGGACGACGAATCGGCTGCGCACTTCAGCGAATTGAAGTCGATGCTGGACGACAATGGCGTAGCATACAGCGTCAACCCGCGGCTGGTTCGAGGGCTGGATTACTACAATCGCACGGTGTTTGAGTGGGTCACAGACGCGCTGGGATCCCAGGGTGCGGTGTGCTCTGGCGGTCGATACGATGGTCTGGTGGAAAAGCTGGGTGGCAAAGCCACCCCTGCCATCGGCTGGGCCATGGGTGTTGAGCGGCTGGTGATGTTATACGAGGTCTGCGGCGGCGTGGCACCGGCAGTCACGCCGGATGTGTACATCGTGGCCGTGGGCGAGGCAGCTCTCAAGCGCTGCCTTGGCCTGGCCGAGCAGGTTCGAAATGAATACCCAGACGCGATTGTCGAGCTGAATCTCGATGGCGGCAGTTTCAAGTCTCAACTGAAACGGGCCGACAAAAGTGGCGCCAAATATGCATTGATAATGGGCGAGGACGAAGTCGCCAACAATGAAATTGGAATGAAACCTTTGCGCAGCAAAGATGATCAAATCAGCATTGCGCTTGATGACCTGATCACGGCGCTCGCAGACAAACTGGAAAAGAAGGCAGATTAGTGGAAGATTTAACCGAGAAAGAACAGATTGAAGAAATGCGCGCGTGGTGGTCGGAATACGGCAACTACGTGATTGGTGGCATCGTGGTTGGCATCGCGCTGATGGTTGGCCTGGGTCAATATCGGTCGAACACCGCAAGCACCCAGGTGGAAGCGTCAGTGTTATACGAGACGCTGTTCGAAGCGGTTGCGGATGGCGATACTGACGACGCGGAAGCTGCGGCCAGCGAACTTTACGCAGACTACGATTCGACAAATTATCCGTCGCAAGCGCGTCTTGCAATGGCGCGACTCTACATGGACAAAGGTCGCGACAAAGACGCAGCAGATTCGCTGCGTGCGCTTGTCGACGCTGAGCCCGGGACGGAGTTGGGCCTGATTGCCCGATTGCGACTTACCAAGGTGCTGTTGTACCAGGACAAGCCGCAGGAGGTCATCGACCTGTTGAGTAATCGGGATGATTCGGCATTTACGCCGCGTTACAGCGAGATGATCGCAGATGCCTATGTAATGCTCGGACAGTATTCGGACGCCAGGGACGCTTACCTGGTCGCCATGGCAGACAGCGCATCAATGCCAACCGTCGATCGTGCGCTGGTACAAATGAAGTTTGACGATCTGCCGGAAATCGACATGGCAAATGACAGTGCCGAAGATCCCGTTGAGCGTTCAACAGACGAATCTTCAGCCGATGAGGAAGCGGCAACTGACGGAGGCGAGGCTTCCGAGTGAACATCAGGTCCTTTTTCGCGATCGGCCTGACCGTAATGGTTCTCGCAGGTTGCAGCTTGTTTGGCGACAAAGAAACAGTATTGCCGCCGACGGAGCTGACCAAGTTCAAGCAAACGCTGGATCTCAAGAAAGTCTGGTCTGCAAAACTTGGCAAGGGCTCTGAACTATTGAGGCTGTCATTAATGCCGGCGGGAGATGGCACGCGTGTCTATGCCGCCAGTGTCAATGGCGAAGTTTCTGCTTTTGATCCTGTGAGCGGCAAACGCCAGTGGACCATCAAACTGGAAATCGAATTGTCGTCTGGCCCGGGGGTTGGCGAAGGACTGGTGGTTGTGACCAGCAGCGACGGTTACGTGGTTGCCTTGAATGCCGCCGACGGCGTTGAGCGCTGGCGTGCCAGCGTGCTTGGTGAGTCGCTCGCAATCCCTTTGATTAGCGACAGGGGTATCGTCATCTATACCACTGACGGCCGGCTGCGAATGCTGTCTCTGTTTGATGGAACTGAGGCCTGGACCATGGAGCAAAGCCAGCCGTCTCTGACTTTGCGCGGTGCGTCGACACCGGTCATCGTTGGTAGCAGCGTCATCGTGGGTTTTGACAACGGGCGATTGATCGCGCTGAGTCTGGATACCGGCAATACCGAGTGGGAGGCGATGTTGTCACCGCCGACTGGCCGCTCGGATCTCGAACGTCTGGCCGATGTTGATGGTCGGCTGCAAGTGGTCGGTCAGGACATTTATGCATCCGGTTACCAGGGACGAGTCGCGTCCTTGGCGGCAGAGTCCGGACAGGTTTTGTGGTCCAGGGAAATTTCGACTTACGTCGGCACCGGGGCTGACTGGAATAATGTATATGTCGCTGCCGACGATGGCGAAATTTTCGCATTGCAGCGCCGTAACGGTGACGATGTCTGGCGATCAGATTTGATGATTCGTCGTGAACCGTCTGCGCCGACGTCATTCGATCTTACGGTTGCCATCGGTGACTTCGAGGGCTACGTCCATTTTTTCAGTAACCTCGATGGTCACCCCGTTGCTCGCGTTCGTGTTGGCAAGGGCAAGATATCCGGTGCACCGGTTGTCATTGGCAATCGTTTGTACGTACAAAGTGAGTCCGGCGCGCTGCACGTTTTTGAAGTCAAACAACCGAAGCGCAAAGACAGCGCGCCACCGATTGCAGAGGAGGCGTCGTAAGCGTGATCGCGACATTGAAACGCCATGCTCCCCGTTATTGCACTCATCGGTCGACCCAATGTTGGTAAGTCGACACTATTCAATCGCCTGACACGTTCCCGCGACGCATTGGTCGCGGATTACCCGGGTCTTACCCGCGACAGGCAATATGGATTCGGCAAGCTCGGACCCGTTCCCTATCTTGTTATTGACACCGGCGGCGTCGCCGGCGGTGAAGTTGGCATCAGCCAGCTCATGGTCGAGCAGACGATTCGCGCACTGCAGGAGGCAGACATTGCCATCATCATGGTCGACGGCCGAAGCGGCCGGACGGCGGCAGACGAGCACGTTGCCGAGCTGGCCCGGAAGCACGCAAAGAAAACCTGGCTGGCCGTAAACAAGTCCGAGGGACTCGATGCTGCGATTGCCTCGGGTGAATTCCACAAGTTAGGTCTGGGCGAACCCATCGCAGTATCAGCCGCGCATGGCGATCGCATTTCCGCGCTTATGGATGAAGTGCTTGCTCCGTGGGTGGGCGATGAAGAATTCGCCGACGCTGAGCCTGGCGAAGAAGGTGAAGATGAAGCCGACGAGAACAAACCGCTGCGTATCGCGGTTATCGGCAGGCCGAACGTCGGTAAATCGACCCTGATCAATCGACTGATCGGCGAAGAGCGACTGGTGGTATTCGACCAGCCGGGCACAACCCGAGACAGTGTTGCCGTACCGTTCGAACGCGACGGAAAATCCTATATCCTGATCGACACCGCCGGTGTCAGGCGTAAATCAAAAGTGCACGAAGTCGTCGAGAAGTTCAGCATCATCAAAGCGCTGCAGGCAATGGAGCGCTCGCAGGTTGTGCTTGCCGTGCTCGACGCACAAGAGGGTGTTACCGAACAGGATGTGAGCCTGCTTGGGCTCACGGTAGAGCGTGGCAGGGCGCTGATTGTCGTCGCCAACAAGTGGGATGGACTTTCCCGGGATCAGCGCCGCCAGGTCAAAAGCGACCTCGATCGGCGCTTGCCGTTCCTGGATTTCGCCAAGCAAATTACGATATCGGCGTTACACGGGACCGCCGTCGGTGACTTGCTGCCGGAAGCGCAAAAAGCCTATCGGGCCGCAACCCGCGACTTGCAAACCGGGGACCTGAACAAAGTGCTGGAAGAAGCGGTCATCGCACACGCGCCGCCGTTGGTGGGCGGGCGACGCATCAAATTGCGCTATGCGCACCAGGGTGGGCGAAATCCACCGGTTATCGTGATCCATGGCAACCAGACGGAGAAGTTACCGGAAGCCTACCGTCGATACCTGATCAATAAATTTCGAAAAGTATTCAAGTTGAAAGGCACGCCCGTGCGGCTTGTCTTCAAATCCAGCAAGAATCCGTTTGAGGGCAGGCGCAACAAGCTGACGCCGCGTCAATTGCAAAAACGCAAGCGCCTGATGAAGCACGTGAAGCGCTAATTGGCTGCGACTGGTCTAAGCCCTGATCTACTGATATAAACGCATCATGACAGCAAGCCGAAAAATAATGCAATTCGAGGGCCGCTTCGCTATGCATCGAGGTGGCTACCTGGAGTCACCCTCCGTCGCATACGAAACCTGGGGCGAGCCCAACGCCAGGCGCGATAACGCGATCCTGTTGTTCACGGGTTTGTCGCCGTCCGCGCACGCTGCATCGTCGGTGGAAAATCCGGCCTCCGGCTGGTGGGAGGACATGATCGGGCCGGGCCTGCCGCTCAATACCAACGACTATTACGTTATCTGCATCAATTCCATGGGAAGCTGTTTTGGTTCAACGGGACCGGCGTCGATCAATCCTGAAACCGGTGAGCTATATCGCCTGACCTTTCCTGTGTTGACGCTGGAAGACGTCGCGAGAGGTGGTTATGAAGTTGTCCGGCATCTCGGTCTCGACAAATTACACACCGTAGTGGGCGCGTCGATGGGCGGCATGACCGCTTTGGCGTATGCAGCACAGCATCCGGAGGGGTCGGTCCGAATGATCCTGATTTCATCGGCGACCCGGGCGCTGCCGTTTTCGATCGCCATTCGTTCCCTGCAGCGCGAGATGATTCGTCGCGATCCGAAATGGATGGATGGCAATTATCCGCCGGACGATCCGCCTATTTCTGGTCAAAGACTGGCCCGTAAGCTCGGCATGATCAGCTATCGTTCGGCAGAAGAATGGGAACATCGATTCGCCCGTGAACGAATCGTCCTCGAAAAAACGACGGGGGATCAGTTTGCCGGCGACTTTTCGGTCGAGTCTTATCTTGAAGCGCAAGCCGTAAAATTTACCGGGCAATTTGATGCAAATTGCTATTTGTATTTGTCGCGTGCGTCGGATCTGTTTGATCTGGCTGAGCACGGCGGTTCGCTGAAGGCGGGATTCAGCAGATTGCAGCTTGATAAAGTATTGGTAATCGGCGTCAAATCCGATTTCCTGTTTCCGTTACAGCAACAGGAACAGCTTGCAGCCGGACTGGCGGAGGTCGTCGAAGATGTCAGTTTTCGTCCGCTGGATTGCATCAAGGGTCACGACTCGTTCCTGGTTGAAATGGATGCGTTTCGGCCTGAAATCTGCACGTTTTTTGATTCCTGCGGTTAGATCGCGGGCCACGATCTGAGCGACATGACGAGCTGTATCGAGATTCGGGGATCGGCAGAAATCGAATGACACTTCGGAACGTTATCAGGTCTTTCACTTTCAGCGACGCTGGAGCCAGGAGAATACGCCGCGGCGCGATACTCCCGCTGTTCCTGATCGTGCCTCTGGCGACGATTTACGGCCTGGACCCGAGCAAGTCGCAACCCATGCACTTTCTCATTACGTTCACTATCGGCGTTGTATGTGCTGGCGTTGTTGTGTCCATCAGCTGGCAAGCTGCGAAAAAGCGTATTGCTGAATTATCAAGAACGTCGTTGGCCATTGGCGAGGGCAAGTTGGTGTGGACGACCAGTATGGGTAAGTCCAATCTGGATCTGGAGGCGGTTGCTGCGGTCGTAATCCAAAGAAATCGCGGGTCCGTTCGATTGCTTACGCTGACGTTTTCCGACGGGCACCGTGTCGAATTGGACGGACTGGAGGACATGGAGGGCCTCTTGAATTGCCTGAATACGCAGATTCGGTCAGAGCTATTCGAAACGAAGAAGTGGTTTCAGATCTAGACGTTTCCGCGGTAACATCCTCGAAAGCACATGAGGGAAGATCGGCAAGACTAATGGTTGTCTACAAGTTGAATAGCGAGATTGAGCGATTAAGCAGGTGTTTAATAAAAAATATCTCTCAGGGTGCAAAGCGTGAACATTGACTTTGAATTTCAGCCAACCCTGGCCGGTGCTCGCATCACCGTGCGGCCAATAGCGACGACAGATTGGGCGTCCATGTTTGCCGCTGCAGCCGACCCCGAAATATGGAAACAGCACCCTGCACACGATCGCTATACCGAACGGGTATTCAGAGAATATTTTGATGGCGCGATCGAGTGTGGATCCGCGTTCGCTTTTGTCGATCGTAATAATAGGAAGATATTTGGCTCGAGCCGCTATCACGGTCTTGATCCCGTCACTCGTGAGATAGAAATTGGCTGGACCTTTCTAGCGCGCGATTACTGGGGTGGAAGTTACAATTCGGAAATTAAGCAATTAATGCTCGAGCACGCTTTCCAGTTTGTCGACACGGTTGTGTTTTGGGTGGGCGAGACGAACGCGCGGTCTCGACGAGCGATGGAAAAAGTCGGCGGCGTACTACGCGATGGGGTCCAGATCAGAGATATCAGTGGTGACGATCCATACGTAGTCTATGAGGTCCGAAAGGGTTGCTAACAGCCCGCAGAGGAGCGCCTAGTTCATGAA